>Ga0180301_10001039_pt1 | contig 21698 bp, 24 predicted proteins | sample GuaBasSediGuay16_FD_121797 | JGI IMG/M metagenome (GOLD analysis project Ga0180301, IMG submission 121797) | Subseafloor sediment microbial communities from Guaymas Basin, Gulf of California, Mexico - Guay16, Core 4569-2, 12-15 cm | ecosystem: Environmental > Aquatic > Marine > Hydrothermal...
CCCTGCTTTTGAATATGATTAAGCAGGACATTGAGAATAAGGAAGGATTGGCTCTTTTAGACCCTCATGGAGATTTGATTGAGAAGATTCTTAAGATTGTTCCTGATTCAAGATTAAAGGACCTGATTTATTTTAATCCCCAGGATAGAGAGCAAACTCTATATTTCAACCCCTTGGAAGTTGTGAATCCTTCAGAAGCTCATTTGGTGGTTTCTTCTTTAATCTCTGTCTTCAAGAAAATCTGGTCTGATTCCTGGGGTCCGAGATTGGAATATATCTTGAGAAATTCTCTTCTTAGTTTGGTTGAGTTTCCTGATTCTACTTTATTGGACTTGCAAAGGATTCTACAAAATAGAGATTTTAGGCTGAATCTGATAAATAAATTAAAAGATGAACAATTAAGAGATTTCTGGTTTAGCGAGTTTGAGAAATATCCTCCTTTTTTCAGAGAGCAAGCCATTGCTCCAATCCAAACAAGGTTGGGCAATTTTTATCCAATCCCATTTTAAGAAGGATTCTAAGCAATCCTCAAAGCAGTTTCAATCTTAGGGAAATAATGGATAAAGGAAGGATTCTTTTGGTTAATCTTTCCAAAGGAAAAATTGGAGAGGACCTCTCATCTCTTTTAGGGGCGATGCTTATTACCAAGATAGGTTTAACCGCTCTATCACGACAGGATATTGAAGAAGGAAAAAGAAAGGATTTCTATCTCTACGTGGATGAATTCCAGAGTTTTGCCACCTCTTCCTTTGTGGACATTCTCTCTGAAGCCAGAAAATACCATCTTAATCTTATCTTGGCCAATCAATACCTAAATCAGATAGAGGAAAAGGTAAGGGAGGCCATCTTTGGCAATGTGGGAACAATTATTTCCTTTAAAGTAGGTCCAGAAGATGCCAAATTCTTAGTTCAGGAGTTTTCCTCGGTATTTAATCAGGAAGATTTAACCAATCTTTCTTGTTATTCAATTTATCTCAAACTAATGATTGATGGGAAAACTTCAAAAGGTTTTAGCGCTAATAGTTTAAAGCCAGATTACAGTTAAAAAACTTGTCTTTAATTTCCCTCTTTTAAAAAGAAAAAAAGCCAGCGGAGTCCTCAATTAGTCAAGGTGGAACGAGAGAAGTGGAACGCCTGACTAAAGCAAAAGAGAAAGCTAAAAAGGTTTGTTCATCTTTGAAGCCTCGCTGGGGCGAAAAAGACCTGCTTTATCCGCCAACTGGCGGATAAAGTGGACAATCCTTTTTAGGCATGGTCTTTCTTTTTTGCTTCTGGAACGACCTTGACGAATTGAGGCGCTGGCTAAAATGAAAAGAGGGGAGAGAATTAAGGGAGTTTTTGGTGAGTGGAGAGAGAGATTAAATTTTGCTTAGCACAGGCAACAAAAAGAAATTCCCTATTTTTTAGATTTTTCATTTGACCAAATAATTAAAATATAATATACTAAACCTATATTTAATATAAAAGTAGTCTATATAACTATACTACTAAAGTTTTACTAAGATGTCAAAAGAAAAATCCACAATCGGAAAGAATATCAAGAAATACCGCGAAAAGCTTGGAATATCACAGGATAAACTTTCCAAGCTTGCTGGTATGACTTTTCATACTATTACAAAGATTGAATCAGGGGCAACACCCGACCCAAGAATTGAAACTGTCAAAAAAATAGCCACCGCTTTAGGTGTTAGTGTTGATGATTTAATGAGGTAAAATAAAACTATGGAAAACTTATTAGACAATTTGAAAAATCTACTTCAAAAAGACGATCGTCTTGTGAGCGAAGGTGAGCTTTTGAAGAATAAGGTTATTGAGCTTGCGATAAAGCTGGATAAAAATTTAATCGAGCTTCTTTTGGCTGATAAACAAATGAAAGAAGTATTCTTCACACAAATCGGTAAGGCGACAATTTTTGATAAAGATAAATTTATTAAGTTTGTTTCCAATAAGCAATTTTTGCCGGATTCTTATACTGCTTTCAAGAATAAAATCGGCTTGATTGATGAAAAAGGAGAATTTATCAGCGAGAAAAAAGAAGTTGTGCTTTCTTGGCCTTATAAAGATTGTGTTTTGGAAGGCGGAATGACAAAAGAAGACCAAAAACGCGATGAAATTTTCTGGAATGAAATTTTAGCGCCTGATGAAATCAGCCGCCTTTTTGATCCGAAAGTATTTACTAACGCTAAGCGAATTGATGCTAAAGGCGAACATAAACTTGACGACTTCCGGACTGATGAGAATGGCAATATTAAAGACAATCTTATTATCAAAGGCAACAACCTTTTAGCCCTTCACTCCCTCAAAAAACGCTTCGCTGGGAAAGTTAAACTGATTTATATTGATCCGCCGTATAATACGGGAAATGACTCTTTCCGTTACAATGACCAATTCAATCATTCTTCATGGTTGATATTTATCAAAAACCGTTTAGAGGTCGCCAAAGAATTGTTATCTAAAGATGGTTCTATTTATGTTCAAATAGACCATAACGAAGTTCATTATCTTAAAGTATTGTTGGATGAAATTTTTGGTAGGCAAAATTTTCAGAGGGAAATTATATGGGATTTAGGTAATCCATCAGGATATAAATCATTAGCTAAAAATTGGATAAGAGGACATGATACTATACTTTTTTATAGTAAGGGCGATAATTTTATTTTCAATAAGTTGTATGTACCTTATTCTGAAAAAGATTTGGAGAAATATCCTGAAAAGAAAGAAAGAAAAGGCCTTGCTCTCACCGATGTTTGGAAGGATATTCCACCTGCACAAAAATGGGGTAGAGAAAAACGCGAACATTTATATGATACACAAAAACCAGAGAAATTATTAGAAAGAATTATTAAGGCATCCTCAAATGAAGGCGATATAGTTTTAGATTTTTTCGCTGGAAGCGGAACTACAGCATATGTTGCGGCCAATTTAAAAAGACAGTTTATTTTAATAGAGCAGTTAGAGGATACTCAAGAAATTATTAAAAATAGATTTAAAAATATAAGTTATATTTATTTAGAACTTATGAAGTGGAATGAAAATTTTGTGAAAAGAATTAAAAAAGCAAAAACAAAAGAGGAACTTAAAAAACTTTGGGGAACAATGAAAGAAAAGGCGTTTTTGAGTTATAAGGTTGATATAAAGGCAGTTGATGAGCACGCAAAAGATTTTGAAGATTTATCTATTGAGAATCAAAAAAGATTTTTACTTGAATGTTTAGACAAGAACCATCTCTATGTCAATTACAGCGAGATAGATGATGAGGAGTATGGTGTGAGCGTGGAAGATAAGAAGTTAAATAAGGAGTTTTATAAGATTTAAGAATTATGGAAAAGAAATTACATTTACCTTGGGATAATGATAATATCAAAAATTTACTCCACAAAATTATTAACATTGGAGAAACAGCCAAGGTTGACTTTAAACAAGAACTAAATATCAATACAGCCAGAGATAAAGCAGAATTACTTAAAGATATTTCTGCTATCGCGAATACCCACGATCCTGAATATTACAATCATGGATTCATTTTAATTGGAGTAGACCAAAACAAAATAATTGGTTCTTCATTTTTGGAAGAGGTTACAGCTGATAATTTACAAGGTCGCATTGATGAACTTATAAAGAATTACTTAGGACCATTTATAAAAACACAACTGATAATTTTTGACTCCAACGGGAAGACATGGGGAGTTATTGTAATACCACCAACAAAAATGATGCCCCATGTTTTTATACGAGATATAGATAATAAGCATCGAGGTGATATTTATATCCGAAGAGGTACAACAACGGAAAAAGCCTTACCGGAAGACTATGCCCGGTTTTTTAGTGTACATCTTGAAGAAATAAAATATGAATTTCGACGTCAAATAGATGACCTCCGATCTGAATTAGATGATATAAAAAGAAACTTAGATACCGTAGCTCAAACCAGGCGAGATTTAATACCAGAAGTTAAATCTAATATTCATCAAAAAGATAATGAAGAAAAAAAGAAAATTTTGCAGAGAAAAAGACATTTAAACTTATTACAAGAGATTGATAATATTTTTAGCTCCGAAGAAGACCCAATTAAAAATGGTTTAATAAAAGAAGCCAGAAAAATCCAGTCTTTTCTTGAATCTGATACAATTCCATGGGCACTACAAATTCCTTCAAAAGAAGAGGGTAATAAACTTTTTTCCACCATTGAAAAAGAGTCAGAAATGTACTGGACAGCTTTAGCAAAGATTATTTTAAAGGATAATAAAAACAAGTATGACGAGGCAATTATTCAATCACTTGGGTATCTTGCCCGTTATTATGAAGCACCGGCAGGCACAACCTCCACTAATTTAGGGCTAAACATTAGATATTACCCGCTAGTTGTAAGCTTGTATATCATTTTTATCGTTGGCGCATTTAAAAAAAGACAAAGTCTTTTGAAACAACTAGCTAGTATTGAATTGTTAAGACGGTCATTTTATGAAGAATCTTACCCTATTGCCTATTCTTTGTTTTTTATCCGTAGAGCAGGAGATGTTTTTCAAACACAATATGAAAGGCATCCAAATTCCCGATGGTGTGATCCGGTAGCTAGCTATACAAAGGCGTTACTTGATCGAAAACTCCATATCAATGATTATTTATGGGATAAAGATGCGAATTTTTATGTTGGAGAATTTCTTTTAAGCTTGCTACCACTGGATATAGTTGATAGAGATACTGGTGCACCTGCTATTGGTCATCCGTCATCCGGGTTGTTTATATATGTAAGCGATTCTATACCAGTTATCCGTAGATTTTTGAAGAATGAAAGTGGTTGGGTCGCTAAAATTTTTCACCGTCCCTTTAAAGATATTCTGAAAGAATTTGACCAGACAGCAAAAAAACTAGTTAGCGAACTATGTTGGCCTGACGGATTCATATCAGGTGCATTTGAAACCGCTTTCCCTGAAGAAGCAAAAAATAAATTAAATGAATCGTGAATATATGCTCTACCAAACCTTCAATTCAATAAGAGAATCTTTTGGGCCAAATTATTTTATCAGTCGCGTAGCTGACGAAATAGTACAGAACCTCAATCCTAAGTTTGAGTTGCGGGAATATCAAAAAGAAGCTTTGGGCAGATTTGATTTTTATTTTTTTGAATATCATCAAAGAAAACGGCCAGCCCATCTTCTTTTCCATGTGGCGACCGGAAGCGGAAAGACGCTGATAATGGCGGCTAACATTTTACAACTCTACGAGCAGGGTTATCGTAACTTTATATTTTTTGTAAATAGCGTAAATATTATTGAAAAAACAAAAGACAACTTTCTAAATCCATTGTCTGAAAAGTATCTATTTGCTCCTAAAATTAAGTTTGACGAAGAAGAGGTAGTTATCAAAGAAGTTCAGAATTTTGAATCCGCAAATCCAGATGATATAAATATCCTTTTTACAACTATTCAAGGATTGCACATTCGTTTAAATTATCCAAAAGAGAACGCCTTAACTTATGAAGATTTTTCTGATAAAGAGATTGTTTTAATTTCTGATGAAGCGCACCATTTACAAACTATAACAAAGAAGAACAGAGAAGAAATTGAGTTGGAAAGAAGTTGGGAATTCACGGTTGAGAGAATTTTTAAGAGTAACATTAAAAACATTTTATTGGAATTTACTGCTACGATTGATTTGAGCAATCAAAATATTGCCCAAAAATACGAAGATAAGATTATCTTCCGCTACGATTTGAAACAATTTCGCTTGGATAAATTTTCAAAAGAGATAGAAGTTTTGCAGGCGGATTTAGAGCCGGTTGACAGGGCCTTACAGGCAGTAATTTTAAGCCAATATCGCAGGAAAATTGCCGAGAAAAACAAACTCTATTTAAAGCCGGTACTACTTTTCAAGTCAAAAAGCATAAAAGAATCAAAGGAAAATTATGATAAGTTTTTGGAAAAGATAAAAAAATTGTCTTCAAAAGACATTCAGGCGATAAGTTCGCGTTCATATGGAACAGACTTGGAAAAGGCATTTAATTATTTTCAAAAGGAGAATATAACTTTTGAAAATTTAATCAGAGAATTGCAAGAAGATTTTGCCGAGGAAAAAGTTATGCTTTTGGACTCAGAGAATATCGATGAAGAAAAGCAGTTAAAACTTAATTCCTTGGAGAATAGAAACAACGAAATAAGGGGTATTTTTGCGGTTAATATGCTTAATGAGGGTTGGGATGTATTGAACTTGTTTGATATTGTTAGATTGTATGATACACGAGACGGTAAATATGTTCGTGGAAAATACAAACCCGGTAATACGACTATGGGCGAAGCGCAACTTATTGGCAGAGGGGCAAGGTATTTTCCGTTTCAATTGGATGAAACAGAGGATAAGTATAAAAGGAAGTTTGATGAGGATATAGAAAATGATATGCGAATTGTGGAAACTTTGCATTATCACAGCGCCCACAACCCCGATTATATTAGTGAAATAAAAAGCACACTTAAAGAAATCGGCATTATACCGGAAACACACGTTCAGATGGATTTATTTATCAAGCCGGAATTTAAGAAAACCGAGTTTTGGAAAGAAGGTGTTATTTTTATAAATGATAGAGTAGCGAACCCGAGGACAGAAATTTTTAGTTTAGATGACGCAAAGATTGGGCGAAATTATCCGTATAAATTGAAAACCGGAGAGATTAGAGAAGAAGTTATTTTAGCTGAAGAGGGAGAAACAAAGCCAGCAAAGGCCGTGGTGCGCAGTAAAATGAAATATAAACTTTCTGATTTTGGAGAGAATATAATTAGGAGCGCGTTAGATAAATTTGAGTTTTATAAGTTTGAAACATTAAAAAGATATTTTCCCCATATAAGGTCGGTGAGAGAGTTTATTTCATCTAATAATTATTTAGGCGGAGTTGAGATAGAAGTTTCTGGGCCAAAAAATAAATTGGACAAACTATTTCCGATTGACAAGTTAGAAATGGCTTTATTTGTGGTTAAGAGCATAGCAGAAAAAGCAAGGGTTAATACGGCGGAGTTTGTCGGAACTAATTTATTTAAAGCAAAGCTATTACGGCATGTTTTTAAAGATAAGAAAATCAAAATAGATATTGACGAAGTTAAGAACAGAAAATTGAAGGATGTTAATTTGGCCGAGAAAGATTGGTATGCCCAGAACGAATTTTATGGGACAGATGAGGAACAAAGATTTATAAATTTTATCGATGGATTTATAGAAAAACTAAGACAAAAATACTCAGACATCGCTTTACTTCGTAATGAGAAATTTTTTCAGGTTTTTGATTTTGATGAAGGCAGACCATTTGAGCCAGACTTTATAATGATTTTGAAGAAAAGAAATAAACTTATTAGTGTTTACCAGATTTTTATTGAGCCAAAAGGCGATCAGTTTAAGGATAATCAAGGCAGGTTTGAAAATTCTAAGGAAGGTTGGAAGCAAAAATTTTTACTTGAGGCAGAGGAGAAAGCCGATACCGATTTAAAATTAGAAAATAAACACTTTAAGCTAATAGGGTTGCCCTTCTATAACGAAAAATTGAAGAAAGAATTTGAGGAAGCTTTAGAGAAGAAAACACTTTCATAGATTATGGACTCCTTTCGTTCTTTTTTTTGAGCCCGTCGCCTTCTGAAAAAATTTCGGCAAAGCCAAAGAGCAGGCAGGCAAAAAGAAGAGGGAGTCAATGAAATTCAATCACTGACTCCCTATTTTTTATTCTTTCACCTCCAGTTCATCAGGTTTAAGAATACTTCCGCCAGAGTTGAGGATTTGTTTTACTGCTTTGGGAATGTATTCTCTCAAAGCTTCTTTAACTTTTTCTGTCATTGGCTTGTTTATCCCTTTACTGGCATAACTCATCTTAAGCAGGTATAACTTTCTCACCTGCTCAGATTCAATTTCTGGGCTATACATTCTTTCTCCTTTCGTCTAGGCATTTATTAGTTCCTCAATGGTTTGACTAGCTTCAGCCATAGTTAAAGAGCTCGGGTTTTCAATAAATCTGCCTTTCTCTTTAGCCAATTTGATAATCAGACTTACCTGTTTCTTGGAGGCTGGTGAATCAGAATTCGTTGACTGATTCTCCTTTGTTTCCTCTTTTGGGTTTCTACTTTCTATCTGTCTTTTTACGGCTTGCTTGGCCAAGCTAAAGAGCTCATCGATTGTCCCTTCAATATTCTGTTTTGAGGCATCCCCCATCATTTCAAGAGTAACCGAGTAATTTTCTCCTTTGCTTCTATGTCCGTAATTAGCTAAGATTCTCATTTTTTTCTCCTTTCTTTGCCCTCTTTCTATCTTTTTTACCCACGAGTGAGCTTTGCTCTACTTCGGGGCTATTCCGGCCTGATACCAATATTCATTAGAGACATTTTCTCCTTTTGAATATGTGGTAATCGGTTTAATCTCTCCAAGACATTCATCGCACATCAGTCCATAATCAGTTAAATGGGCTTTTTTGGTAACCCCTCCCTTGCCATCAATCAAGATAGTGTTGCAGTAATCACAAACTCTTGATACTCCCTCAGGCACCTTAATCTGAATCACTGCCTCATCTGGAATATCAAAAATCTTCTGGATCTTTCTGATATGTTCTGGATACATAGAATCACCCCCTTTCTACTCGCTTTTGAGCAAGTCGTTTTCTAAAAAGCTATAGAATCTGTTATTGCCAACAATTAAATGGTCAACAACTTCAATCCCCAGCAGCCTGCCTGCCCTTGCTAGTCCATCTGTTTTCTCTATGTCATCCTTGCTCGGCTCGACCTCTCCGGAAGGATGATTGTGCAAGAGGATGATACTTGAAGCATTCAACAATATGGCTGGTTTGAATACCTCGCGAGGATGTACGAGGTTGGCATTCAGACTGCCAACCGAAACCGTATTCACGCCTAGAACCTTATTTCTTGTGTTAAGAGAAATAACCAGAAATACTTCCCTGTCTAAGGTTGTTAATTCATCTTTAACCAATCTATAAACATCATCAGGAGTTTTTATTCTGTATTCCTTTATTGGCTTGGTTTCCCGAACAAGTTGAATCTTGACCTTATGGCCGAAATAGTCTTTAAATAAATCCTGCATAACAGCTCCTTTCTTTTTTGATTTTTTAAGTTTCTATTCTCATTAAAGGAATAAAGAAAACTCTTTCCAAGAAGGGAGGATTTAACTTTCAAGTCAGTTGACCAGAAAGACAACTTTACCCCTCTTTTCTTTCTTGGTAGTTGGGATAAATTGAAAGAGAGTAAATGAGTAAACAAAAATATGTCTGAGACAAGTCATTTTAAAAAAATGGGAAGAAGCATCTGGCTGTTTCTTTACTGTCTTTTAAAAGTCAATCCTAAGACCGGTTTTTTTCTGAAAAGCTATGGGGAAATAAGCAGAGAGACAGGAATCAAGAAAAGAACCATTAGGGATTGATTAACAAGATTAAAAAGCCAGGACTATATCTTAACCAAAAGAAAAAAGAATGGTTTACTCATTTATGTCAAAAAATGCAGGGAATTTAACAAGTATCAAAATCCGGTCTCCCCCTATAGAGAGAATGACAATTTCTTGCCAGACACTCAAGAAGAAAATGACAGAAATATGCCAGATAGTATGTCAAAATTAAGCTACTCTAAGGAATATCAAAAAATTAAAAAGAGTCTTTATTCAAGAGGAGAAATAAGAAAAAAGAGTTTCTTCGATATATCTAACGTTAATAACGTTAATAAAGATAATATAAATAACGTTAACGTTGATAAGTATAAATTAAAGGAGAAATTTAAGCCTTGTTCTAAAGAAGAATTATTGGCTTTAGATTTAGCCAAGGGGTTAAATGATACTTCTAATTTTGCCTTTTATCTCTCAATCTCCAAAAAATATCCGGAGGAGTTTTTAAGGAGGATTTATAAAGAGGTTAAAGAAATACCTTTAAGCAGAATTAAGAAATCAAGGGGGGCTTTATTCTGTTATTTTCTCAAGAGGTATTGAGCTCAAAGACCAATCCTTCCTAATAGGCAAGTCTTTTAAAGAAATATAATCTTAAGACATATTTAAAATGAGCTTTATGGAAAGAATGGAAAACAAGATTTGGACCTTTAGAAATCGTAGGGGTTATAGGCAATGGGAATTGGCTTTTCTTTTGAACCAGAAGGACACAACGCAAATCTCAAGGCAGGAAAGAGGAATGGTCATTCCGGATTTTAAACAAGTAATAAAAATCTCCTATGCCTTAGAAATTGAACCTAAAGACCTCTATCCAGAATTAGTTGGGCAATGGAAGAGGGAGGTAGATCAAAGAAAAAGAGAATTAGAGAAATTAAAAGAAGAAAAAGAAAAAAAGAAATTATGATTATGAATAACAAAGTCAAGGTTCTTTCTCTTAAGCCGGGGACAAAATACTTAGGGTTAGCTGTTTTAGAGAACAAGGATTTGATCTATTGGAAGAATAAATTTATCAAGAGCAAAAGAACTGAAGAGAAGAAGGTTTTGAACAGAGTAAGAGTTATTCTCTCCAAAATTATAGATTTTTATCACCCCAAACTAATAGCCATAGAAAAACTTGCTTATCCTCAAGCCAAAGAAAGTCGCCTTTTAAACAAAATAGTTAAGGAGATTGAACTAATGTTTAAGGGGAAGAAGCTGAGAGTCTATTTTTATTCTCCTTCAGAGGTTAAAAGTTTTATCTGTCGAAATGACAAACCCTCAAAAATGAATACGGCCAAAATTATTTCTTCTTGTTATCCCTGGCTCTATAAGGATTATGAGAAGGAAAAGAATAAATCCTGGTTTAAAGAAAAGTATAAGTTAAGGTTTTTTGACGCTATAGCCGTTGGCCTATATTGTCTTCACCAACAAAGGAGAAAATAATCCCTAATCAATCTCTCTATGCCCAAAAGAAAAAAACAGATTAGAATTCTTAGTCTTGACCCTGGCACCCGCTATTTAGGAGTTTGTCTTTTGGAAGGGAAGAAACTCTGTCATTCTGAGGTCAAGATTCTTAAGACAAGAGGTTCTCCTAAAAAGCGTCTAGAAGAAGGAAGAAGGATAGTTTCAGACCTTATAAAGGATTACCGAGTTCAAGTTTTAGTAATTGAGAAGCCTTTCTTTTTCTGGAGCAAGCAGTCAAATCTTTTAAATATTCTTGTAGAAGAAATTAAATTCTTGGCCAAGAAAAAGAAAATAAAGGTTTATGAATTTAGTCCCCGGACAGTCAGAAAATCAGTCTGTGGCAATGGCAACGCTACCAAAAAGGATATGGCTAAATTTCTGGCTTCAATCTATCCTGAGTTGCGTATTCGTTTAAATCAGAATAGACGTTATAAAGAAATATACTGGGGCCATATGTTTGATGCTGTAGGCTTGGGAGTTTGCTATCTGAAAAGGGAAAGAAATACAAAATGCCGGAGTTATCATCTTAGGTTTGCTTAAGTAACCCTTCATCTGTTAAGAGATATAATTTTATTATTTCTGAAAGGAAAGTTTTTATTCCCTTTTCATTTCTATACCAATTTTGGGGAGAAGTAGGATCTTTTTCTGGATTTGTTGGGTCAAGATGAAGAGGGCAAGAATAGAGGAAGCTATCTGGATTAAGGAAGATATTAGTTATAAGCATCGCCCTTAAAGAAACCAAAGAAGCAGTAATCAGGATAATTCCCTTTAAAGAAATATTATTTTCTAAAGATAATTTGATTGAATAATAAGCATTCTCAATATAGTTTCTACCTTGTTTTTCTTCAAAGACCATATTTTCTGGGATTTTCTTTTTGATAAGGTATTCTTTATACCATCCCGAAAATTCTGTATCACTGATGATTATAGGAAGATTGTATTGTTTATAGATTTCTACTCCTAAATAAGCTCTGGCCAAAGAATGCTTTGTTCCATAGATAAATATAACCGAGGCCCTATCAGAATTTATTCTACTTTCATGTGTTAGAAGATTGTAAAGTTGTTTAAGATAGAAAGAGGTTCGCTTTTCTAAAAAGGTTTTCAATTGTAATAGATATTTGTGAAACTTAGGAGTTTCTAAAAGGTAATTTTCAGCAATTGTCTCAATTTCTGGCAGACCAGCTTCTTTAAGCAAAGAGATAAATAATCTCAAATCATTCTCTGGTACTCGCTTTCTGTATTTCTTAGCTAAGATAATTGCCTGTTTCTGGCTTAGAGAATAAAATTTGTTAAAGCTCATAGTTTCTATTTTACCCCCTTTGGCTCATTTGACAAATTATTTTTAAAATGTTATCTTTACAAAGGTTCTTTGAGAATTAAGCTTTCTTCTTTCTATGGATAAATCTGTTCCTTAAGAAGTTTTTTAGGGAATAGATTCAGTCTATAGAAAGGAGGAAGAAATGATAAGGATTGATAAAAAAGAAATGGAAAAGGTTTTTGATGTATATTATAGCGACAAATCAGGTTTCTGGCTAGTTTCTTTTAAGGAAAAGGTGATCCAAAAGATAGATGATGATAGCGGGCCCCTACAAGAACACATTAAAGAAAGACGGAGAAGATATAAGAGAGCAGGAACAATTTTTAAACCTGAGACCCCTCTTTGTTGTCCTTTCCAGGCACAAACTCGGCCAGTGTATTATGATAAAATCAGCGATACCGGTTTCTGGACTCTTTTTAGAGAAAGTCATATAACGTGGGAATCGAAATATGAATTCGGCAAAGCAATGTTACTTACAGCAAAAAGAAAAAGAATAGTTAGAGAAAAGATGAGAAAGGTAGGAGAATTTTATTTTCCTAAAAAAGGAAAATGGGCCGCAAAGATAGAATGAGAAAATTAGTTTAATGTTTTTCTAAGCTCCAGATATCAGTTCTGGAGCTTTTTTATATATTCCTCATATTCCATAATCTCTCTAATGGGTTTTGACAATTTTAAGCTTTCAAAAGATGTTTTAGCCTTCTCAAGATAATCTCTTGTTTTTAAAAGGTAATCTTTCGTTTGAGGATTTCTTTGTTGAGATAATATCTTTACCTTTTTTGCGTAGACAATTCCTATAACCTTCCGAATAGTTGCTAAATCAAATTTAATTTCATGGTCTTCTGCATATTTTTCCATTTCGAACATATCAATCACTTTATCTTTATTTTTAATTTTATGTTTAAGAGCTAAATCTAATTCTTTTTCTCTATCTTCGTCTATAACTTTTATCTTTTCACTTCTTTCTAAATGAATTATACTTAGTAAAATTTCTGTCTGAAGAGTTTCTTTGCCTAACTTTGTTTCTTCGGTAATCTCCAAAGCTCTTTCTGCCCACTTTTCAGCTCTGTTTAAATAATTTTCTAAAATCCAACGATTTTCCACAGAATCTTTTACAGACTTAATAGATGGAAATTTACGGACTCCTTTCTTGTAAATGGCATTGGCGATATTAAAGCACACTGCTTGAATCCCGTAAATATCTTTAGATAAAAGATAGTAATTTAAGGCAGTATCAAAATGATGGAGAGCCTCATCCTCTTTTTTTATAGGAAGAATTTTTTCAAGGAATTTTTTTGCAAAATCATATAAAAACGACCTTTGACCAAAGAATCGGAAAATTTTATCTACGTTTTCTTCTGTACTGGTATGAAGAATTAGTAATCCCCAGCCTCTATGATAATCTCCTATTAATTTAAAATTTTTAGCTTTCTCCAAATATTTTTTTGCTTCTTCATAATATTTTGGCGCGTGAGTAAAAAGATTTATTTTATGATGTCTTTTATCTCGGAAATAACCCAAGCCGAATCTTAAAGAAATTTCACTTTTGAGAAAGTTTATTTCATCAGGAGAAAGTTGAGCCCTTTCATTTATTTTTCCTTCGTTTTTTCCAGTCCCTTTAATTCTTTGGAAGAAAATAACTTCTTTTTCATCAATTAACTTCTGGGCTTCTTTCAAAACCTTGATACTTTCAGAAAATTCTCCTTTTCTTTCAAGAATTTGAGCTTTTAGAGAAAGTAAATTAATCTTATGAGCTGGCCAATTTTCTTTGAAAGTAGGAATATTTAGAGATTTGTCAATTTCCCCTAAGGCTTCTTTTAATTTACCATGATTAAATTTCCAAAATCCTCTTACTAAACACATAGCATATTCATAAAAACCATCTCTTTCCTTTTTTTCCATAGCAATCGGAATAAAAAATTTCAATTTTGAAAATTCCTTAGCAATTTCTTCTATCTCTTTGTCAAAAGATATATTTTCTGGAGGGATATTAAGCGAATAAGGTCCTTTTGTCTTGCCCCTTCCTACATCTATGATTTTTATACCCATTTCTTCTTGTTTTGAAATATGTTCAGCAATTTGTTTCCCTACACTTTCAAATTGTTGATTTTGCCAGTATTTTAAAGAATGAATTTCAGAAGTAGTAGCGCCTTCTTCTATGCCTTCTTTTTTTAGTAAAGCAAGATAGGTATAAAAGTAAACAAATTTACGTGAGTGTCGAGTGGCAATTTTTGTTTCGTTTAATTGAACAGAACGACTAATAGTATTAATTTTTAAGATTTTTTCTGGTTGTTCCAATTTTTTCTCCTCAAAAGGCCAAACTCTGAAAAAGTCTGAATTTTCTGAGTGGTATTATCTCAAAAAGCAGGGTATATTTCAATTAGAAAGAGAATAAAGAGATGCCGTAAGTGAGAAATGAGAGTTAGACAGAAAGTTAAGTCTTACCTATAAGGAGGAAAACTCCGATGCTAAAAATTCTCTTGGTCTTTTTAATCTATTTCATTTTTAATTTTTTTATCGTGTGGTTATACCTACGTGATAGTCCAGGGGCTTGGGTTGATGTAAAAAGGATCATTAAAGAGGTTCTTCAAGATTTTTTTAGTAAATTATTTAGAAAACTTCCTAGAATAAAATCACAAGTAAAAACCCTAATTATTGTAAAAAGGGAGAAAATCAGCGAGCACCATTATTATTGTAGGTTGATTACTTTTGAAGCAGAAATACAAGATATGAAATCTTTAGACTGGCTCATAAACCTACTATTTAGCCGAGAATTTATTTACTTTAAAGCTAATCAAAAAAGAAAACACTATTAAGTTCAGTAAAAGGAGGGAGGTCTTGGAGCAGTTAGTAATAAAAATAATTGAATCTTTAAAAGATTTTCTTTTTTCCAAGAAACAACCCCGATTCCTAGATTCTCTTTATATCGGCACTGCTCAATCTCTTTTTGACAGGGACAAAACAGAAGAAATTTATCTTTCTTCCTCTGAAAAAGAGAGCCACGCATATATTATTGGAGCTACAGGAATGGGAAAAACCACTTTTTTTGAGCATCTTATTCGCCAGCATATCCTTTTATCCGAGGGCTTTGCCTTGTTTGATGTTCACGGAGATCTAAGCGAGCAGATAATTAGATTTATGGCTTATGTTTTCCAGAATAAGAATGAAAGAGAAAGAAAGATTATGGCCAGAAGATTGATTTTCATTGAACCTTTTAATTTAGACAGGATTATTTCTTTTAATCCTTTGGAAGTCCAGAAAAACGAGTCAATTTATTCAACGGTTTTGGAATTGGTAGAGGTTTTTCATAATAGATGGGCTGAATTTTGGGGACCGAGAACCAATGAATTACTAAGAAACACTTTGGAGATTTTAGCTGAGCATAAGCTTACTCTGCTCGAAGCCCCTTATCTTTTAACTAATCATCGTTTTAGAAACTCCTTAGTCAGAAATATCCAAAATGAAGAAGCAAAGAATTGGGTTTATAGATATAACAAACTCACCGAGCCTCAGAAAACTATTTATCGCGACCCCTCCTTAAACAAGATTGGCGAGTTCTTGGGCGATATTTCTATTCGCTATTTGATTGGCCAGGAAAAGAGCAGTTTTAACTTTAGAGAAGCTATAGACAAGAAAAAATGGATAGTCATCAATCTTTCTAAGGGAAAACTAAAAAGCAATAGTTCTCTCTTGGCTAGCTTGTTTTTAGCAAAACTTCAAATGGCTGGCCTCACCAGAACCAATATCTTATATTCTCAAAGAAAACCATTCTATATCTTTGCCGATGAATTTCAATCTCTGGCTACTAAAGAAGTTTCGTCGATGGAGATAATCCTTTCAGAATCCAGAAAATATAAACTTTTCTTGAGAATGGCTCATCAGAATATTTACCAGATTGATAAAAGATTGATTGAGGCCATCTTAGGAAATGTAAGGGCAATCTTGGCCTTTAGGATAAACCATAACGATGCTTTTATCTTGTCTCAGGAATTAAACCCCAAAGCCAATCAATTCCTAACCAGGAAATTAACAGAATTAGAGGTAGGCCAGGCCTATCTTAAGGTCAGAGGCAAATCACATAGATTGGTTAAGCTTCCTTTGCCAGAAGAAGTTGAAGCTGACCAAAAGACAATTGATGAGTTAAAGAATTTTTCCTTTTCCTTTTATACCAAACCACACAAAGAGATTGAGAGAGAGATTTATGAGAGACACAAGAGATTAGGATTGATAAGAGAGAGAAGCCAGACCAAATACAGCTCAAGCGAGGCGACAGATGGCTGGTAGAAGAAATATCCTAAAAAGAAGAAAGAACTCCCTGCTTATCCAGTCAAGAGACGAGGAGATTGTAAGGGTTGTTTATGACTATAGATTCTTATCCTCTTGGCAAATCAAAAATCTCTCTGGCTTTAATTCCTTAAAGAGAGCCAACGACCGATTAAGGAAACTCTTTGATAATGGATTTCTTTCAAGAAGAATATTTATAAACAGGTCTGGAAAGCAGCTCCTTTATTTTCTCGGCCCAAAAGCAATAGAGATTATCTCTTCAAAAACACAAATAGACCCTTCGGAAATCAGAAGAAAAAGAATGAAGGCCTTGAAAGCCAGGGATTCCTTTCTTTCTCATTTTCTCTTCGTCAATAACTTCAGGTACTCTTTAAAAATGGCTGTTAAAAAAGATTCTCAGGCAGAAATAGAAGCTTGGCGATATAAACAGGTTCTATTCCTGGCAGAGGAGCAAAAGATTTTTCCCGATGCCTATTTCCGTTTTAGATACTCAGGAGAAACTCATAACTGCTTTTTAGAGATAGACCATTCAATTGAAAGCAGAGAAAGAATCAGAAAAAAGGTAGAGTTTTATCTGGACTTTGGTCTTTTCGGAGATTGTGAAAGGCAGCTTGGCTTCAAGTACTTTAGAGTTTTATTCGTTTGTAAAACCCTATCAAGATTAAAGACCATTCTAAGGATAGCGGAAAGGGTTTCTGACAAATCCTTTTGCTGGTTAACTACTGAGAAAAACATAGTTCCGGAAAGAATCTTAACCAAAATTTGGCTCAGACCAAACAGAGAAGGAGTATTTTCCCTATGAGATATTGTTGGTATTGTCAGAGAATTAATCCCGGCAAGCCTTTATTCTGCCAGTACTGCGGCAGAACTTTTGAAATAAGAGTTTGCAGTCATTGCCATCATATCAACCCTAAGGAAGCCCTTTATTGTGAAAACTGCGGCTCTCAGGAATTATCTGAGATAGCCGGTTCTTCCCCTCTCTGGTTGGTTATCTTAAGAGTTTTATCCCGGATATTCGTCTTTCTGCTTGTTATATCTTTCCTTATGAATTTAGAATTGTTTATTCCTTTATTCCTTTTTATTGGTTTTATGTTAATCGCCTATCTATTTCTACCAGAGGAGTTGAAGAAAATACTCATATTTATCCTCAGTCTTCTAAAACAAAGGGTTATAGGCAAAAAAGAGAAAAGTTAGGGAAAAGGACGGAAGAAAAATATTTCTAACCATATTCAAACAAAGGAATTATTAAAAACAGGAGATAGTGTTTCAGAAACACCTGGCAAAGCACTATCCAAGGAAAGGAGCGAACAATGATGGAAAAGAAACTTTTAGCCCTTGGTTCTAATGGAAAGTTGATTGTCAAATCAGTCTCTGGCAAAGAACTTTCTCTTTCCTCTAATTTCTCTACTTCTCAAGGTGGAAAGGCTGTTGTTTTTCTTCTGGTTGACTGCTCTGCCAGTATGCAAGGAGAAGGGATAAAACAAGCCAAGCAAGGGACTTTGGATTTTAGCCGAACAGCTATTAAAAAGGGTTATTTGGTTGGCTTGATTAAATTTGATTCCTCAGCCGAGTTGCTTTGTGAACCGACAGCAAGATTTCCTTTGATTTCAAGTAAAATTGAAGAATTTACTGCTGCTGGTGACACTAATCTAACCGAGGCTTTAAGAATAGTTTGTCAAAAGTTAATAGGAAAACAAGGCTATAGAGGAGTGGTTGTAGCCACTGACGGCTACCCCAACGAATCATCTTCGGCTTTAGAGATAGCTGAAGAGATGAAAAAAGACAAGATAGAGATTCTGGCCATTTCTACGCCTGAGGCTGACCAGGAGTTTCTCTCAAGGTTGGTTTCCAGAAAAGACCTGAATCTTAGAATGAGGGAAAACCAGTTTAAAGAGGGCTTGAATCTAATGGCCGGGAAATTACCTTTTAAGGCCTTAGGACATTCAAAACAAGATGGATTTTGAAAATTATTATGAGGTTTTGGGACTAGATGAGAAAGCTTCTTTTGAAGAGATAAAGAAGACTTATAGAGAGTTGGTTTTGAAATATCATCCTGATAGGGTTTCATCACATTTTAAAGATGGATTAGAGATAAAAGAGGAGTTTGTAAAATATGCCGAAGAAAAATTCAAACGAATTCAGGAGGCCTACGAGGTCTTATCTGATTCTGGAAAAAGAAAGCAATACGATGAAGAACTAAAGAATTTTAAAGCCAGACAATCAGCCAATCAGGGAGATTCTCAAGGAACTCCTCTTTTAAGAGTAAATAAAAACCATTTTAAATTTGACCATCTCAAGGTTAGCATTCCTGTTTCTGATGTCTTAACAATTAGCAATGATGATGGAGGAGTTTTAATTGGCGCAATCACTGCGGACAAGCCCTGGATAAAATTATCAGAGACTGTCATTAACACCTCTGATTATCAAGAGATAGAGATTGCCATTGACACCAGTTCTCCTTATTTAAGCCCTTATGATTCAGGAACAATTGAGATTGATACCAATGGCGGAAAGGAAACAGTCTATATTGACGTTTCTCTGGAATTATCCGCTTGGGTTTTCTTTCTTTCTTTTTTAAAGACTCATCCCAAGGTCGCGGATGCTATAGAAGCAATTTTTGCTATATCGATTCTAATTTTTAGCCTTGTTTGTTTTTTGAACAATATCTTTTATAAGAAAGAACCTGTTCCTCAACAAGAAGATTATATTTCTCAAGAGATTTACATCCCTACCTTAAAAGATTTAGAGGGAAACTGGTTTGGAAAAATGTATGGCTCCGAGCATTGTTTTCTTTCTATTTATCCCCAGGAAAAGTATTTTTGGGGAAAGATATTCTATAAAGGAATCATCGGCAAAATAAAAGGTAAAATTAAAGAGAACGGATTGATAGTTTTCAAAATAACAGAATTTGAAGATGTCTTTAAAGATATCACAAAAAGAGAACTAAGTTTTGGCGAATTCCTATCCTCTTCTTTTTGCGCCTTGTTGTCTAAAGAAGGCAAATTAGAAGGAGGCCCTAAGAAATATTTCACAGAAGATCTCAGCCGCATCTCTCAAGATTTTACTCTCTCAAAGGTTACTCAATCTCAATACTTGATTTTAGACTCTCTAATCTCAGCGATTAAGTATGAAAATGAATTTAAACTTATTCAGGTGGATTATGATGTTGAGTTTGACAAGGTTTGGTCAGCGGTCCTGAAGATTTTAGAAAAGCAAAAAGAAGAGATTAGATATTCGAATAAAGAGGAAAAGATTATTATTACCTTTATTACTGAGCATCCCTCCTTCTTGGGAGATTACTTTCATAAATATGTCATCCTTTTTGAAAAAGAAAATGATAAAACAAAATTGATTCTTAAGCCCTTCAGGTATGAAAGGGGAATTTTCAGCGGCTCTATTTACAAGACTTCAAAATCGACCTATGCTTTCCATTTATATTTCTTTAAACCATTAGAGAGAGAACTTAAAAGAACAGCCAAAAAGAAAGATATTGTTATTTGTCGTTCCTATTTTAGAGAAAGCTTGCTTTCTTTGAGGATTAAGTGGGCAAAAGATAATATTGAAAGTTTCCTATCTTTTTTGTTTGAAAGCCCATCCTATAATTATCCTTAATTGATGAATAAAGGATAACAAAACTATGATGGAGAAGAGATTTGTTGGGATTGAAGATTTAGCCAAATATCTGGATTTAAGCGTTAATACACTATATTCGTGGAAATGTCAGAGAAAGATTCCTTGTCATAAATTGGGCCGTCTTTTGAAATTTGATTTAAAAGAAATTGAAGAATGGCTGAAAGATAAACGGATAAAAGAAAAGATATATTGACAATCTTTCTAACTATGATAAACTATCAAAAGTATGAAAAAGAAATATTACATTAGAGACCTGGAAAAGCATCTTAAGGTCCACCGCAAAACCTTATTTTATTGGGAGGCCAAAGGCAAAATTCCTAAAGCTAAACGTGAACCTATGAGCAATTATCGTTATTGGACAGAAAAGGATGTTAAAAAACTAAAAGAAATAACAGGGAGGAGATAATTGGCTATATATAAAAAGGGCAAGGATTATTATATTGATTACTATGTTCAGGGCAAACGAAAGAGAGAAAAGATTGGCGCGAGTAAAACATTGGCGGAGACAGTTCTTAAAAAAAGGAAGGTAGAGATAGCCGAGAATAAATTTCTCGACATAAAAAGAGAACAGAAGACTAAGTTTGAGGATTTTGCCGATGAATATGTAGAAATCTATTTGAAGCCTAATAATCGTTCTTGGCGCAAAGCTGAAGCGCACAATATTAAACGCCTTAAATCATATTTTGGCGGAAAATATCTTTATGAGATAACGCCATTATTGGTTGAGAAATTCAAAATACAAAGAAGCAAGGAGGTCAGTCCTGCCACTACAAACAGGGCTTTGACCTGCCTAAGGTCTATGTTTAACAGGGCTATCGCTTGGGGTAAATTCCAAGGGGCTAACCCTGTTAAGGGCGTCAAGTTTTTTAAAGAGAATAACGCAAGGCTTCGCTATCTTGAAAAGGAAGAGATAGCAAGGCTTCTGAAATATTGTAGAGGTCATCTTAAGCCTATAGTAATCCTTGCTTTGAATACAGGGATGCGGAAAGGAGAAATCCTTAATCTTAAATGGCGAGATATTGATTTTACAAGGGGGATAATTTATCTATTGAGAACCAAGAATAACGAGAGAAGAGAAATACCGATGAATGAGGCGGTTAAGACAGCATTGATAAGAGTCAAGAAACATCCAGAAAGTCCTTATGTGTTTTGTGGAAAAGACGGCAAACCATTTACCGAAGTTAGAACATCTTTCTTTACAGCGCTTAAAAAAGCGGATATAATAAACTTCCGCTTCCACGATTTAAGACATACTTTTGCTTCGCATCTGGCAATGTCTGGAGTTGATTTAAACACGGTAAGGGAGCTAATGGGCCATAAATCGTTGGAGATGACCCTAAGATATAGCCATCTATCGCCCGACCACAAGAAGCGCGCAGTGGACATTTTAGGCAGACGGATGGACACTATTTGGACACCAGAGGCTTTTAAGAAAGAGGCAGTAAAGGTTAAGGAATTCGCAACTGTTTGACATAGCTGTTGTTACAGCATACGCGCCTGTAGCTCAATTGGATAGAGCATCAGTCTACGGAACTGAGGGTTGCTGGTTCGAATCCAGCCAGGCGCAATTTAGTTGAATGGTAAAGATTGACGAAATATATATGTCTGAGGC
>Ga0180301_10001040_pt1 | contig 21679 bp, 18 predicted proteins | sample GuaBasSediGuay16_FD_121797 | JGI IMG/M metagenome (GOLD analysis project Ga0180301, IMG submission 121797) | Subseafloor sediment microbial communities from Guaymas Basin, Gulf of California, Mexico - Guay16, Core 4569-2, 12-15 cm | ecosystem: Environmental > Aquatic > Marine > Hydrothermal...
AGAGCTGCCTTAAAGTCTCCGGGCAGTATGTGCTTCTCGAAGAAATCCTTTAGGCTTACAACCTTGATATCTGCAAAAATACCCACCTGGAAGAGATGCCACTTTATACGTTTGGCCGTCTCTTCGAATATTATATCCCCTCCGGGTATAAGCAGGGGTATTGTAAGCTCCTCCCCGTCTTTCTCACGGATCAAGTCTCCGTCTGTATCCTTCCATCCTGCATTATCGAGAATGGTCATGGATTTTTCCGGCCTGTACTGCTGGGCTGTTACACCGGGGTTGTAGGGCCAGGTACCGGGCATAAAGGGCCCTGTGGTGGGTACTCCATGACCATGGAGTACTATTTCTACCAGGTCTTCCCTGTCTATGGCGTAATCTATTGCAATACGCATCTCTCTATTTTTAAAAAGATGATCATCAATGTTAAAAAGTAGAGTATAGTAAAAAACACTTGAATAATTTTGTACGATAAACCCGGGATCATCACTTATAAACCTGTAATCCTCCCAGGAGACATCGCCAAAAAGGTGGATCTCTCCCCTCAACAGGGCTACCCAGGCACTCTCCCTTGAAGGATAGACCTTTACCACAACCCGGTCGATGTAGGGTCTGCCCTCGAAGTATCTCTCGTTTGCCCTTAAGACTATTACACCCTTCTCCCTGGAGTCGAAGATAAAGGGGCCTGTCCCAACGGGAAACTCCCCGAAACTCCTGTGGGATGTACCCAGTATCCTGAAATTCCGAGCTGGCAGTATCTCCATGTTAGTTAAGTATGGGAAGGAGGCGTATGGGCTTTTAAGTTTGAATACCACGGTGTACCTTCCTTCGGCTTCCACAGACTCTATTATTGCAAGATATGAAGCCTTGGGGGATTTTAGCTTCGGATTCCTTATGGCGTTGTAGGTAAATACCACATCCTCTGCTGTAAGCTCAGTGCCGTCGTGGAATAGCACCCCATTTTTAAGGTTAAACCGCCATGTAAGCCCGTCTCCGGAGACGCTCCACGATTCCGCCAGGTCTCCCACAGGCTCCATGCGCTCGTTTACCCTGGTAAGGCTGTTAAAAACGAGCTCCCAAACAATTGTGGCAGAGGTATCCTGGGAGATTACGGGGTTTAAGGTCTCGGGCTCATCTATGGTGGCCAGATTTAGAGTGCCCCCGTAGGAGGGGTTATCCGAATGCAGGGGTGAGACCGTAAAGAAAGTAAGCAGGCAAGGGAGCAGAAGATGCAGCACCCGGGCGTAGCCCCGGCTGTATATGCGTGTTTTTACAGTGATTGTACCGGCTAATAACTCTATCATCTTTCTCTGGAAACCTAACATAATTTCCGCAATTTGTCGTCAGGCAGAAAAAAAATTCCAAACATTTTAAGTGCCGCTGCGGGGAAGAGGGGCATCCACCGTGCGGGGAAGAGGGGTATCCGTCGAGCGGGGTAAAGGGGCCTCCGGCGGAGGGGGAGCCTGCAACAGGCGAGGAGCCTCCCCATTCTCTCAAGGCACAGCCGGCGGTCGAAATAACCCGCCGAGTGCTTTTTCGAGCTGCAGCCGGGGCGTGCCTGCATCACTCCCCGAACGCTTTCTTAAGGGTTTCCGAAAGCGACTCCACCTCAAGAGGCTTGGTAATCCATCCATTTAGTCCGCAGGATTCCACCCCTCTCTCCTCCGTCCCCAGGGGGTAGCCGCTCATGCCCACGACCTTTATATGGGGAAGCTTATTTTTTATTATCCCGGCAAGATCATCCCCTCTCATATCGGGCATAACCATATCGGTTAAAACAAGTTCTATCTCGTCACCAAGCCTGTCAATTTTTTCCAGAGCCTGCCTTCCGCTGCTTGCGGTAACTATTCTGTACCCCAGTTGAGCAAGCATAAGGCTTACTACCTTGAGCACGGACTCTTCATCTTCCACCACAAGAATCTTCCTGCCCGGAGCACGCTTAAGGATGTGCTCCCCCTCATCTCTCTTCTCCTCTTCTTCGATCATGGGAAGATAGATGAAAAATGTCGTACCTTCGCCCTCCCTGCTTTTCACATCGATATATCCGTTGTGCTGTTTAACGATTCCGTAAACCTGGGAGAGACCAAGCCCTGTCCCCTTGCCCACATCTTTTGTTGTAAAAAAGGGATCAAAAATATATGGAAGCTGTTCTTCGGGTATTCCGTAACCTGTATCCCTTACAGTAAGAATCACCCATGCGCCTGAACCCATACCGGGAAAAGGCACCTCTTCGCTGTCAAGAAAATCGATCCTGGATAGTTCGATGGTGATGGTTCCCCCCTCCGGCATTGCATCCCTGGCGTTTACCGCAAGGTTGGTTATAACCTGCTGGAGATGTGTTGGATTCGATCGTACGGGAGCATGGTCTATTTTGATTTTAAGTTCGATTTTAATATTTTCAGGGATGGTTCGTTCAAGAAGGCATCCGGTCTGCTTGATAAGTTGAACAACGTCCTGAACCGAGAACTCCACAATAGACTTTCTGCTAAAGTCGAGTATCTGCCTTATAAGATCTGCAGCTCGCATCCCCTGTTCTTCGATTGTTTTAAGATGTTCCCTCGCATATTGAGGTATATCCTCTTCCATGCACAAATACTGCGATACTCCGATCATTGCCGTAAGTATATTGTTGAAGTCATGAGCTATGCCTGCGGCAAGCCTGCCAACGGATGCCAGGAGCTCCTGCTGATGGATATGCTCGTCTATCTCATGTTCCCTGGTTGCATCTCTTAATACCATTATCCATCCCTCTTCTTCGGCCCTGTGCTTAAAAGAGAGAGAGGATATCTCGAATATCCGACGCTCGGGTTCCTTTATCTCTATGGTGTGCCACTCATTCTGTCCGGGAGGTGGTTCAAGCAGCCGGTCTATTGAAACCTTCCCGAGATATTCGATTCTCTCTTTTACATTTTTTACACCCAGAACCCCAAGAAATTCTCTACCCTTCGGATTTGTAAGCACGACCTCTCTGTTTTTATTGAGAAGAAGAACCCCTTCCGGCAAACACTCCACTACTCTCTCGAGTCTGTTTTGCTCGCTCTGCACCAGTGCATGGATTCGCCTGATCGATATGGCAACCTGGTCAGCCACCGTTGAGAGCACCTTGATATGATTCTCGTCGAAGGCATCGGCCTTTTCCGCCCCCATAAGAAGAAAACCGATAGTACTGAGATCTTCCACACTTTTTACAGGCTCAAGAATTATCGATCCAAGATTTACCACAGGTTTTAACTTTTTCCCGGCACTCTTTGTGGGGATTCTTTTCTGCTCTACTTTTCCCTGCGGGAGTGGTGAGATTCCAGCCTTCTCGAACTCACTCAATACCAGAGCACGAATCCTGTTAACCGCTTTCTCTGAAATGGGATGTGAGAAATAAACGTTCATGTTAAGGCCGCCTTCGGTTTTGAAGGCCATTACTACCGCAGTGCAATTTATCACACGAGAGAGGTATTCCGCAGTGGTTTGAAGCATCTCGCTGTAGCTTAAATTATAATCGAGCTGCTGGCTAAGCTCGTAAAGAACCTCAAGCTCATAGGTTCTTCTGCGCACCTTCTCTTCAAGTAAGGAGTTTAGCTTCTTAAGCGCTTCCTCGTAATGCCATGCTTCTACCGCTGCCGCAAATGGAGCTTTAAGATTTTCGAGCACCAGACGTTCCCATTCTGAAAAACCATATTTTTTCGTACTGTAAAAAATAAGAACCGCCTTAAACTCATCCTTTTTGACCAGGGGCAAAACCAGAGAAGAGAAACATCCATTTTTTGCCCTGATATCATCACCCCAGAAGCTGCTTTGGCTTGTATCGGGAATGTAAAGGCTTATTCCTGTACGTTCAACTTCGGCGGTATAGCTTTTTTCCGTTGGGATTCTTCTTTGCCTTTTGCCTCTGTAAAGCCGTTTAAAAATTGGAGAAAAAACCTTTTTTGATTCCGGCCGGATCCACTCCTTGCCCCTTCTGTATCCCCTTAAGCCCTTCTCCCATATCAGAAACTCAGCAGCATCTAAAGCTCTAATATCATCGGCCAGATAGGCGAAACTGCTGATTATGGAGTCTCCGGGTCTCCTTCTTGCGATAACACGATGAACTCTGGAGAGAATATTCTCCGTACTTACCGCAAACATAAAATCTGTAATATCAGTAGTAATCCCCCTTAAATATGGTCTTTTTTTCCCCTCCTCACGAGACAGAGTCTCCTGAAGCCAAAGAACTCTACCATTGGGGTGGAAGTACCTGTATGTATAAAGACGCGTTATCCCTGCCTTTGTAACCATTTTGGCGGCATCGAGTATCTTCTTTCGATCATCGGGGTGAATGCAGTCTTTCCAGGGCTTCTTACTCTCTGAAAATGCCTTAACCGGAAAACCCAGAATCTCCATTGCAGGGCCATGTAACTCTATAACGGCCGGTAATTCCTGAGGAATCCGGTCTCCTCCGTCTTCCGATACAGGAACACGCCAGACCAGAGTATGGGACATGGAAAGACCATCTTCCAGAAAACGCTCCATTAGTCCGCATTTCCTTGCCTCCGTGATGAGATAATTGAGGAGTCTTTTCTTTGACAACAACCCTTTAAGTTTATCATCCTTAAAAACGAGTCCAAACTCTGCGCTTTCTGAATCGAGCTTAAAAGCTGCATCTGCAGGATCAATGGAAATATCGAAACTGGGTACTTCTTCAGAGGGAAGGTCGATGAGTAAACGGGTAGAAGGATAAGCCACTACATTCCTGGGAAAAATGAGCTTCCATTTACCTTCTGTTTTTAGTGCAACCGGCCGCCCCTGCTGAAATATATGATCGACATCTGATAGAGTGTTTCTTTCTGTACCAATAAACACAGGATCCAGTAAACAAGTTATCAGGCCGGAGGTTCCCATTAGTTTCTCCTAAAAACTGCTTTCAAACTCCTCATGCACCGTAATTTCTATACCGATTTCAACCCGAAGGGAATCCGTTTCGTCCATTATTTTTTCAGCAATGTTGATGACTTTCTCCAGAAGTTTTTTTTCAGGCAGTTTTTTCAGGTTAGATTCACGCATGAGGACAGACTCTATTACCGGGTGCTCAACCTTTATCATTTTGAACATACCGGGACTCATTACCTCGAAGGCACGTTGTACAGCATTTGAACCGATCATCGACCTCCTTCCCACGACCAGCGCATCTCTGATCGGAGGCAGGTAAAACGGTGAGAATCTCATGTTTAGTTTTACATGTTGATGGATGTATTCCTCCCGGTCATTTTCCGTGCTTACCTCTTTTTTCATCTGGAGAAGCCCCCCTGAGCAACGATGCTATTATTAAATATTTTATTGTATATTAAAATACGATCTTGTTTCAACATTGATTCTTAAGAGTTTAAGAAAAATTAGCAACCCCGGTATACATAAAAAAAGCCCTGCCATTAATGACAGGGCTCTCTTTTAACTCAAGATGTTTAATATTCCGGTACTATCTCTCACTCCATGCAGGCATGGGATACTGTAGAGGATTCAACGAAGGCCATACAACCTTAAATTCCTGATCCTGTACCTGTATTACAGGATGCTCCCATTTTACGTTCTGTCCTTTTTCATTAAACTTGATGCCCGGCCATACTGCAAGTTCCACATCCATAGCAAGAAGCGCTTCTCTTACTTTATTAGTATCCAGGGTGCCTGCCTCCTCAATAGCCAGTTGCAGGACAACTCCAGCAGCAGTACCGCTGGAAGCGTGGTAATCCGGTTCCTTTCCGTGCATCTCTTTAAACATCTCTACATAGTCCTGGGTGGTGCCGAATACGGGTCCCGTATCCTCAAGGGTAGGAAGCCACCATTCGCCTTCCACGTTATAATTTGCATCTGCTCCGAGAGATTCGATAAACTCGGGCAGCATGACCCCTACGGAATGCCCCATCAGCTTGACATTGAGCCCTACCTGCCTGGCCTGACGGACCACCATGAGTGCATCCTTGGTATACCCTGCGTTCAGTAGAATATCGGGGTTCCTCTCTTTTACCATAGTAAGAAGCGATGTAACATCGGTAGCTTCTGCAGGGTACTTTTCATAGAGTACTACATCCAAACCCAGTTCCTCTGCTCTATCCCTTGCTCCCTCCGCACAGCTTATGGGGAAGAGGTCGTTTGCAACGATTATTGCAACGGTTTTCGGTTTAGGAAAAAGGTCGAGCTCGGAAACCATATCCAGGATTGGCTGCATCAGAGTAGGTGCCGGGGGAAGTATCGAAAACACGTACTTGTATCCCCTCTCATAGACCTGGGTTGCATTGGCTTCCGGTGCTATCGTAATAACTCCGTATTTCTCCCCTATGGCGGTAGTTGCAAAAGTGATTCCGCTGGAGAAAGGACCGAAGAGGAAATGGACCTTATCTTCGGTTATAAGCTTCTCTGTAAGCTTGGCACCTGTTCCCGAATCGCTCTTATCATCGTAGAAGATGACCTTTACACTGTAATTTTCGCCTCCAACGTTGATTCCGCCCTGTTCGTTTACATATTTCTCCCACACTTCTACCCCTTGTTTTACCATCTTTCCTTCAGGGGCTACTCTTCCAGTGAGAGAAACGGCGCAACCGATGCGTATTACCTTCTCTTCTGCTGCTTTTTCTTTGGTGCCCTCGGAAAAGGCAGTGGTTAACAGAGTAAAGGTAATTAGAACGAAAAACGTAAATTTTAGAAAACTTTTCATTTTTACCTCCTTATGCTATTTATATTCGAGATTTTGTTTTTTTACCTAAATTTTTATACGCAAAAAAACAAAATCAACCTTAGGCAATAGGACATCGCAATAAACATTAAGTTGCGATCATAGATTGCGATATATAATTAAAAATGAAATGACTTCTCGTCTCTTGAAACTATTTTAATATATTTAATTAGCCGGTGTCAATAAAATGGTTCAGGAATTGAGTCTTTTTAGTTCCATATATTGAGAATGTTTCTCAAATAGGCTAATATCATTGCAGTTGATATTTTAAAGTATCGTCGATATAATCAGCCATACTGCGGGTAAGACACGGATTTCGGAGACGCTCCTGCGGGCAACAGGCAAAGTTGGAGAAGTACGGCTGCTCTATTTAAAAACGAGGAGGAACGGGAATGATATTTGAAATTGCTTTAAACGGTCTTATGCTGGGCGGGCTTTACACCTTAATGGGAGCGGGGTTCTCACTCCAATGGGGTATCAGCGGTATAATAAACCTAGCCTATGGCGGCATGACCGTCCTGGGGGCTTTTGTAGCGTTTTCCCTGTTCAGGCTCGTCTCCGTTCAACCTCTGGTAAGCTGTATTCCTGCTGCAATCATTATGTTTTCTCTGGGATGGGCCATTTACAAGTTCTTCCTCCGTCCCACAATTCGCCGCGGCACCTTTTTCGTTACCCTCATAATGACCTTCGCCATAGAGCTTGTTCTTGAAAACTTCATGCTTTATGTATGGGCTTCCGATTACCGTATCATAACCAGCCCCTACTCAGGAATATCCGTGCAGATACTCCATGCAGAAGTACCACTCATAAAACTTATAATGTTTGCAATTAGCATCGCCTGTGTCTATCTGGTTCATCTTTTCATGTCCAAAACAAAACCCGGTAAGGCGATTCAGGCTTCCGCCCTGAACCCCCAGGGTGCTCGGGTGGTGGGGATCGATGTGGAGAAGATGTACGCTATTAACTTCGGAATAGGTGCAGCCATTGGCGCGGTGGCTGGTGCCCTCATGTCCAACATTACCTCCTTTTCTGTGGTGCTTACCGGAAGCCTGGTAGGGAAGGTGTTCGTTATTGCTGTGCTGGGCGGCCTGGGTAATATATGGGGCGCTGCGTTGGGAGGTATAACCCTTGGGCTGGTAGAATCTTACGGAACAATCACAATTGGCTCTGAGTACAACGAAGCAATCGGGCTTGTTGTTATGGTACTTGTGCTGGTTCTAAGACCGAGGGGTCTCATCGGACGAAAGTACTGGGATGTCTAAAAAGGGGGAGAAAATGCTAAGGCAATTATTCGAAAATAAAAAGATAAGAATTATTGGGATCTCTGCAATTGTACTGTTTCTGATGGGCATACCTTGGTTGATTACCGGATACTGGGTGCGATTACTCACCTCAATTTTTATGTACGCCACTCTTTCCAAAGCCATCGACTTGATGATCGGTTATCTGGGGTATGTGCCCTTCGGCAATGTGGTTTTCTTCGGTCTTGGAGCCTACACAACCGGAATCGCCATGTCTCACGGTATTCCCTTTCCTCTGGCAATGGTGATGGGTGCTTTAATAAGTATAATGGTATGCATCTTTATAGGAGTACCCGTATTGAGATTGAGAGGCCACTACTTTGCAGTTGCCACTGTGGGCTTAAACGGTGCCATCATGGCTATTGCTCTCAACGCCACAGCACTTACCGGAGGTGCAATGGGTTTAACTTTTCCGGTCCTGCCCGCTCCACCTGAGATCATCTACAGGTACTTCTACTACATGATGTTCGCATTGATGGTAGCGGCGATTATTGTAAGCATTATAATAGTAAAAAGTCGTTTCGGCTATGCTGTAAGAAGCATAAAGGCAAACGAAGAGGCGGCCAGGGCGCTGGGCATCAATACAACGGTTACAAAAACGGCCATATGGATAATAAGTGCAATAATAACAAGCATCGCAGGAGCGATTTACGGGTTCTGGATGTCTTACATAAGCACAATGGATGTATTTAACATAATGATCGGGGTTACCTGCATTCTTATGACTCTTCTGGGCGGAGCAGGCACCATAATCGGACCTATACTTGGAGCTTTAATATTCCAGTTTCTCTCGGAGATGGTTTGGAGTCAATTCCTGGAATTCCATCTGGGTATACTGGGCGTAATTACCATACTTGTAATCTTTTTCATCCCCGGCGGGCTTGTGGCCAGCTTAAAAGAATCTTTTACTCGTGCAAAGGTTCAACATAAGGAGGCCGGATCATGAAAGAGAACAATGCAGAACTTGTGGTAAAAACCTTAAGCAAGCATTTCGGCGCCCTGCGGGCCGTGGACGAAGTGAGCTTCGAGGTTAAAAGGGGAGAACTTGTGGGACTTATCGGGCCTAATGGAGCGGGGAAAACCACTTTGCTAAATCTTATAACCGGCTTTTTGTCTAAGACTAAAGGTGAGGTATTTTTTCAAGAAAGAGATATAACCTCAACCACTCCGGACAGGGTGGCCAAAATCGGTATTGCCAGGACATTTCAGATAACCAAACCCCTGGTTGGTATGACTGTAGAAGAGAACGTTATGGCAGGTGCCTTATTCGGCCGTGCAGGAAGACCCAGGAGCATAGAAGAAGCCAGAAAAAAGGCGAGAGAGTGCCTTGAATTAACAGGGATGCTCGACAAGAAAGACCTTTCCGTAGGGCAGCTCACTATTCCGGATATGAAGCGGCTGGAGCTCTCCAGGGCCATGGCTACAGATCCCCATCTGCTTTTACTGGATGAGGTTATGGCGGGATTACGTCCTACAGAGATCGATGAGGCTCTTTCATTAATAAAAAAATTAAACGAAACCATGAACATCACCATAATATTTATCGAGCATGTAATGAGGGCGGTAATGAGCATCTCGCAGCGAATCATCGTACTGGATCACGGAAAAAAGATAGCAGAAGGTAGCCCTGAAGATATTGCCAGGAATCCCCTTGTTATCGAGGCTTATCTGGGTAAAAAATACATGGAAAGGAGAAAGTCAAATGGGTAATCTTCAGGAATCTATCCTTAATGTAGAAAAATTGAGCAGCGGATACGGAGCGATGCAGGTCCTGTGGAATGTGGATATCGAAGTGCATTGGGACGAAGCAGTTTGTATAATCGGCAGTAACGGTGCAGGAAAGAGTACTCTCATGCGGACTCTTATGGGGATAAACCAGCCATGGGGTGGGAAAATATATTTCCGCGGAGAAGACATAACCCACAGTAATAGTTCCGAAAGGGTATCAAGAAGAATCACCCTTGTTCCCGAAGGCAGGCAGCTCTTCTATGGACTCAGTGTGGAGGATAACCTGATGATGGGTGCCTATTTGAGAAAGAGAGGCTCCGAGGTAAAGGAAAGCCTCGATTTTGTCTACCAGACCTTTCCGGCCCTTAAGAACTACAGAAAACGCTTTGCAGGAAGCCTTTCCGGAGGAGAACAGCAGATGTGTGCTGTTGGCAGAGCACTTATGGCCGAGCCGCAACTATTACTGATAGATGAGCTTTCTTTAGGTCTTGCTCCGGTTATAGTGGATATGCTGATAGAACTGCTCCAGAAAATCAGAAAGGAACGATCTTTAAGTATTCTCCTGGTGGAACAGGATGTAGAGGCAGCCCTTGAGATAACAGATAGGGGCTATGTACTGGAGACAGGTCATATTACCCTTTCTGGAAGCAGAGACGAGCTTTCGGTAAACGAACATGTAAGGAAGGCTTACCTGGGCATACCGGTAGATATCTGATCCAAATAAAGACTGCTCTTTTTAACTACATTGGCCTACAGAATGGAAAATAGAGCTTTAAATACCCAATCTGCTATACATATAAAACTCCTGGTTCTCCTCTCCGTTTTTCTCTTCTGGTTTTCACATTACGTCTATATGCCCACTCTCCCTCAATACATAAGAATTAAGGTTTCTACACTTACCCAGGTGGGTATAGTTCTATCCATGTACGGAATCTGGCAGGTCGTTGTGAGGCTTCCTATAGGGCTAATCACAGATAGGGCAGGTAAAAGAAAACCCTTCATTATTCTGGGAATCAGCTTTGCCGGAATAGGTGCTTTAGTGCTTGGCTTTTCAGAGTCTTTCTTGGTACTGGCAATAGGACGATCTCTAGTAGGCATATCGATGAGTGCCTGGGTTCTGCAGGTAGTCTTTTTTGGAAGACTTTTTGAACCATCCGAACTTATTAAGGCGAGCTCTATTCTAACCCTTTCAACCTCTCTTGCAAAACTGGCAGGAACAATTTCCACGGGATACCTTAACAATCTGGGAGGCTACCTGCTGGCCTTTCAGGTAGCTTCTTTCGGAGCTCTACTTTCCGTACTTTTTATGATTCCTGTAAAGGAGACGAGAATTCCCTATTCAGGAGAAGGCAATTTTAACCTCAATTTGATGTTAAAGAATAGAAAGGTAATAGTTGTTTCTCTTCTTGCAGGCATAAACCAGTTTTTAAACTTTGGAATTACCTTTGGATTTTTCCCGCTGGTTGCGCAGGAATTCGGGGCTTCAGATATCGTTAAAAGCCATCTTCTTGGATTTAACATTATCTTTCTCATTTCTGGCAATCTACTGGTTACATATTTCGGTAAACAAAAAAACTCTATTCTGTTATTGCTTATTAGTTACCTGTTTTTTTCATTTTCTGTAACCTTAATTCCTCAGGCAGGAACCATAGGGATTCTTTTTATTCTACAGGCAATACTTGGATTGGCTCATGGTATAAGTTATCCCGTCTTAATAAGCCTCTGTATAGGAGATATACCTGAACAGAACCGCTCTTCGGTTATGGGTTTTCACCAAAGTATCTATGCCGTTGGTATGTTTTTAGGACCATGGATATGTGGTATGATTGCAGATGGATTGGGGTTGTACCAGAGTTTTACTATTGTAGGAATAGGCACTTTCATTTTAAGCTTCTCCCTGCTTTATTTTCTGCGGAGGAGTACCCGCATATCTAATATGTAGATTTAGATTTTTATAATTGGAGATAAAAAAAATGGATACAAGAGTTAAAACAAACGGCAGGGTTGCCATAATGGCTCACTGTCTGCTTAACCAGAACTCAAAACCCTATATGAGAGCCCGCTTCCCGGGGGTAGTCTGGGAAATTCTGGATATACTGCGCAAATACGATCTCGCCATAATACAGATGGCCTGTCCCGAAGTATCGTTTACCGGATTAAACCGTTTCTCCTCTGTGATCGAGCAGTACGATACACCAAAATACCGTGCCCATTGCGGAGATATCGCCAGAATGGTCGTAGACCAGATAGCACAGTACCCCTCCTACAACTACAAAACAATAGTTATAGGAGTGGATGGTAGTCCTTCCTGCGGAGTGGATCTGACCGGTACTTCGAAGGACTGGCGTGGCCATCCTTCCAGTGTAAAAACCGAAGGCTATCCCGTTGCAGAGGGGAGGGGTGTATTGATGCAGGAGTTGCAGAGTGAGATGGAATCAAGAGGTTTAAGCTTCTACCCCGCCTTTGGTATAGGTCTGGATATACACGGCATAAACCTTAAAGAAATTGACTCCTCGTTCGAAGCACAGCTCAGGGAGCATTTGAAGAGCTTTTGATAAGAACCTCCATGAAGGGGTAAACAGCACGAGAGATAATCAGCATATTTCGCAGCCTGCGAACATCCATCGTGTTGACCTCCCATCCCGGCTTCCTGTATAATCTGGCTGGGTAACACGGAATCGATAATATGCATCAAACAGTAACCGGTAAACCTCCCATATTTCAAGCGGCACAGATAGTTAAGATCGAGAAAAGGCACAGAGAATACATATACATGGCACTGGATTCTCCCTACATCGCACTGAATGCCCTTCCCGGTCAATTCGTAATGATAAAACTACCAGATGCTGACGATTTAATACTACCTCGACCCTTCGACATAGTAACGGCAGATTCCGCCAAAGGAGAGATAGAGCTGGTTATAAAGATAACCGGGAAAGGCACACACAGGTTATCTCATAAAAAACCGGGAGAACTACTGCTCTTAACCGGTCCGCTTGGAAGAGGTATTACAGACTTTACCGGAGACTCGAGTATTGGATTACTGGTCAGGGGAGTGGGTGCGGCAGCGGTGGTTTTACTTGCCAATCGAGCTAAAGAAAAAGGCATTAAGGTTGTAACTTTTCTCTCTGCATCCACAAAAGAGAGACTCGTTTGCAGAGAATACCTCGAACCTTTATCCCACACCGTTTTTATAGCAACGGACGACGGAACTGAAGGATACCGGGGAAATGCATGGGAAATGCTGGATTCTTTCCTCGATAAGACAGCCCTCGATCAAATCTATACCTGCGGCTCCAGACGGTTTGCCCGCCATATTAAGAAACTGGACTCGGAGGGGAAAACCAGAGGCTTTGTCTTTCTAGAAGGATTTATGGCATGTGGTATGGGAGACTGTCACGGTTGTGCAGTAAAAAAGGCTAAAGAAGAGGGATATTTTCTGGTTTGCCAGGATGGTCCCGTGTTCCCGGTAGGTGTAGTGGAGATCAAGAGTTGAGTGATTTAAGTGTAACTATTGCAGGAGTAAGGCTTCCCAATCCGGTAATGCCCGCATCCGGTACCTACGACTATTCAGAGAGGCATGATAACTTTTTCTCACCCGCTGAGCTCGGCGCAGTTGTAAACAAGACCATATTTCTTAATCACAAGCCCGGGAATAAGCCTCCCCGGGTATATGAGGCTCCCTGCGGTATGTTGAATGCGATAGGTATTCCTACCGCCGGCGTAAAGGACTTTATAGAAAATACCCTACCACTAATGAGAGGTTACGGTGTACCGGTAATAGTAAGCATTGCAGGTAATACTTCCGAAGAGTTCTGTAAACTTGCAGAAATTATAACTGAAACCGGAAAGGCGGATATGCTTGAGCTTAACCTCTCATGCCCCAATCTGAATGAGGGTGTAGAATGGGCCAGAGATAAAAAGTTACTCTACGATATAGTAAAACTTATAAGTGAAAGTACCACCCTTCCTGTAATAGCCAAGCTCTCCCCGATGGTAACCGATATTGCGGAGATGGGGCTGATTGCAGAAGAGGCCGGAGCTTCTGCACTCGCAGTTTTTAATACATACAGAGGTATGGTGATAGACATCAACACCATGAAACCTGTTCTGGGAAATATCGCTGGAGGGCTTTCGGGACCAGCCATACATCCCCTGGCGGTCTATTCTGTTTACTCCACATATAAGAGAGTCTCAATCCCCATAATAGGAATGGGCGGCATAGCTTCATGGAAAGATGCTGTTGAGTTTATTCTTGCAGGAGCAACTGCTGTGGCGGTTGGAATGTACAATTTTGTAAACCCCATGATTATGATAGAGGTAATAGAGGGGATGAGCAGATATCTGCATGAAAAGGGTATCTCAAATATAAGAGATATAGTGGGGAAAGCTCACCGGTAATCGATCTCTTTAAGCCAGTTGCAAACTTCTGTATCGGTATTTTGAGGGAAGCTGTCGTACCATACTCCCACACCATAAAAGGGTTCTGGTGTTTCTATACAGATAATTTCATCTGCTTCTTTACCCAGTATATAAAGGGAATCCTCTGAAGCAAGGGGAACTGCTACTACAATCCTTTCGGGTCCCCTTTGTTTAAGGGCTTCTATGACTGCTTTCATGCTGGCGCCTGTTGCAATCCCGTCATCTACAAGAACAACCGTCTTTCCTTTAAGATCCGGCGGCGGCACATCTCCTCTATAGACTTTTGCCCTTCTTTCAAGCTCCTCCATCTCCCTTAAGGTTGTTTCCTCAATGGTCGATTCATCTATATTAAGAGCCTCAATTACCTGTTTATTAAGCACTCTTATTCCACCGGATGCAACGGCACCCATCGCAAGCTCTTCCTGCCCCGGAACTCCCAGTTTCCTGACCAGAAAGACATCGAGTGGACACCCCAGTGCTTTTGCAACCTCCAGCGCTACCTGAACACCTCCTCGGGGAAGGCCTAAAATAATCACATTTTCTCCTGAAACCTTCTCCTCAACGAGCGAAGCCAGTTGCTGACCTGCATCTCTTCTGTCTTTAAATAGCCACATCTTTAAAACCTGTAAACAGCCGCAACCAATGTACCTGATGGAATATTCTCCTTATCAAGCACATACACCTTTCCGCCATTAAGGATTGTGTTGAAAGCCGACAGGTCGAGAAGCTCCTCATCTTCCGGCCCTCTTTCTGTATGAACAACTACTGAGTTCTCCTCCTGATTGAACCTCCCCCACAGATGTAAATCTCCGGCCGTAAAAAGTATGTCAACCTTACCGCCTACCGAAGCGGGAAGTATCTCTCTTATCTCGCCCGAGATCCTGTTTGTATTTGACAGATCCTCGTATTTCTTTATATCACTGATCTCAGCTTTCCGAAATAGCGGTTCAACTATCTCCCACGATCTCTCGTGTAATTCTTTAAGGTCCATCTCTTTCGGATTACGTAAAATTCCACCATCAACTGTATGAGCATAAGAGTTTGTCTCTCTGTAAATGGGTACAAGGTATTCTGCCCCAGCCAGCACAAGCGGGTAATTTTCATTTTGCAAAAAATTTTGTACCGAATTGTCTATGATATGAAAGTATTTTGCTATATCTTCTTTTATATCCTCCAGGCCAAACCCCTGACCGTGAAAGATTGCTGCAGGCACGCCCTTTTTACCTGTAAGCTGTGTATGATAATGTACTTCCCTGCCGGTGTTTACATAATTCAGCGCCTGATTCATATCCTGATCCAGGCCGGGTATATCCATCTCTGTTATATCATATTGACTACATATGAAGAGTCTGGCCCCATTTAAACTTAAGGTAAGCAGGTAGTACTGTTGACTACTGTTTATGAGAGGAATAATGGGTTTAATATAGAATCTATCCCCTACGAAGGCTATCTCTTCACACTTTACAGGTAATTTAAAATCTAGAAAGTATCCGTCAGCAAGGAACATTGCAAATCCTTCATCCTGATACTGCCAGTTTATGCTGTCTTCCAGATAATCGTAGGCTGGTCTAAGAAACTGAGCTATTTTCTGGCTCTTAAACCCCCTTTCATTCAATTGAGTTTCCACATCTTTAAGCAGGTTTTTAAAGCGAATGGGATTTTGTTCGGTCTCCTTTCCTGCTTTTACCGTTGGCATATAGATAGAAATTGACAACTCTCCCCGATTTTTTAATAACTCTTTAAGGCTCTCTTTAGTAAAAGACAACATTATTGCACTCCTTTATCTATAAATTTTAGAATATTTTACCCTCTCTATCAAGTTAAATTAATCAAAGGGTCATGAAATAGTCAAAATGCACTCCCAGGGCATCGTCAGGTTGACTTCTCTACCATAGATCAATACATTTAGTGTATAATTGTTTTTATAGTATAATGAAGGAATTTAGATGGAAAGCAATAGTAACCAGAACAATCAAGATAATGGGAAAAAACAGTATCCCCAACTACCCGAGTTTTTCGGTAAGGGGCCTGGTAGATTTATATTATTCTTTCTGCTTATCATTTTTCTCATTCCCTTTATTACCAATTTACTTGTAAATATCGGCGGGAGCAATCAGATAAGCTATACGGAGTTCAGAAACCAGCTAAAGCGTGACAATATATTACAAATTACCATTTCAAGAGATGAGATAAGGGGCCAATTCAAAACACCGGCAGGCGGGCAATCCGATTTCAGCCCGTTAGGGGGGACGAGTACAAGTTTCTTAACATATCTACCCTCTTTTGGTGATGATGAGCTCCTTAAATTGCTCGAAGAGAAGGGAGTCACTATAAACACAAAACCGGCAGACAGGGTTTCTTTCCTTAATGTTCTGCTTAATATCCTTCCATTCCTGATATTTATATGGCTGGGATTGTCAATATACCGAAACATGCGAAGCCAGGGACAGCAGATCTTTTCTGTGGGGAGTAACAAGGCAAAACTCTACCATAAAGAGAAGACAAGTACCACCCTTGCCGATGTGGCAGGAATGGAAGAGGTAAAGAATGAAATCAAAGAGATCATCGAGTATTTAAGAGACCCCAGCCGGTTCCACCAGTTGGGCGCGAAAACCCCCAAAGGGGTTTTGCTGGTAGGTCCACCAGGTACCGGAAAAACCCTTATGGCAAGAGCCGTAGCAGGGGAGGCGAATGTTCCTTTCTACAGTATGAGTGGTTCCGATTTTATGGAAATGTTTGTAGGAGTGGGTGCCGCCAGGGTACGTAACCTCTTTAAAGATGCCAAGAAGAATCAACCTGCCATGATTTTTATAGACGAACTGGATTCGGTTGGGAGGCACAGAGGGGCCGGACTTGGAGGGGGGCACGATGAGAGGGAACAGACATTGAATCAACTCCTCTCGGAGATGGACGGATTCGAGAAAAACGAGAGTATCATCGTTTTTGCCGCAACCAACCGTCCCGATATTCTGGATCCGGCATTGCTCAGACCAGGAAGGTTCGACAGGCAGGTTACCATCCCTCTTCCTACGGTTAAGGACAGGGAAGAAATTCTTGCAGTACATTCAAGGACAAAACCCCTCTCGGAAGATATCAAGCTTTCGGAAATTGCAAGAATTACTCCCGGCTTCAGCGGAGCGGATCTGGAAAATCTATTAAACGAAGGTGCCCTTATTGCAGCGAAAAAACAAAAAAAGCAGATAGAAAAAATCGATTTAACCGAGGCAAGGGATAAGGTGACCATGGGACTCGAGCGTAAGAGCCTGAAATTGACCGAAGAAGAGAAGAAAATAATCTCCTACCATGAAGGCGGACACGCCCTGATGGCCGCCCTTCTTCCCAACACCGATCCCATAGATAAAGTAACAATCATTCCACGCGCACATGCCATGGGTGTAACAATTCAGATGCCCGAGAGAGATCAGTACCTGTTCCGGAAAGAGTACCTTATCGACCGTATAATTGTACTTCTTGGCGGAAGGGTTACGGAACAACTAATTCTCCACACTTCTACCAGCGGGGCGGAAAACGATCTGAAAGAGGCGACAAAGCTGGCCAGAAAGATGGTTCTTGATTGGGGGATGAGTGAAAAACTAAAACACATGGCTCTCGGAAACGAAAGAAAAAACATTTTTCTTGGTGAGGAAATAGGCCACCAGCGGGAATACAGTGAAGAAACCGCCCATGAGGTGGATAAGGAAGTATCGGCAATCCTCGATTCCTGTTATGAAAGGGCTGCCGAACTCATCAAAGAAAACAGAGAGGCCGTAGAGAAAATTGCCGCGGGTCTGCAGGAGAAGGAAGAACTCAGCGGTGAGGAAATCCTGTCTATAATTGGCAAAGATGGTACCGGTAAAAAAACCGGGAAAAGAGACGAAGCAGGTTCTGCTTAAAAATTAAATCCCGATACCACGGGAAGATTATTCTCCTCTATTATTTTCTGGCCGTGTGCAATATCTTCTACTTTGAATATAACAACGGCATTATCCCTGTTCTTCTCGAGGGTGGCGTAGAGGTACTCGATATTTACTCTGTTTTTCTCAAAAATCTCCATCACCTTTGCCAGCCCTCCGGGTTTATCCTCCACCTCCACTGCCAGCACATCGGTTTCCTTTGCGGTAAACCCTTCTTTTTCAAGGATTTTCAGCGCCCCGTCGGGGTCGTTCACTATAAGGCGTAGTATTCCGAAGTCTGCCGTATCGGCAATTGTAATGGCTCGAAGATTTATCCCACCCTTACCCAGTGCCTTTGTAACCTCGGCAAGCCTGCCCGATTTATTTTCCAGAAAAACAGAAATCTGTTTTACACTCATCAATTACCCCTCCTTGGAAAACTCTTTTTCTCTTTGCTACGAAAGACAACCACCGCCTGTGGTGGTGATCCGCCGGCTTTGCCGGTAGTTGTTTACCCGTACTCCCGAAGGAGCACCTCGACAGGCAGGAGCTTATGAACGACCCCGCCTTAGGGATAGGTTGTTTACCCGTACTCCCGAAGGAGCACCTCGACTCATATAAAAACTTTAACATAAAGGTCGTTCATATCTGCCTTTTATCGATCACCCGTTTTGCCTTCCCCATGCTGCGCTCGATCGTATGTGGTTCTACCAGTTTTATGTGAGCACTTATCCCAAGCTCTGACTTAATCTCCTCGCTTATCTTTTCTCTTATCCTCTCAAGAGCCCTGGTTTCATCGGAGAAGAAACTCTCCTCAACCTCTACAAGCACCTCTATCTCATCCAGATGCGTTTTTCCGCGATCCACTATTATTTGATAATGAGGCTCTGTCTCTTCTATACGCATTAGCACTTGTTCTATCTGGGATGGAAAGACATTTACCCCCCTTATTATTAGCATATCGTCGGTTCTACCCAGCAGCCTGTGCATTTTAATTACGGTTCTTCCGCAGGAGCATTTGTCCCGGAAAAGGTAGGTTATATCCCTGGTGCGGAATCTGATTACAGGAGTGCCCTCCTTTGTTAAAGTGGTAAAAACCAGCTCACCCTTCTCCCCTTCCGGAAGCACCTCACCACTCTGAGGATCGATTATTTCGGGATAAAAATGATCTTCGTTTATATGCAGACCATTTTTCTCCTCACATTCTGAAGATACTCCGGGACCGATTATTTCTGTAAGACCGTAAATATCATAGGCATGTATATTTAGTTCGTCTTCTATCTCCCTCCTCATATTTTCACTCCACGGCTCTGCTCCCAGGCATCCTGCTTTCAGCTTAAGCTTCCTGAAATCGATGCCTTCCTCGTCAGCTGCCTCGGCCAGGAAAAGCGAATAGGAGGGAGTGCAGGTTAGGATGGTTGTTCCGAAATCTTTCATAACCATTAGCTGTCTTTTAGTGTTTCCCGCAGAAATGGGGATCACATTTGCACCCAGCTTTCTCGCTCCGTAGTGAACGCCCAGACCACCGGTGAACAACCCATAACCGTAAGCATTCTGGATGACATCTCCGCTTCCTGCACCCGCCATGGCCAATGTCCTGGCCATCACCTCCGCCCATATCTCTATATCACCCCTTGTATAGGCATCTACCACGGGGGTTCCGGTAGTTCCGGAAGAGGTGTGGACTTCCACTATGTGAGATTCCGGTACCGCTAGTAGGCCGTAGGGATAGGTGTCTCTCAACTCATGCTTTGTTGTAAAGGGAAGCTTTGCTATATCTTCTAGAGATTGAATGTCTTCGGGCTTTACACCAGCGTTGTCCATCTTTTTTTTATAGAAGGGAACATGAGCATAAACGTTCCTTACCTGACGAACCAGACTCTCTGCTTGTCTTTTTCTAAGCTCATAAAGACAGTTAGCTTCGGCTTCCGGATTCCAGATCATCGCTTTCCCCCTTAAGAAAATACAATTTTTAAAGTTTCCGGGCATTCACCCCCCGCCTGGTACGCTCAGAAAATAATAGAGAATATAAGAAAAATATTCAAGGTTATTTTTTTCGAAATAACTTGCCGAAGCTGCACGGTAATACTTTCTGGCCTGTACATCATTTCCTTCTATTTCCATAATAATTCCCAGCAGATTAAATATCTCAGGTTTTGAGAAGTCCACATCCGCGGCCTTTCTTCAACCATAAGGAGCCGGAATCGGGGGCCTTCTCCCTGATTGCGGTTTTTGCATTGTCAATACAGAATTTATAGTTCTCTGAAGTAGCCTCAGGTATATTCTTATATGTAGAGGCTTCTTCTCGAGAGCCCTTCGTAATGTTAGTCTTATATTTTTCTCATCATCTACGATTAAAACATTTTCTCTTTTCATGTCTATTGCTCCCCTATCTCTCCGGTATGGTGAAGTAAAAGGTACTTCCCTTTCCCGGTACAGAGTCCACCCAGATGGTTCCCCCATGTACTCGAACGATCTCCTTGCAGATGGCCAGTCCCAGTCCCGAACCATTGGGAGACTCCCTGTTTTTTTACCTGCACAAACTTATCGAATATCCTGGTTTGATACTCATAGGGAATACCCTCTCCGTCGTCTATTACAGAAAAAATCACCATACCCTTCTTTCTCTCTGTTTTAACCCAGACATGGCCACCATTTCCTGTATACCTTATACCGTTTGCAACCAGATTGGTAAGCACCCAGGTTAATTTGTTTGGATCACAGTATACCTTGAGTTCATGCTTAGGTATTTCCGCCTTTAAAGAAACCGATTTTTCATCCGCCTGAGTCTGCATGACTTTTTTGCTCTTCTCCAATATTTCGGCTGCTGGATAGCTCTGGAAATCCAGTTCGATCTTTCCCGATTCGATCCTTGAGAGCTCAAGAAGGTCATCGATGATAGTCTTAAGCCTTATAACTTCTTCTTCAATTACTCCAAGCATCTCCTTTGTTCTCTGATCCATGTTATCGACCAGATCTTCCTTAAGGAGACCAAGACTCATTTCTATGCTGGTAACCGGCGTTTTCAGCTCATGAGAGGCAGTCATTACGAACTCTGTTTTCAGACGATCAACTTCGTGTAATTTCGTCACATCGCGCAAAACAAGAATTACTCCCAAATTTGATCCATCATCAGATTCCACCGGTGAGATAGAAAATTGATAGTAGGATTTTGACTCATTATCCCCAAGAGATAAAATATTTTCAGACTCCTCAAACACAGGCGCCTTACCTTCTTCAAAGGCACTTTTCAGGTATGAAAATAGTTTTGAATCATTACACACTTCCATAAAGTGAGCATTAATGGCTTTCCCCCGTTCCAGTCCAAGTGCTTTCCCGGCTGCAGGATTAATGTGTATTATTTTAAAGGAACCATCCAGGAAAATAATCCCGCCATCAACAGATTGGATAATTGTATCACTCTTTCTCTTTTCAGAAATTCACTTTCCTATATTCATGTCATGGAAGGATTTGATCTTTGCCGCCATGCTGTTGAAGCTCTGGAGCTTGCAGGTTCCATTGTCCTCTGGTTGATTTCCCGCAGGCGAACCAGCTCATCACGAATTGTATTGAAGCATGGTAAGATTTGCTCATGATAAAAAGTGCCTGCTTCACCTTTCTGCATTGACTCCAGTTTAAAC
>Ga0180301_10001041_pt1 | contig 21664 bp, 20 predicted proteins | sample GuaBasSediGuay16_FD_121797 | JGI IMG/M metagenome (GOLD analysis project Ga0180301, IMG submission 121797) | Subseafloor sediment microbial communities from Guaymas Basin, Gulf of California, Mexico - Guay16, Core 4569-2, 12-15 cm | ecosystem: Environmental > Aquatic > Marine > Hydrothermal...
GTTTCCCTTCGCCTCTTCCAATACGCGCGGGACCTCACGGACGCGGCCGAGGATCGAGGCCAACCGCTCGGGAAGGGGGGCGAACTCCTTCATGATGAGGAGGATCACCCCGCCTGTCGTCGCGTCGATATACTCGCCCGGGTTCCGGCGGTGTGTCTCCCTCCTCTCGAAGTCGCGGACGAACGATTTCAGGATCGTCATCACCAAGGCATGGTCGATCTGCGCATCGCTCGGCCAGCCTCCCGTCTCAAACCGATCAAGCTCCGCCTCAAACCCCTTGATCTGATCGATCTGAGCTTGAAGCGCGGAAAGCGAATAGTCACCGAGCTTATCGTCGAACCGATGATCCCCGAGCTCGGTCGCAAGGACGGGGTTCGCCTCCATCAGCCGATCGAGCCATTCCTCCGTCCGTTGGTAGAACTCCTGCACCGTCGCCACGATCCCTCCTCCTTTCCTAACAACTCAAAGATGGGACAACCCCCCTCTTGTACTTGTACAAACCACCGATATGTGCTATAATTATTTTAGATTTCGATTGAAAGGGCAAACCCGTGCGAAAGCCGGGGGCGCAAAGTCACGGATCTAAGGGAGGATCCTAGGATGGCCGGACTGCCAAGATCAGAAGGGGTATATCAGCCTGTCCTTCTCGTCTCTGTCCGCTTGAGTGCAAACGGCACGCCCATCACCCTTAGATCCCTCTGTCTTTGAGAATGGGGGTTAGACAGCGTAGCCGGTAAAGGAGGGAAACGAGCAGCCTTTTAATCGACCTCCCTCTCCGGAGCAGGCGCAAGTCGGGACAATGGCGGTTCTCCGGGCCGCCGTTGTCCTTTTATAGCCCCGTGATTCAGTACTCATACCCGCTCACCTCGTCCGGGGTGGACCCGACCCCGAGGCCGATGGCGATCCGGTTGACGAAGTTGAAGTAACTCGCGATCAGGTTGACCGAGAGGATCTCCGAGTCGCTCAGCCCTTCTTCCCTGAGGGGAGCGATGTCCTCCTCGGACACCTCATCCGGCGCCCGGGTCAGCTTCTCCGCGTACTCGAGGACGGCGCGGATCCGAGGGGGAAGTTCGACCGAGCGGAAATCGGAGGTGAACCGGGAGAGCCTCTCCCCGTCCTTCCAATAGTGATCGAGGGCGGCGGCATGATGGTTGATGCAGTACGAACATCGGTTGACCGCGGAGACGACGACCGCGATCATCTCCCTCTCAGGCCGGGTCAGCCCCGATTCACCGAACATGATCGCCATGTAAAGGTCGAGATGGGCGTCCATCGCCTCAGGATGAAGGCTGTGTACGGCCATTATGTTCGAGACCTTCCCCCGTCCGGCCTTCAGCCGCCCGTATACCTCCTTCAGCCTCCCCTCGGCCTCGGACTCATCGATGATCCTGATCCACGCCATCAGCTCCTCCCTTCATAACCGATGCACCTTGATGAAGTTCGTCTTCCCCCCACCGCCGGTCGGAAGCCCGCCCGTGATCACGACGAGATCCCCGACCTTCGCGTATCCGGCCTCGGTCAGGGCAACGGAGACGATCCCGAGGATCCCATCCGCCCCCTCGTACGCCTCCACCCGGAGCGACGTCACCCCCCAGACGAGGGCGAGCTGCCTTGCCACGTTCTCGTTCGGGGTGAGGGCGACGATCGGCCGGCGCGGCCGCTCGCGTGCTATCTGCCTCGCGGTGTATCCGGACCAGGTCGAGGTGACGATCAGCTTCGCATCGACCTCGTCGGCGATCCTGACGGTCGCGTCGCTGATCGCGTCGGTGACCGGATGGGTGTGCTCGAGATCCTCGAACCGGAGCTCGTCGATCCGGGACGGCATCCCCCCCTCGGCTATCGCGGAGATCTCCCGCATCATCTCCACCGCCTCGACCGGATATCCGCCGCTCGCCGTCTCGGCGGAGAGCATCAGGGCGTCGGTCCCGTCGAGGACCGCATTCGCCACGTCGCTCGCCTCGGCCCGGGTCGGCCGGGGGGAGCTGATCATCGACTGGAGCATCTGCGTCGCCGTGATCACCGGGATCCCGAGCCGGTTGCAGCGGCGGATGATCTCCTTCTGGTGGAACGGGACCTCCTGGGGTGATAGCTCGACGCCGAGATCGCCGCGGGCGACCATCACCGCATCGGCGGCGCGGATGATCCCATCGATGTTTTCGATCGCCTCGCGCTTCTCGATCTTGGCGACTATCCCCACACCTTCTCCTCCCTCGATACCGGAGAGGAACCGGCGGAGGGAATCGATGTCCTCGGCCCTCCTGACGAAGGATAAAGCGATGAAGTCGACACCATGGGCGGCGGCGTAGCGGGCGTCGTCCCGGTCCTTGTCGGTGAACGCCTCGATCCCACCGCCGCTGCTCGGGGCGGCGATCCCCTTGTGCGATGTGAGCCTCCCGCCGAGGACCACCTCGGCGATCATGGCGTCCGGCCGGGCCTCGCGGACGACCGCCTCGATCAGGCCGTCGTCGAACAGGAGGCGGTCCCCGACCTTTGCCGAACCGATCAGGCCGGGATGGGGGAGGGGGATCACGTTGTCGGATCCGTCCGCCGGTAGATCGGTCAGGGAGATGAAATCCCCCTTCTTCAGGTCGAGCGGCCCTTTAAGTTCCCCGATCCTCAGCTTCGGGCCCTGCAGATCGGCGAGGATCGCCACCGTCGCTTCCTCCTCGCCTGAGATCCTCCGGATCGTTGCGATATCCTCCCCGTGCTCCTCCTTCGTCCCATGGGAGAAGTTGATCCGGGCGACGTCCATGCCGGCCCTGATCATCGCACGGAGGACCCCTTCGCTTCGCGATGCCGGACCGATCGTGCAGACGATCTTCGTCCGCGTCTCAGAAACGAGGGGATTCATCGGTTCCTCCTTTCAGCAAGGGCGAAGGAATACACCGCGTAGTCGACCACCGGCCGGTAGCCGATCCTCTGGTAGATCTTATTCGAGGTGGGATTGGCAAGGTCGGTGAACAGGGTACAGAAGGACTTCCCTTCTTCGAGAAGATCCTTACTGAGAGCGGCAACGGAGGCCGATGCATAGCCGTTACCGCGCTGCTCGGGCGGGGTGTAGACGGCGCTTATCGTCGCTCCGTTCGAGGTTCCCCGCGAGCTTCCCGCCATCGAGACAGGCCCTTCATCGTCCCAGATGGCGACCCTCCCAAACGCCATGAACCGCTCGACGATCCGTTCCGGATCGATCAGGGGCTGATCGGGGGTCGCCTCATCGTGGAACGCGCCGAACCACTCGATGAGGAGGTCGAAATCGTCCTTTTCCGCATCTCTCATCCGGCCGGGGACGCCGACGGGTGGGATGACCCGTCTGAGCGAATAGAGGCGCTCGCTCATCGCTTTTACCGCTGCCTCCCCGGTCCGCTCGGCCCAGATCCGGGCGAACCGCCCGGCTGTTCCTGCAATACCGATCACGCCCGGAAGATCGGGATCCAGCTCGAGCACGCGCTCTACGACCGCTTCGAGGGCGTCCGGCCGTCCCTCCTCGCAATGGATCACAAGGTTGTGCGGAGGGGTGCGAAGGGCTGCTGCGATCAGCTGTCCGCCCTCTTCAACCGTGTGGAGCAAAGGGGATTCCTCGCCGTAGGTTGCGCCCGTTTTGAGCCGGCCGGCGATGCTCAAAATCAAGCTGTTTCTCTCCTCCTCCGCCATCAGACGGCCTTCGACAGAGGCGAGGAATGAATCGACGCTTTCGTGCTCGATCAGCCTCATTTGCCCTCTCCCTCCAGAAGGTCGATGTAGGCACAGGCGACGAGATCCTCCCTTGCTATCCCCAGCTTCTCCATCAACCGGTTCGCGATCGCCGCGCCATCATCGACGTTTTCCCCCTCGTCGAGGACGACCTCGAGCTCGATGAACCCCCCCAGACCTTTCACCTCGTCCAGGTGGATCCGGGTGTTCCCCACCCGATATAGATGCCTTCTCTTTTCGACCTTCCCCCTGATCCCGATCGAAGGGGCGAGGACCTCCAGAAGGAGGTCCGGCCGTTCGACGGGGAATATGCAGTAGCTCGACTCCTTGGCGGAGGTGAGGTCCGGCCGTTCGTAGTAGATCAATTCGGATCTATCCCCTTGCATGCGGAGCTTCAGCCTCCCGCGGGGGACGGAGAAGAACGTGTCCGATTGCTCCAGGACCTCGGGAGGGGATCCGCTCAGCCTCTCCAGGGTCGAACGGATCCCTGCGGGATCCGAAAGCCGCGCTTTGATCTCGACGTTACGGCCCATCTGACCTCCCACGTGTCGAGCAGGATCGCCCCCCTAGTTTACCCGGAGCGGCCAGGGTCGGCGGCCGCTTCTCCTTGTGAAAGGGTTCGACTACAATGGTTCATCAAGGGAAAAGGAGGGAGCGATCTTGAAAAGCCTATTCTTGTTGATCGCTATGGTCGCCCTGATCGGAGTCGGGGCGAGCGCGCAGTACCACTACGCGTTCTACTACGACACGACCGGCGGGCAGGATCTCGAAGTGAACCTCCTGAATGCGATGCCGCGGGAGAACGGGTTCGCCCTGAGCGCCCACGACGCATACGGAGGGGAGCTCTGGTCGACCGAAGGGACCATCACCGGGAATCAGGCAGGGGTCATACGCCTCGGCGACTACGTACCGGCCTCGGATCTTGCCTGGGGTGTAGTCACCGTCGACAGCGTCGAACAGCTGGTCATCGGGCTCGAGTACTTCATGGAGGACGAGCTCGTAGCGATCGACACGATCTACCGGGAGGCTCCGGCACTGAACCCGAACGAGGACTTCTGGCTCGGCGCCTATTACAACCAGGTCGGGGAGTCGGAGACGGCGCTGATCGTCATGAACCCCTGGGAGACGACCGGCGGTTGCACGATCGTCGTCAGATCGTCGGACGGCCAGACGCTGTACCAGAGCGACTTCGTCCTCGGACCGCACGAATCGGAGTACGTCCCCCTGACGAACGAGATCGGGCACGGGAATCTCCTGTGGGGCTTCGTCGACGTCCGCATGACGGGGCAGTCGGTCGTCCTCGCCCTGGAATACTACGGCCGCGGCTGTGCCGGCCTCGAGATCGACAACGTCACCGAGTACTACTACTGATCGACCGCTCGCGGGGGGCGCCAAAGCGCCCCCGCGTCAGCGGGTTTCCCCGGCGGTTTTCTTCTTCTGGTACAACATCTCGTCCGCGCCGTGGACGAGCTCCTCTATCCCCCGCGTATCCCCAGGGGTCCATGTCGTCCAGCCGAAGTCCATCCTGACCCTCGCCCCGGGGAGGTTGTCCTCACACCATTCCTCTATCGCCTGAGCCAATCGGGCTTCGATCCGCTCGACATCGAGGGCGGTCTCGGGGAGTACGAACAGGAATTCGTCGCCGCCGTAGCGGACGACCCAATCGCTCTCCCTAAGTTGAGTTCGGATCACCCCGGCGATCCCGGCGAGGACCCTATCCCCCTCCTGATGGCCGAACCGATCGTTTATCTCCTTGAACCGGGCGAGATCGGCCATCATCAGGGTCAGCGGCCGGCGGTAGCGCTGCGAGCGTTTCAGCTCAGTCTGGATCGCGTCCTCGAAGTAGCTCCGATTGAGAAGGCCGGTGAGCGGATCCCGAAGGGCCTTCTCCCTGAGGATCGCCTCCGTCTTCACCCTCTCCGTTATGTCGAAGAACTGAACGGCTATCGCCTTCCCGGCCCTGTACTCGAGCGGATGGTGACCGACCGCGAGCCAGATCATCCGTCCGTCGCGGCGGATCGCCCGGAGGGTCTTCGCCCCGTCGGAGGGTCCCTCCCCCCTGTCCCAGACCGCGGGGCGATCGTCGGGATGGACGATCTGCCACCACGGGTTGAGGGCGAGGAGCTCCTCACGCGGATAGCCGAGGATCTCGCACGCGCGGGCGTTCACGTACCGGACGGCATCGTCCCGGATGATCAAGACCCCGGTCATCGCGCTCTCGGCGAGGATCCGGAAGGTCCGATGCGCTTCGGAGATCCGCTCGAGCTCGCACCCCTCCCGGATGGCGATAGAAGCGAGGGCGGCGGTCTCCTCCAGCCCCTCGATCAGGTCCCGCCCCGGCCGGAGCCCGTCCCGCGGATCGTCGACCGAGACCTGGCCGATGATCTTCCCATCGTCCCAGAATGGGATCAGAAGGGCGTCCCGGCTGTGCCATCCGTCCGGTCGGATGAAGATCCGCCGGCTTTCGATCAGGAAGGACGAAGCGGGAAGCCCCTCCCCCTCCGGATAGAAGTAGGAGTCGCCGATCCGCCATTCGGGCCGGTACCGTTCGCCGGATACGACGAGCCCATAGCTGAGGGCGGAGAGGATCCTCTTCTCCTCCTCCCACGTCAACCCGGAGCTCGCATATTCGATGATCCCGGTCTTGGAACCGTACTCCCCTGGGACGATAGGCTCCCCGTAGAACGAGACGATCGCCCGTTGGAACGGCGTCCGTCTGACGATACCCTCGACCAGATCGAGGAGGATCCGCCGGAGGGCACCCCACTCACGTCGGTAGTCCTCCATAACCGGGTCTTCCAATAGAGGCGATTCGTCCCGAACAGGCTCTCCCAACATCGACGGTTTACATTAGCTCCGAGCGCCCCTCAGGTCAAACCCCTCTCGGACACGTGTCCTCTCCCGAACAGACCGATTCCCTTCCCCGGACGGCCGATCCGCCCAATCCTAGAGAGGATAAAGGGGGAGAGAAATGGAGCTCGATCAGTGGATTGCACTCTATCGGGCCCTCATCGTCGAGGGATCGGGTAAGGAGCGGAACCTCTGGTCCGTATTCATCAGCGGGCTGATCGTGGAGAGCATCCTCTCGATCGCGGCGATCGTCATCCGGGCGTTCCCCTCCGATGTGATCGCCGTCCCATTCAGGCTCGGGTTCATATCCATCGCCCTCCTCGTCACCCTGATATGGCTCCTCTCCCTCGGCCGGATCTCCGCTGAGACGCGGCACATCTACAGCCTCCTGAGGAGCGTGGAGGGGAGGTTCGCCGGAGGCGAATTCCTGAGAAGCCTCTACCGGTTCACGAAGGGGGAGAAGGTATGCCTCCCCGACTCCGCTTGGACCTGCGATTCGTGGATCCCCTCGGTCCTCCGGCTCCCGGTTTGCGCGCGGATCTCCCCCTCGCTGCTGATCGATCTGGCCGCGACCGCCTTCTTCCTCGGCTGGATCGGCCTCCTCATCCTTGAGCTCTCCTAGGAGAGCTACTTCATCATCCCGACCTGAACATCCCTGAACCGAGCCGGTGCCGCCCCGTGTCCGGTGTGGGCGACCTGGCCGGGCTGCCCCTTCCCGCAGTTCGGCGTACCCCAGACGTGCCAGTGGTCCTCGTTGCAGATAGCGTCGCATCCGGCCCAGAACCTAGGGGTGATCCCGGTGTAGGTAGCGTTCTTCAGCATCCTTCCGAGCTTCCCTCCCTTGATCTCGTAGGCGAGCTCGGTCCCGAACTGGAAGTTCAGGCGGCGGTCGTCGATCGACCAGCTCTTGTTGGTGATCATGTAGATCCCATCGTCGGTGTCGGCGATCAGATCGTCGAGGGTCCACTCCCCCGGCATCAGGCTGACGTTGTTCATCCGGATGATCGGGATCCGGTTCCAGCCGTCGGCGCGCATCGCCCCGTTCGAACGCTCGGGGGCGTCGGGATGGATCTTACGGAGCCTGCTCGCCGTCTCACGCGATGTGAGATAGCCGACGAACATCCCTCCCCTGACGATGTCGGTCCGCTGCGCCGGGACCCCTTCGTCGTCGTATCCGTAGGTGCCGAGACCCCCTGGGGTGATGGCATCGGAGACGATGTTGACGATCTCAGAACCGTAGCGGAAGTTCCTGTACTTCTCCGGGGTGAGGAAGCTCGTCCCGGCGTACGCCGCCTCCGTCCCGAAGACCCGGTCGAGCTCGATCGGATGGCCGCACGACTCGTGTATCTGAAGGCCGAGCTGCGGGCCGTCGAGGATGATCGTCGTCACCTTGCTCGGACACTGGGGTGCCGAGAGGAGGGCGACCGCCTCCTCGGCGATCCGGCGGGCGTTACCGGGGACGTCCCACTCCTCGACGAACTCGTAACCGCTTGTCCCCTGGTGCCGGCCGAACGAGTTCGGGTAGGAGCGCTGCTGCATCTCCCCCTTCCCGACAGCGTTCACCGTCAGGCCTATCCCGGTCTCGATCAGGTCTTGCTCGATGTAGCTCCCCTCGGTGCTGGCGAACGTCTTCTCCTCGCGCTGGAAGGCCATCGAACCGCGGGCGACCATGATCCCCTCGACGGAACGGGCCTCCTTGTCCGCGGCGAGGAGGTGGTCGATCTTCTCCTCGAGCGAGACCTCGAACGGATCGATCTCGACCGGCGTCCGGTAGGTATCGCTATGGACCTCGGGTGGGCCGAGATCGACGTCCTCCTTCTTTGCCACCGCGCTCGCCTTGGCGATGGTAACGGCGAGCTTCGCCACGCGATCGATCTCCTCCTTCTCCAGCCGGTTGCTGCTGGCGAACCCCCATGCCCCATCGGCGATGACGCGGACCCCGAAGCCGAAGTTGGTGTCGAAGGAGAGGGCCTGCACCACGCCGTTCTTCACCGTGATCTCCTGCGTCGTCCGCCGGACGATCCTGATGTCGGCGTAGGACGCCCCTGCCACCTGTGCGACGTTTAGCGCCCGATCGGTGTATTCTCGCATCATCCCCTCCTAAAACTCCGTCGTACCGGTGAACGTGAAGCCATGGATCCGCGCCGCCGGCGCGCACGTCGCCATCGATCCCCAATCGCTCTTCACCATCTTCAGCTCGCTTCCGAGCATGTCGGCGTTTTCGAACGCCTCGAGGATGCTCTGAGTGAACCGGAGGTTCTTCAGCGGCCTTGTGATCTTCCCGTTTTCGATCAGGAACGTCCCGTCCCGGGTCATCCCGGTGAGGATCGTCTTCATCGGATGAACCGGGTTCGTGTAGTGGAACCTGGTCACCCATATCCCCCGCTCGGTTGCGGCGAGCATCTCCTCCTTCGTCGCCTGCCCCGGGGCCATGAACAGGTTGATCGGTATCGGCCCCATGGTGTTCGGAGCCGGAAGGCTGTGGCCGGTCGAGGACTTCCCCTCGCGGTTGGCGGTGAACGTGTCGTAGACGACCCCCTTGGCGATCCCGTTTTCGATCAGGACGACCTTCTGCTTCGGGACCCCTTCGAAGTCGAACGGGAGCGGTATCCCGCGCGGGTCGAGGCCGTCGTCCCAGATCGTGATCTTATCCCCGGTCACCTTCTGGCCGATCTTCCCGGTCATGAAGCTCCGCCCCTCCTGAACAGAAAGGGCCCCCATCCCGAGCCAGCCGAGGAAGAAGACCATGTCGGCGACCGCCTCCTCCTCGAGGATGACGGTGTACTCGCCCGGCTCGATATCGGTCGGATCGGCGCTTCTCACCGCTTTGTCGACCGCGACCTCACCGACCTTCGCCGGGTTCAGCCTCCGCACGTCGATCGAGGCCTCGGCGGCGTAGCCGGATCCGGTCTTCCCCATCACGACGGCCATCACCTCGGCGACCGTCCCGCGATGGTAGGCCATCACCCCGCGGGAGTTGGCGATCATCATCTCCTGCGCCTCGGTCGAGAAGGCCCCGGCCGCCTCCGCACCTCTCTTCTCAGAGCGATCGAGGATCTCCTTCGCCCCCTTCGCCCGCTCGATCGGGGTCGAGCCTGCCGTCGCCTCGACGTACGCCTCGACCTCCTCAATCGGTTTCGGCTCGGGGAGGGATGCGATCTCCGGGTTCTCCTGCTGGAAGCGGGCGACCGTCTCCGCCCTCTCCACGAGCTCCTTTAAGGCGGAATCGCTCGGGTCGTTCCCCGAGGCCACCCCGACCTTGTGTCCGATCACCGAACGGACGCGGATCGATACGTCCGTCTCGGAGACGTTCTGATGGATCGTGTTCGTCGCGAACCGCGTCAAGTGCGAGTCATTGGCAGCGATCATGACCTCCGTCTGATCCGCGCTCGCCTCGGCCAACACGCGCTCTGCGATCCCCTGTAAGTGGGTCCTTCCCAACACGTCGATTCCCCCTTCCGCTCGATCATCCGGTGAGCGTCCTTTGGCGGTGACGACTACGTTACGACGATCCGGATCGTTTTTCAATCGATCTACCTAAAGGAGACAGAACGAAATATACTCGTCTTCGGAGGTTCGATGGCACATAGGATCCTTGTGGTCGACGACGACAAGTGGGTCGTTCAGGCGATCCGCAGCTACCTCGAGCAGGCCCACTTCGAGGTCATAACAGCCTACAACGGGAAGGACGCCATCGCTCAATTCGAGCGGAACCGGCCCGATCTCGTCATCCTCGACTGGATGCTCCCCGAGATCGATGGCCTGTCGGTCGCCGAGCGGATCAGGCGGCGCTCCGATGTTCCGATCATCATGCTGACCGCCCGGACCGATGAAGTGGACCGGCTCACTGGGTTCCAGCACGGGGTCGACGATTACGTGGTCAAGCCGTTCAGCGCCCGCGAGCTCGAGGCGCGCGTCCGCGCCGTACTCCGCCGATCGGAGGAGAAGGGGACGCCGATCATCGAGGTCGGAGGGCTCCGCCTCGACCAGGAGGAGCGCCTCCTCTGGGTGGAAGGGAAACCGGTCGAGCTTCCGGCGATGGGGTTCGACCTCCTCGCGTTCTTGATGCGCCACCCGGGACGGGTCTTCACCCGGCTCGAGCTCCTTCAAGCCGTCCGGGGGGAGGACTACTCCGGGTTCGAGCGGTCGATCGATTCCCACATCAAGCGGCTCCGCCAGCGGATTGAACCGGACCCGCGCAACCCCCGCTACATCCTGACCGTGTTCGGGGTCGGCTACAAGCTGGCAAAGGGGGAGCGATGAGGGGCCCGATCGACCGGCTTTCACTCCAGACGAAGCTCCTGATCTCGTTCATCGTCGTAATCGTCCTCGCAACGACGATCGGATACCTGTTCATCAATCATTCGGTGAAGCGGGCGTTCTCCGACTTCACTGTCCGCAGCTTCACGATCCAGGACCAGATCCTCCTCGAGCTGATCATCAGTTACTATCGGCGGACCGGATCGTTCGACCGAGTTATCGAGATCCTGAAGGAGAGCCCACGCGAGGTCCCGGTCCTCCTCATCGACCCGGACGGTAAGGTCGTCTACTCTCCGGACGAACGCTACCTCGGCCGCCACCTCTCCGAAGAGCAGCTCCGCGAGGGGGAACCGATAATCCTTCCGAACGGGGACGTCTGGAGGTTCGTCCCCTACAGGGCCAGCCCGGTGAGGGCGTCCCTCGAAGAGGGATTCCTCAAGGCGACGCGGCGGGCGCTCGTCCTCGCCGGATGGGCAGCGGCGGCGGCCGGGATCATCATCTCCCTGTTCCTCCTCCGTCACATGACGCGGCCGTTGCGAAGGCTCGATCGAGCGGCGAAAAGGATCGCAGCCGGAAAGCTCGACGAACGGGTCGAGATAAAGACATCGGATGAGATCGGACACCTCGCCTCATCGTTCAACGAGATGGCAGAGAGCCTCGAGCGCGCCGAGGAGGCAAAAAGGAGGATGATCGCTGACATCTCCCACGAGCTGCGGACCCCACTGACCGCCCTCCGTACGGCGATCGACGGGCTCCGCGACGGGCTGATCGAGCCGGGTGAGAAGACCTACGCCGCCCTTCAGAACAGGGTCATCCTCCTAGCGAGGCTCGTCGCCGACCTCCATCAACTGGCACTCGCCGATGCCGGTCGGCTGTCGATCGAGCGGAGGCCGACCTCCCTTGAGGGAGTGATTGACGGGATCCTGGAGACGATCGGGGTCCAGCTCGAGGATTCGGGGATATCCCTCGACAGGTCGATCGAACCGGGCCTTCCTCCGGTCGACGTCGACCGGCAGCGGATCGAACAGGTCCTGCTAAACCTTCTCGCAAACGCGCTCCGCCACACCCCGGAGGGGGGGAGGATCCGGATCTCGGCGGAAGAGGACGATCAGGGGCAGGTCAGCGTCTGCGTCTGCGACACCGGGCCGGGGATCAAACCGTCCGATCTCCCCCGCATCTTCGAGCGGTTCTACCGCGCGGACGAGGCGAGGACGAGCGAGGGAGGGGCCGGGCTCGGCCTCCCGATCGCAAAGGCGCTGATAGAGGCACACGGGGGGAGGATATGGGTGGAGAACCCGGACGATGGAGGGGCGTGCTTCCACTTCACCATCCCGATCGCAAATGATGGGCCGCCGCCCGGATGAGGCGGCGGCCCGGTAAGGCGGACGACCTAGCTTCTACTCCACGTAGCTCAGCTTGAGCTCAAGCGTCTCCACGAGCTGTCGGAGGAGATCCACCTTCTTCTCCGCAAACCGTTTCATCATCGGCTTCGGCCCTAAGCCCTCGTGGCTACCCTCCCTTACGGCGAGGGCCTGGTCCCGCTCGGAGCCGGACTGGAAGCGGCTTGCCAACCGCTCGGCAATCCTTCCCCTGACTCCACCCTGCTCGGAAGCGCCATGCCCAAACCGGGGGTCCCTCTCCACGGATGAGCGGTCGGGGCCGATCATACCTCCCCTTCCGAACCGCGGTCCGGCCCCCTCCGGCTCGAACAGCCCGGGTAGGGCCCCCCGGAGGATCTCACCCTGCTTCATCGTCAGGGTACCGGCGATCTCATCGAGCGCCGCTTCCATGTCGTCGCGGAGCCCCTCCTGCGCGGATGACATCTGATCGTGGAACGCCGCGATCGCTTGGTCGAGATCATCGGCGCTACCGTTGAACTGAAGCATCCGATCGTAGAACTCCTCCCGCCGGGAATCGAGCGCGTCTATCTCGGTCAGGATCCCGGCGAGGGCATCGTGGATCGTCTCCATCTGATCCCTCGTCAGCTCGAGCCGGTTTATGAGGATCACCATCCCCAGGTTCGCCTGATCGGTCGGGTCTCCCTTATCTCCGGATAGGACCTGCGTGCTCGCCGGTATCGCGGCCAGAAGGCCGATCAAAAGGGCGAAGGCGACCATCTTCGTTCTGTTCTTTCTCATGACACCATCCTCCTTTTCTGCGATTTGGAGCTAGACTAACCGGGACAAGTGAAGGAGCCGGTCCAGACCTGTGGCAGGAATGTGAATGGTTCACCCCTTCATAGTGATGGGATATGGAGTATCCTTAAAGAAAAGGGGGGAAGGATGAAAAAGGTCGTTCTTGTAATCCTGTTGGTCCTCGGGCTCTCCTCCCTCGGATCGGCCTCTCCGCCTCGGGTGCTTTGCACTACGACAATCATCAGTGATGTGGTCGGTCAAATCGGCGATGATGACATCGAGCTCTCCGTCCTCCTTCCGGTGAACGCCGATCCGCACGGCTTCGAGCCGACGCCGAAGGATATCGCACAGATCTCCGATGCCGACATCGTCTTCATCAACGGGGCCGACCTCGAGCTCGGGCTTCAGCCGTTCCTCGAGGCGGCCGCGGGTCGGATCGTCTCCCTCTCCGAGCATCTCCCCCTCCGCCGGCTAGAAACAGAGGGAGGGAGCGAGTGGTTCGACCCGCACGTCTGGTTCGACCCGAGAAACGTGATGACCTGGAGCGCGGTGATCGCAAAGACGCTGGGGGAGCTCGATCCGGCTAACCGCGGTTCCTACGAGGAACGGGCCTCCGAATACCGAAGCGAGCTCGAGGAGCTCGATTCATGGATCGTTGAGCAGGTCGGGAAGATCCCTCCAAGTAAGAGGAAGCTCGTCACCGACCACGCCGCGTTCGGCTACTTCGCCGCCCGGTACGGGTTCGAGCAGGTCGGTACGGTCTTCCCCGGGTTCAGCACCCTCTCCGACCCATCGGCGCGGGAGATCGCCGACCTCGAGGATAAGATCCGATCGCTCGGCGTTCCGGTGATCTTCGTCGGAACGACGGTGAACCCCTCCCTAGCCGAACGGATCGCCTCCGATACGGGGACGAAGGTCGTCTTCCTGTACACCGGTTCGTTGAGCCGGCCGGACGGGCCAGCGGGGAGCTACATCGCCCTCATCCACTACGATGTCGAGGCGATCGTGACCGCCCTTTCGGAGGCGAAGTGACCGCCCGGCCGGCTGCGCATGAGGTAGGGGCCCCGGCGATCGCCGTATCCGTCCTCTCCGCCGGATACGACGACCGCCTTGCCTTATCCGATATCTCGTTCGAGGTTAAGGAAGGGGAGCGACTCGCGGTCGCCGGCCCGAACGGGGCGGGGAAGAGTACGCTTCTGAAGGCGATAGCAGGGCTCCTCCCCCCACAAACGGGAAGGATCAGGGTATTCGGCCATCCACCGAAGGGGCACATCTGCATCTCCTACGTCCCCCAACGGAGCGAGGTCGATTGGAGGTTCCCGGTCACCGTATTCGACGTCGTGATGATGGGGCGGACCAGGAGGCTCGGGGTCTTCCGCCGGGCGCGCCCCGCAGACTGTAAGCTCGTCAAGTCGGCCCTCGATCGGGTCGGCCTCCTTCCCCTCGCCTCCCGCCAGATCGGTCAGCTCTCCGGCGGGCAGCAGCAGCGGATGTTCATCGCCCGGGCGCTCGCCCAGGAGGCGGAGATCATCCTGATGGACGAGCCGTTCGCCGGCCTCGATCCCGGATCGAAGAGCGGGGTGATCTCCCTCCTTGAAGATCTAGAAGGAGTGACGATCCTCGTCGCCCTCCACGACCTCGGGATCGCCACCTCCCACTTCGATCGGGTCCTCCTCCTCAACAAGACCCTCCTCGGGATCGGCTCGCCGACCGACGTCCTGACCCCGCCGGTCCTCCAGCGGGCGTACGGGAGCTGCCTGCGGATGGTGAAGACAGACGATGGGGTCCTCGTCGTCCAGGACACCGCCTGTTCGGGAGGTCGACCATGAGCGTGATCGAGGCGATTGCTGCCCCGTTCCGCTATCCGTTCATGGTCCGGGCGCTGGTCGCGTCCGTCCTCGTCGGCGGGCTGAGCGCGATCGTCGGGTCGTACGTCGTCCTCCGTTCGATGGCCTTCCTCGGCGACGCCATCGCGCACTCCGTCCTCCCCGGGGTCGCCGTCGGGTTCCTCGTCTCCGGCCGGGGCGACCGGAGGGCCCTCTTCTGGTGGGCGCTCTTGACGGCGATCCTCGTCTCCCTCGGGGTCGGTTGGACGAGCAGACAGGGCCGGATAAAGGAGGAGACGGCGATCGGTATCGTGTTCGCCGGGATGTTCTCCCTCGGGATCGCGCTGATGTCGACCGTCCGCGGGTTCGCCGTCGACCTCGTCCACTTCCTGTTCGGGAACGTCCTCGGCGCCTCGTCCTGGGACATAACGATGATCGCCATATTCGGCGGGGGCGTCATTCTGATCATCTTCCTCTTCTACAAGGAGTTCCTGATCGTCTCGTTCGACCCGACGCTCGCCACGACCCTCCGCCTCCCGGTCGCCTCCTACCGGTACCTCCTCCTCATCCTGATCGCGACAACGGTCGTCGTCTCCCTCCAGACGGTCGGGCTCGCCCTGATGCTCGCGATGCTGATCACGCCGGCTACGACCGGGTATCTCCTCGCCAGGAGGCTGCCGGGGATGATGGCGATCGGCTCTGCAGTCAGGATCCTCTCCGGGATCATCGGGCTATACCTCTCCTTCTACTTCGGGATCGCCTCCGGTGCGGCGATCGTCCTCGTGGCGATCGGCTTCTTTTTGATCGTCCTTCTCATCTCACCCCGCCGCGGGTTCATCCGGCGGATACTCAGATCGGCAAAGGAGGGAGGATGAACCGGCTGAGCGACGAAGAGGTGAGACGTTACATCAGACAGATCATCCTCCCGGGGATAGGTCCGGCCGGCCAGGAGAAGTTGAGGGATGCGGCCGTCCTGATCGTCGGGGTCGGAGGGCTCGGAAGCCCCGTCTCCCTCTACCTCGCCGCCGCCGGAATCGGGAGGATCGGGCTCGTCGATCACGACTCGGTCAGCCTTTCTAACCTGCAGCGGCAGGTGATCCACTCGACAGAGGAGATCGGCCGGCCGAAGGTCGAATCGGCGGCAAAGCGGCTCTCCGCGCTGAACCCGAAAATCGAGATCGAAACCTACGCCGAGCCGTTCACCTCGTCATCGGCCGAGCGGATCGGCCGGGGATACGACCTGATAGTCGACGGGACGGACAACTTCCCAGCCCGCTACCTGATAAACGATCTCTCGCTGAAGCTTCGGATCCCGTTCGTATACGGCGCGATCTTCCGGATGGAGGGTCAGGTGAGCGTCTTCCCCGGTGAAGGTGGGCCGTGCTACCGCTGCCTCTTCCCCGAGCCTCCCCCTCCGGAGAGAGTTCTAACCTGCGAAGAAGCCGGGGTCCTCGGCATCGTTCCGGGGACGATCGGGACGATCCAGGCGACCGAGGCGATCAAGCTGATCCTCGGGATCGGAACCCCGCTCGCCGGCCGCCTCCTCGTCTACGACGCGCTCACCATGCGCTTCGAGACGATCGCGATATCGCAGGACCCCGACTGCCCGGCCTGCACCGTTCCGCCTGAGAAGATCGAGCTGACCGACTACCACGGTTTCTGCGGGGTACCGACCGAAGGACCCGGCCTCCCGGAGGAGGCGCGGATCAGTCCGCTAGAGCTGAAGGGGCTGATCGATGCGGGGGAGAGGATCAGGCTGATCGACGTCCGCCAGCCTTCCGAGTGGGAGATCTCCCACATCGAGGGTACGGAGCTCGTCCCGCACGATCGGTTGGCCGAATGGATGAAGGATTCCGACAGGGGAGAGAGGATCGTCGCCATCTGCAAGAGCGGGGAGCGCTCGGCCTTGGTCGTCTCCCTCCTCCGGGAGGCCGGGTTCGAGCGGGCGATGAACCTGGAAGGGGGGATCGACCGGTGGAGGGATGAGGTCGACCCCTCCCTTCCTGACTACTAGATCCTCTCCGTCTTCTCCTCGAAGGCAATCCCCATCGACTCGAGCTCGTCGAGGACCGGCCTGTAGATCTCGGGGATCGTCGGTATGTGAACGCCGGTCAGATCGATCTTCCCCTCTAGGATCAGCTTCGCCGCGACCGCGGCCGGGAGCCCGACGAGCCGCGACATCGCCGTGTCCCCGTTAGGTATCCCGTACTCGATCAGGGTGGCGGTGATCCTCTCGGTGCGATCCGGGTACTCAGCGACGAACTCGTGCTGCATCACGAGCATGTCCCGCTCGCCGGGGGCGTACTGCATCTTGGGGAGCATCAACGAAGCGAGGACGTCGAGATAGGAGCGCGCCCCCTCCGGGACCGGCTCGGCGCTGAGGAGGCCCAACCATTCAAGATCGCTCAATACCTTCGAATCGATCGGGAGGCCGAGGGCGCGGGCGAGGTCTCCCTTCAGGTCGGTACCGTCCGAGCCGATCAACCCGGCGGTCATCCCCGCAAGGGTCATCCCCGAGAGATCGCGCTCCTCCTCGTCCAAGAGGCCGAGGTCGACGATCCCCTTCAGAGTATCGCACCAGCCGGGATAGCGGAGGGTACCGCGGAACATCTCCCGGACCGAATCGATCCGGTAGCTTTCGATGTAGGGGAGGGAGTCGCGGTTCGGATAGACCTCGAGCTCACCGAACCCCTCGATCTTACAGGTCCAGTGGTGGGCGAACAGCTCGGCCGCAGGGACATCGACGACCTTCTCGTCCTTCAGGTAGCGGGCCGGGTTCTTCCCCGCGAGGAGGACGCCGCGCGGTGCCCAGGAGAACTTGTATCCGAACGGGTTGTCGTTCGCCTCGGGAGCGGGGAGGCCCCCGGTGTTCGACGTGAACGAGACGAGCTTACCGCCCGCATCCTTCACCCGATCGATCACCCGCATCGCCGACATGTGATCGATCCCGGGATCGACCCCGATCTCGTTCAGCAGGAGGACGCCGGCGTCGCGCGCCGCCCGATCGAGGGAGAGCATCTCATCCTTGGCGTAGGAGGTCGTAACCATCTGCTTTCCATGCTTGACGCACAGCCGGGCGACGGTCGGGTGGTAGAGGTACGGGAGGAGGCTGACCGAGAGGTCATGATCGGCGATCAGGCCCTCGAGGGCCTCCTCGTCGTGAACGTCGAGGCGGAGGGCCGTCCCGTTCTTCGCACCCCCGACGAGGCGCTTCGCCTTCTCGAGCGTCCGGCTCGCCACCGTAACGGCGAACCGATCGACATCCAACAGATAACGGACGAGCGGGCCGGCGACCAGGCCGGCCCCGAGAACAAGTACCCGCTTCACTTTTTCTCTCCTTTATTCGGGCCTTCCGGCCCGGTGTAGATATCTCTCGATGTACCGATAGTCCGGGGTCAGCTCGCCGCGGTGGGCGATCACCGCCCGCTTCACCGGCGCGGGGAGGTCGAGATCGTCGAATCCGACCGAATAGTCGGCCGAAGCGATCGCCGGGATGAACCCCTTCAGTATCCGGCTGAAGTAGGCCGACGACTCCCGCGGAAGCTCGCTCGGGAGGATGTCGACCGCCATTATCACCGGTCCCTCCCCCTCGACGCCGGAGCGCGCATCTCCGCTCTTGACATCGTATACGTAGACCGGATCGTCCGGCTCGGTCGCCTTCACCGTCACCTCGATCCCGCCCTCGACATCGCAGCTGATGTCCCCGATCGCCCGGAGCTTCGGCCCATCCCCCGAGTAGAGGCTCCTTATCGCCCCTTTGGTAACGAGCCGCGGATAGCGCGGCTCCCAGTAGATGCAGTTCAAGAGGACGTGAAGATGGGGAAGGTAGCGTTCGAACGCGCCGCGGTAGCGCTCGGGATGCTCGTAGTACTCCTTAAGGTCGAACGGCCTGCTCCGATCGAGGCGGAGGACAGTGTCCTCCTCGCGGAAGACGACCTTGACGATCGGCTCTTTCTTCCGACCTTCCTTGTAGGTGCCATTTAGGAGCTCCGCCGCGGAGACCTCCCTCAGCGGGAGGAGGTCGATGATCCCCTGCGCCCCCTTGGAGACGTTCCCGTATCCGGCGATCCCGATGACAAGGGGAGATATCTCATCGGGGAGGCCTTCTTCCCCGATCCTCGCGGCGACATCCCGGATCGCCCCTTTCGCCGCCTCGAGGTCGGGGTAGGTCGAGGCCTGGGAGATCCCCAAGAATGGGGTTTCGATCCCCTCCCAGGCGAGCCTCAGGCCGAGGGTCCACAGGGTGTCGATCGCGCCGGCGAGCCCGGCGAAGTTCCCGAAGAAGATCAGCCTTTTGCCGGCGTCATCGACGATCCTCTCGTAATCGATGATCGTGCAACGAAGATCGAGGGCGCGCCTGAGCATCGGCATGTTCGCCGGCTGCCCCTTTATCGTATGGGAGAAGAAGGTGTAGACCTTCCCCTCCTCGAACACGTCGATCGGGATCTCCTTCAGGCCGACGATCACCGGTGCCTCTTCGAGCGAGTCGACGACGCGAAGGCCGAGCCGCCGATAGTCATCGTCGGGGAAGGCGCGCTTGTCCGAAGACTGGACGATCACCTCAATCCCGGATGAGGCGATCTCGGCCGCGTCCTCGGGGACGAGCGGGGTCCGCCGCTCCCAGTGGTACATGTCCTCGCGCCGGATGCCGATCGCCTTCGCCACTTGGAAACCTCCTCGGATCGCCGATCCGCTCGGCGGTTTCCGGAAGTATAGCTGAGGAGAGATCGGCCGGCAATCGCCCTTTAGAAAGACTTAAAGATCCGCGCCGTCGGCCGGCCGGGGGCGGAGACCTGAAGGTCGAGGAAGTACCCGAACGGGGTCTGGATCGCCTCGTATCCCGAGCCGGTAAGCCGCCCCTCAGCCCCGTCGAGGACGGCCTTTGCGAACCCCGGGGATGCCTTCGACTCAGCGAGATGGGCGAAGGAGTGAAGGACGACCCTATCGGTATCGTTCTTCCGCGCCGCCCATTTGAGAACCTTGACGAGCTTCGTCTCGATCCCGGATCGATCGGCCTCGTCCGATTCCTCGAGGTGGATGAACCCGACGAGGGCATCGGTGATCGTCCGCTCCTGATCGAGATCCGGCTCGGTCTCGACCGTCTTCATCGCCGTCCGGTAGGAGAAGGAATCGGCGTAGATCAACAGGAGCTTCATTCCGAGCGATCGTATGCCGGATCGTCCCCCGAGGCAACCGATGCCCCCCTCCTCCCGAAGAACCTCCAGATCAGGCCGGTAGCGAGGAGGTAGGTCCCGATCGTGATCGGAAAGAGCGGACCGAAGCCGTACCCTTCCTGGATCTGACCGCTAGCGAGGGCGCTCAACCCGCGCGTCCCCTGCCAGCTCATCTGCATCAGCGCGCTCGCGGTCGGCCGCTTCTCGGCCGAGACGGCGTCCATGGCGAAGGCGGTGTAGAGGGGGTTCGCCATGTTCATCAGGCTCGCCCGGGCGAGGAAGCCGATCGAGGCGACGGTCAGGATCGGGACATAGCCGAGGGCGACGAGAAACGGGATCGAGAGGAGCTGGACCGCGATCACCGCCCCGATCCTGGAGAACCGCTCGGCGATGATCGGCCCGAGAAGCGTCGCCCCCGCCATCACGAGTGACTGGAAGGCGAACAGCATCCCGACGTAGGCGTCGGAGAGGCCGAAGCGGGTCCGAAGGAAGATGTTCAGGAACGGGACGAGCGCGCCGGCCCCGAACCCGATCAGAACCTGGGGGAAGAAGAGTTTAAGGAGAGGGCCGGGGGGGCGGAACATCTCGGAGATCCTCGGCCGGGGAGCCTGCGGAGAGCCGCTTTCGGGGCGGGCGACCCGGAGGAGGGGGACGATCGATACGGCAAATATCCCGGCGGCGACGAACAGGGAGGAGCGGTAGGCGAGCGGGTCCTCCGCCCCGACCGAGAGGATCCGGGAGAAGAGGGTGGGGAGGACCCCGGCGAGGAGGAACCCAAAGAAGCTCGACATGGTCCGGGTGGCGAACTGGACGCTGAACAGGTGCGTCCGTTCCGTCTCGCCGCTGTTCTCGGCCATGAACGGGGCGTTCGTCACCTGGAGGATCGTCCGGCTGAGCCCCCGGAGGATCGAGAAGGCGACGAGAGCGATCGCACCGGTCGAAAGGGATATCCCGACTAGCGATCCGACCATCGCCACCGCGCCGAGGAGGAGGGTCGAGCGGAACCCGAGCCGCTGGCCGATCATCCCGGTCGGGATCGCCGCGACCGTGATCACAATCGGGGGAAGAGCGACGAGGAGGCCGAGGAACGCCCGGCCCTCCCCGAGGCTGAGGACGTAGAAGTTGAACAGGAGCCTGAGGATCCCGAGGGAGAACCCGCTCGCAAAGCTGTACAGGAGGTAGAGCCTCGCGTTCGGGCCGAAGCGCCGCAGCTGGGATCCGTAGTTGCGCAGTCCGTTCATGGAACCGAATTATACGGGCCGCCAACCGGGTGACAGGGCGGCCCATCCCCTCCCGCAGATCGTCCAAATCCGAACGTCTCTTAGAAACGGGTGTTATCATCAGGGTTATATCGGGCAACAGGGGTGATCGCTATGCATCGGACGATACACAAGCCGATCGTCGGAATGACCGTTTTCGCCCTCCTTCTGGGGGTCCTCTTCCTTCCAGCCCTGGCCCAGGGTAGTCCGAGCGAGCTCGTCATCGCCGTCGCGCGGTTCGACGACCGATCGGGCTCCGGGCTTGCGAACGTTGGGGGCGGGGTCGCCGACCTCCTCGTCGAAAGGCTGGTCAACGCGGGATACCGGGTGGTCGAGCGGGAGGAGAGCGACTCGATACTGGCCGAGCGCGGATTGAACCCGCTTCTCACCGGAGACCTCGCCGAAGCGGCCCGCCTCGTCGGGGCGGATCTCCTCCTGATCGGGAGCGTGACGAAGGTCGACATACAGGA
>Ga0180301_10001042_pt1 | contig 21658 bp, 18 predicted proteins | sample GuaBasSediGuay16_FD_121797 | JGI IMG/M metagenome (GOLD analysis project Ga0180301, IMG submission 121797) | Subseafloor sediment microbial communities from Guaymas Basin, Gulf of California, Mexico - Guay16, Core 4569-2, 12-15 cm | ecosystem: Environmental > Aquatic > Marine > Hydrothermal...
ATCCTTAGGTTCATTGATTCTATCAAACGTATATCTGCTGGGACTTTATCGCCTGCCTGTAGAAGGAGTATATCTCCAGGCACGACCTCCCTAGCCGGTACAACTACTTCTTTTCCATCCCTCAGAACCCTGGCTTTGGGAGCAGCCATTCTTTTTAATGCTTCTACAGCCTTTTCAGCCCTGTACTCTTGGATGAATCCTAGTGTAGCATTAAGCGCAACGATGACAGCTATGGCTATTGCATCATTAACTTCACCTATTGCAAATGAAACTACTGTTGAAATAATCAGCATCCATACTAGTATGCTCTCAAACTGGCGTAGAAATATCTTCAAACGCCTAAATCGCTTGGGAATATATATTTCATTATAACCATATTTTTTGATCCTCTCTTCGGCCTCCTTAGAGGATAGCCCTGAGAGCCTGCTTTCAAGCCTCTTTAGAATAGTGTTTATATCCTCTGAGTGCCACATGGTCTCGTCATTTTTTATCTGATTGCTCTTTTAAGAATATCGCAGTATATGCTCAAATATCCTGTTGTTTATAGTATAGACTATTAAACCGCCTTAGGCATCATATTTATTGCTAATTACCTTTATTCTTCATCAAAGTCTATCACATGGTATCCTGCAGGCTCGAAATAAAATATTCTGGCCTGCTTAAATTTAATATATTTGGTGTCACCCTCTTCAGCTATATCGTATTGCAGGATTATTTTTGTGGGTACATCGACAATGCCCTTGTTATTTAGTAAATCGATAAGTTTTTGTGCAACTTTTCTCCATTCATCGACGCTTTTGATTTTATCTAGTTTTTGCGAGGCGATCTGGGCGTAGAATGCCCGCCTAAGCTGATACATTGCTCCTCTACCGCTTGCCGCAATTCTACTTTGTATTGTATTTTCTAGTCTAAGGGTTTTAAGCTCTTCAAGCATCTTGGTTAACTTATCGAGTTTCTCTTCTCTCTCTGCAGAAAGCTCCCCCATTTTTCTAAGTTCCTCAAGTCTTCCTATAATATTTCTAAGAATTTTTACAATTTCACTCATCTTTATCTCTAATAATAAGATTCTTTAATAAATTTTTATACCTTATTCCTGAAGTATACTTTACTTTTTTAAAATATAATGATTATCTTTGAAAAGATGTTTACCTATGAAATAAAGCTTAAATAGGGTCTTTCACTTATTTCGATGGGTGAAACTAAATGAAAATTCATGTTTTTGAGGATAGCAAAGCCGAGAACTTCCTCCCTCTTGTATACACTAGGGCTGTATTCGATCTTCGTGTTGGAGTAAAGACGCTTCGCGAACGCATATTGACGGAACTATATTGCGACGACCTAAACCTACTAGTGAGAAGCTATTTGAAGGATTACTATAAATGGAGGGTTGAGCAGGAGCCATATAAATTGAAAACAACGGTAAACGATGTTTCCGTGGCTGAAAATAACCTCTTTGTTAATGGTAGGCTTCTACTTGATGAAACAACGCTATACACCCTGAGGAAGGTATTCCCAAAGGACAATATAGTTGTAATAGCGGATGGAGATCTAGTCTTAGCGAAGGTGGGTAGAGATCTGGCCGAGAAGCTTGTAACAGAAGTTCATAAGGAAAACATTATCTCGGAAATAAAGGATAAGGCTAGAGAAGTGATTGATACAACTGGGAAGGTTACCCTATTAAAATGGCCGTGGGACATAATTAAAATTAACGCGGAGATGATCACGGAAGACTATGAAAAGTTCTTTAAGGGAGGTGCATGGGAAGCAGATTATGTGGATGACAAGGTGACTGTTAGAGGAGACCCAAGAAAACTTTATCTGGCCAAGGGTGTTGAAATAGAACCGTTTGTGTACATCGATGTACGGAAAGGCCCAGTCTATATAGGGGAAAACACGAGGGTTCAGGCTGGAGCACGGATCGAGGGACCAACCTACATAGGCAAAGACACCATTATCGTGGGTGGTGCACAAATCCGTGAAGGAAGCAACGTAGGGGATGTCTGCCGTGTGGGAGGAGAACTCGAGGAAAGCGTGATACACGGATATACCAACAAATACCACTTCGGGTTTATAGGCCACGCTTACGTCGGCGAATGGGTTAACTTGGGAGCTGGAACCACCAACAGCGACCTGAAAGACACATACGGCAATGTAAGAGTGAACATACGTGGTAAGAGGGTGGATACAGGATCCAAAAAAGTTGGTTCCTTTATAGGCGATATGACAAAAACATCCATAGGGGTCTACATATATACTGGCAAGCTTATAGGAGTTTCAGCGCATCTACACGGAATTGTATGGGAGAACGTGCCTTCATTCACAATATACGCTAAGAGCTTAGGCGCCGAGGCAAGTGAACTATTCCTAGATTCGGCAATCGAAATACAGAGAAGGATGGTTGCCAGGAGAGGAAAAACACTTTCCCCCGTGGAAGAAGACTTGATAAGAAAGGTATTCGAGTTAACGGCGGAGGAAAGGGAGGAGGCGGGGGTAAAGAAAGGTAGATTTAAACTTGGATAATTTACCTTATTATGGAACTATTGGAGGTGGGGTTGAATGGTCGAGGAACATCTCATGATTAGGGAAACGCGGGAGGGTCCTCAAGCAATCAAAAAGACCGTCGAGGAAAATAAGGAGGTTGTTGAAAGCCTCATACGTGAAATCAAGGAGAAGAGGGTAACTAAAGGCTTCATAATAGGTAGTGGAACGAGCTTTCATGCAAGTGTAACCCTAAACTTCCTGTTAACTAAATTCACCAGTTTACACTTCACCGCTATACCTGCATCGGAATTCGAGGACTGGACTCCAATAGAAGCATCGGACTATGCGATCATAGCCTTCTCTCAATCAGGGGAGAGTAGCGACATAATAAAAGCCGTGGAGGTCGCCAGGGAGAAAGGTGTATTCGTAATAGGAATCACAAATACTCCTGGAAGCACTTTAACCAAACTCTCCAACTTCGCATTAGTTACCCGTGCCGGAGAGGAGAAGGCTGTTACCGCAACAAAAACATATGACGCGCAATTAGCTATTTCAAGCTACCTTGCTTACAGCCTTTCGGAAACACCAAAAGCTAAAGATCTTTTAGGGAAACTCGAAACAATTCCAGCTATAGTACAAAAGGTAATAGACTATGAAGATAAAATAAGGGAGATAGCGGAGAAGTATAAGAAAGCCGAAAACGTCTTTGTTCTAGGGAGAGGAGTAAATTACGCAAATGCCCTTGAAACCGGCCTAAAATTAAAGGAGGCGGCCATGATACATGCTGAGGGATTTGCAGTTAGGGAATTCCTTCATGGACCAGTACAGCTGGTGGGCGAAAACACCCCAGTTGTCATACACGTCCCCACTGTCAGCTCTCTTGAGCAGTCCGAAAAAACGATAAATAAACTTAAATCCTATAATGCGAAGATCATAGCTATAGCTGGTGAATCGGTAAAGGTCGATGATTTTGCAACAGATGTGATCAGAATACCAGACGTAGAAGAGGAGTTATCCATATTCCCTGTAATAAAGGCGGCACAACTATTTGCCTACTACATTTCGATAGCACGTGGTCTGAACCCCGATAAACCAACTAAGTTGACGAAGGTAGTTAAATACGAGGGTGAAGAGGGACAATAAGTAAACTTTACTTGTTTTTTATATTCTTTTAGCCCTTTTCATCCTGTTTCTATAAACCATGGAAATAGCCTCCAGCAACACGCCATTTTATGCTCTTAGCATCTAAGCCGGTGATCAATTATATACAGGTAAGGCGTTAACGAAGAACAGGTTTTTGGGAGGGAAAGATTTTTAGGTTAATAAAACATGTAGTAGACCTTGGTGGCTATTATTGCTAGTCAAGGCATAGCTCCTAAAGCTGATCCTTCTAAAGTCAGTTTTCTTAAAAATATAGAGGAAAAATGGCAGGAACGGTGGAGGAACGCTAAGGTATTTGAGGCGGATCCGGATAACCGACCAAAGTTTTTCATAACCTTCCCCTATCCCTACATCAATGCTTACCCACATTTAGGATCAGCATACACTGTTCTGAGGGTAGATATACTAGCTAGGTTTAAGCGCATGAAAGGATATAACGTGCTTTTTCCCCAGGGATGGCATGCCACCGGAGGCCCCATAGTGGCGGCAGCGCTGAGGGTAAGGGAGAAAGATCCGAAACAGATCAGAGACTTAAAAATGATGGGGATATCAGATGAGGAGATACATAAATTTAGGGATCCAGAATACTGGGTGAAGTTTTTTAGTGTAGCGTGGAAAAGCGACTTCCAGAGATATGGCCTTTCTATTGACTGGAGAAGGGAGTTTCACACCACTTATCTAAACCCACCCTACAGCAAGTTCATCCAATGGCAGTATACAAGGCTTAAAGAAAAAGGTTTAATCACGAAGGGCGTGCATCCCGTAGTATGGTGTCCCAAGGAGTCTAAGGTGGTTGGGGACCATGATAGACCAGACGAGTATATAGGCATAGGCCCCGAAGAGGTTGTCATAATAAAGTTCATAGGAGAAGATGGTGTAGTTTATCCCTGTTTAACTTATAGGCCAGAAACAGTATACGGGGCTGTCAACGTCTGGGTTAACCCTGAGGCAGAATACCTGGTAGCAGAAGTTGACGGAGAAGCATGGATTATAGGGGAACATGGTGCAAGAGAGTTAGCTGACCAGGATCACGTTGTCCAATTAAAGGGAAGGATCAAAGGCAGGGAATTGCTGGGTAAAAAGGCTGTAAACCCCGTTACTAAGAAGGCAGTATACATTCTACCAGCAAAGTTTGTCGATCCAGATGCTGGAACAGGGGTGGTTATGTCAGTCCCCGCCCATGCACCATACGACTATGCTGCACTTAGAGATCTAAAAAATAATCCATGTATCCTTAAACGTTATGGACTCGAACCAAATATCGTTAAAAGCGTAGAGCCAGTAAGCATAATAAGACTTGAAGGATACGGTGATATGCCCGCCGTTGAGATAGTAGAAAAAATGGGCATTAAAAGCCAGGAGGATACAGAAAAGTTGGAGAAGGCCACTAGGGAGATCTACACCAAGGAGTTTCATAAAGGCGTTTTAAAAGAGGTTTTCGGTAAATGGGCTGGTAGGATAGTTGGGGAGGTAAAGGAGGATATAATAAACCACCTTATTTCAATGGGTGTGGCGTTAAGGCACTATACTCTGCCATCACCAGTTTACTGTAGATGCGGCACTAAAACCCATGTTAAAATAGTTAAAGATCAATGGTTCTTAAGGTACAGTGATCCAGAGTGGAAGGAGAAGGCGCATAAATGCATAGATAGAATGTTCTTCCTTCCGCCAGAGATAAAAGAATACTTCCATACGCAGGTAGACTGGTACCAGGATTGGGCTTGTACACATAAGGGAGAGCTTGGAACACCTCTCCCATGGAATCCCGAGTGGGTTTTAGAATCCCTTAGCGACTCCACTATATACATGGCTTACTACACGATATCAAAATATCTTCAACACCCCGAGAAATACGGGATATCATGGGATAGGCTTTCCAACAGCTTCTTCGACTACATTTTCCTTGGAAAAGGAGATGTCGAAAAAATAGCTAGAGAAACGGGCGTACCAGCTAAATTACTTAAAGAAATGAGAAGGGAGTTTCTCTACTGGTACCCGGTTGACCTCAGGATCTCGGGTAAAGACCTGATGCCCAATCACCTGGTATTTTACATACTTCACCATGTTGCCATCTTCCCTGAAGACAAGTGGCCTAGAGGCATTGGAATCAACGGTTGGATTCTTCTTGGCGGGAAAAAGATGTCCAAAAGCCTGGGGAACTTCATTACTTTAAGACAAGCAATCGAATGGTGGGGAGCGGATGCAACTAGGTTTGCAGAAGCCTACGCAGGGGACTCAGGGTTAGATGACGCTAATTTCGAGCCTGAAATGGCTGATAGAGCCGTCGACCTACTCTACGAATGGTATAAATTCGCCGTGGAAAACTATGGGAAAGGACGTGAACAGTGGTTGAGCATTGACGGATGGTTCCAGAGCATACTTTACCGTACCATAGAGGAGGTTGAAGAGGAGATCGAGAAAACCAACTTCAAGACAGCGTTAGTTAAAGGATTTTTCGAATTCCAGAATAAACTTAAATGGTATATGAGGAGATGTGGAGGAAACCCGCATCGGGAGCTCCTAAATAAATTTATTGAATTCCAAACCCTCATTCTAGCGCCATTTACACCACACATAGCCGAAGAAATATGGGAAAAGCTTGGGAAGAAAGGCTTTATAAGTACCGCAAAGTGGCCTTCGGTAGATAAAAGCAAGATCGATGAGACCATAGAAAAATGTGAGGAAATAGTCAGGTTAACCCTAGAAGACTCCAAGGAGATATTAAAAGTGATTAAAGTAAAACCACGAGAATTGCATGTAATTGTGGCTGCTCAATGGAAGTATGATTTCCTCCGGAATGTAGCCGAAAACATCCGGAATGGAATGAAAGTTAAGGAGGCTTTAAGTACTGCTGCCAGAAGCTGGAAAACAGGAGACAAAAAGTCGATTGGACGGATAATCCCAATAATCATTAAGGATCCCCGTCCCCTGAACCTTCTCGTTGACCGTGAAGCAGAAATTAAGGCATTGAAAGAAGCCACTGGATTCTTGGGAAGCGAGCTTGGATTATCAGTCAGGATACAGGTAGAGGAGGAGGTAGAGGATCCTAAAGCTAGCCAAGCTTTACCTGGACGACCAGCACTAATATTCAAATAACAGGCTATATTTTTGTAGGGAAAGTGTTTTAACTTAAAGGGAGAGCGCAGGTATCTTAGATGTACATCCACCAGTAGTTTCTATCCTTCTTCTCCCATCTTTTACCCCTGATGTCTATCTTCTCTCCACAGAACTTACATCTCATGTCATCTGTTAGATTCCAGCCTGTAATCATAAAACCTATCCGGGCTATAACCACACGTTTACAGGATGGACAATAAGTGTTTTCACCCTTATGTCCAGGCAGATTACCTACATAAACATACTTTAACCCCATTTCCTTAGCAATCTTCCAAAATTCTTCTAGTTTGCTGGTGGGTGTAGGCTCAACGTTAAGGTATTTATAGTGGGGGAAAAATCGACTTATATGAAGTGGGGTATCTTCACCCAGTTTTTCAAGGTGCCATCTAACCATAGATTTGAACTCATCCACACTGTCGTTTAGACCCGGTACAACCAGGTAGGTTGTCTCCACATGGATCCCTTTATTCTTCATATATTCCGTTGCTTCAAGAACTTTCTCAAGTTTTCCTCCTATAATTCGTAAATAGGTTTTGGGATTAAAAGCCTTAATATCCACGTTAGCTGCATCGATGAAAGGTGCCAGTGTTTCAAGCGGTTTTATATTTATATGGCCGTTCGTTACAAGGACGTTCATCAACCCCTCCTTTTTTGCTAGACGAGCTGTATCTAGGATAAATTCATACCATATTAACGGCTCATTATAGGTATATGCAATGAGAGGGGTGCCGTACTTTGACGCCAGCGAGACTATGTTTTCAGGGGAATTGTATGTTCCATAACTCAAGCTCGGCTCTGCCTGACTTATTTCCCAGTTCTGGCACCAGGGGCATTTAAAGTTACATCCAAAAGTACTTATACTAAATATAGGGGTTCCGGGATGAAAATGAAATAAAGGTTTTTTCTCAATAGGGTCGATTGCCATAGAGGATACTATACCATAATTAAGTGTATAAAGTTCCCCACCAATATTCTTCCTTACCCTACATAACCCCACTCTACCGTCTTCAAGTATACAGTTCCAAGGACAAAGCTCGCATCTTACCCTTTTATCGGTCAATTTACTATAAAAGAGTGCCCTCCTTTTCCCCAACATAGCATATTTTACCTATACTCATTATTGTTTGTCCGACTAATAATACTTAGCCCATGAAATTCCTGCCTAGCAAACCTTAATCTAAACTCTTTCTTTACCATGGACTTCCATTAAGATTTTCACTAAAAATGCAAGCGATGCCCTGATTATATCATTAGACATAAGGTAAATTATAGTGAGATACCTGGATCCAGAGGCTGAGTATTGTAACATTGTTTAAACAGTTAAACTGATTAAAGACAATATTTAAGATACTTTTCCAGCATCTAGGATTTGGTTTTCTTGATGAGGAGGAGAATTTCATTTGAGATAGCTACAACGGTCATAGGAGCAACTTTATATGCCTTAGGTTCCTATGTTACATCATACATTGTAAGTCCATGGGGGACCGGACAGTTTAGGCCAGCAATAATTATACCCAGTATATTTGCCATATTTTTTGGACCAAATGTAGGCGGGTTAAGCGCTGCAATCGGAACCTTTATCGCGGATTCACTTAAACATGGAACTCTTTATCTTAAAAGCTTTATAGCGGCTGTGCCATCAAACTTCATAGGCTTCTATCTCCTAGGCAAACTTCTTGAAAGAGATTTCACATGGAGGAAGTTTATAATAGCTTCCATAATATCCCTTGCTGTAGGAAACCTTATATGTGCTCTACTTGTAGCAGTATACTATTTGATTTTTGTTCCAGCGTTTGCTTCATCTCCCCTACTTTTCCTAGCAAGTTTTGTTATCGGTTTAACGTCATGGTGGTTCGCAACTATGATACCCTTTCAAATAATCCTCGTACCGCCTCTTCTACGTATTCTAACAGAAGTTTTTCCAACGATTACTCCGCCCGCGCTGAAACATGCAGATTTGACAAAAGAGGTTCCTGGGAAGGATTTTGTACTCACACTTACGATAACTGGCTTAATAATATTAGTGATAGCATTGGCTGTGTCTTTCTCAAAAGATGTGGCTTTTATATTCACTGGTGGATTAAATCCAGGGTACCGTGAGACTGTAAAATCATTGATAGTTGCGATGTTTTCGATAACGGGTGTTACCCTACTTGCAGTGGGGATAGCTTTTCCGCTCCTAAAGAAAAGAGCTTAGACGGTAATTATTTTATACCTGTTCTACTAACATTCATTCATGACGAGCTTCAACTCGTGGAGAACTGTAAACCTTCTTAAGAAGCTCAGTTTCCCTAGACTTGCAGGCACTCCAGGCGAGGAGAAGGCCAGGAACATCATTTTAGATGAACTTGAATCCTACGGTTACAAACCATTTCTAGATGAATACGAGATCCTTTCCTTCACAATAAAGGAGGCACGGTTTGAGGTGCTAGAGCCATGGGAAGAGGAGATACCCTGCAGGGGGGTTGGATTTTCGGGTTCGACGCCACCTGAAGGGATAGAAGGGCGTATCAAGTATGTTGAAACAGGGGATCCGAAGCTTCTTCCAAGGGAAGAGGGATGCATCCTTCTTATGTCTGCAAGACCTAGACTCGAATCGTACAAAAGGATAATGAAAGTTAAGCCGGCTGGAATAGTGGTTTCAGAGGGATCACCGTACAGGAAACCTTCACACCTAGATATGATGCCTGAATGGAGGAAATATGGTTCAGCACCCATGGTTCACATATCCTTCAAAGACGCGTATCGAATGCTGGTAAACGGCGCGGAAAAAGGTAGGATAACGTTGATTCAGGAGGAGAGGAAAAATAAAAGTTTTAACATAATCGCCGAGAAAAGGGGGGTAAAGTATCCTGATGAGGTTATAGTGGTTTGCGCCCATTACGATAGTGTCTACGATGTGCCTGGCTCAACCGATAATGCCGGTGGAACAGCATTTGTACTGGAGCTGGCTAGGTTTTTTGCCGGAAAAGAGACTAAACGCACCGTAAGGTTCATACTCTTTTCTGGAGAGGAGCTGGGACTACGTGGTTCCCAGGCCTACGTGAAAAAACTTGGAAAGGAGGCTGAGAAAATCAAGATGGTGGTTAACCTTGATGTGCATGGAGGAGCTATCGGATCAAACGGCGCTGTGGTGACCGGGCCGACCCAGATTAAACCATACTTAGAGATTTTAAGCAAAGAAGAAGGAATCAACCTACAAATTAGGGAAGACGTCTACTCCTCTGATGGAACATCCTTCGCTAAAAAGAACATACCTTCCGTAAGCTTCTTTAGGTCAAGCGGCGCCTCCGCCGGAATACACAGCCCTGACGACGACCCCAGCTATGTGGGTCCCCAGGCCTATGAAGCACTTGCACCGATAGTTATAAGGTTTCTGTCAACCCTAATCAATGCCGAGGAGTTCCCGTTCCCTAGAGAAATACCGCAAAACATAGCTAAAAAGGTGAAAGAATACTTCGAGAAAAGACTTGGAATAGTAGACGAAAAAGAAGAAAAGAATAAATAAAGAGATCGTTGCCGCATCAACATTTATTGCGCAACGGCAAACTGGATCCTGTATAGTTTCGCGTATAGTCCTCCTTTCTTTAGTAGTTCTTCGTGTGTACCCTCCTCCACAACCCTACCCTCATCCAAAACAATAATACGATCTGCTATTTTAACTGTTGAAAGTCTATGTGCAATTATTATACATGTTTTACCGGCGATTAGTTTTCGAAGAGCTGTCTGTAGCTTGGCTTCCGTGAATGGATCAACGCTACTGGTGGCTTCATCCATTACCAGGATCTTCGAGTCCCTTAGCATCGCCCTTGAAAAGGATATTAATTGCCTTTGTCCCACCGAAAGGTTTTTGCCTCCCTCGATAACCCTGGTATGGATGCCCTCTGGTAAGCTTTCCAGAAAGTCCTTTAACCCAAGCTTCTCTATTATTTCTTTCACCTGCTTCTCGTCTGCGTCAGGCTTAGCTACACGGATATTATCCAATACTGTACCGGAGAAGAGTATTGGTTCCTGTAAAACTAGCCCAATGTATTTTCTTAGGGAGGAGGGCTTAATTCTCCTGAGGTCTATGCCGTCGAGGAGAACTTTGCCCTTCCAGGGGTCGTAGAATCTAAGGAGTAAATTCATTAAAGTGGTTTTTCCGGCACCTGTAGGTCCAACGATGGCCACTATTTCTCCAGGCTTAATCTTAATATTAATGTCCTTAACTACAGGTTGGTTGGGCTCGTAGCCGAATGTCACATTCTGGTATACTATTTCGCCTTTAACATCTTTGATTTCTACACCCTCCTGCGGCTCCTCCTCTTCCTCAAGGAACTCGAATATTCTTTCAGCGGCAGCGAAGGCCGATTGAAGTGTTCCATAGAACATGGTCAACATGAGTATAGGGCTAAAGAACCTGTCCATGTACCCGTAGAACGCCACAAGGGTTCCTAAAGTTATTTGATCGTTTACGACAAGCATTCCTCCATACCAGAGTATGATAGCATAGCCTAGTGCTCTTATAGCATTTAGGATGGGGTTTATGAAGCCGACAACTTTGGTTGCCTCTAGGTTTGCCTGCAGATTTTCTCTGTTTATTTTCTCGAATTCCTTGATGTTACGTCTCTTCCTGTGGGCGAACGTCCGTATTATTGCGGCGCCAGCAATATCTTCCTCAATTTTACTGGTTACACTAGCAATCTTTTTACGTGTTTCTCGATAAGCTTTCCTCGCTCTTACAGCAAAATAGTAGGATGTGAGGAGAATAAGTGGTACTAAAGCGAAGACAACGAGGCTGAGATCAACGCTCAACTTAACCATTATAAATACTGCACCTAGAAGAGATACAACATCACTAATTACATCTATTACACCTGAGGTGACCACATCTCCTAGGGCATCGACATCGTTTGTTATACGAGATACTATTGTACCTGCTTTCTCCCTGGAAAAATAGGAGAGTCTTAGCTTCAGTAAGTGATTATACATTCTGTCCCGTATCTCGCAAATAACCCTTCGGCCCACTTTAGAAGTAAGATAAGTGTTACTTGCCCGTGCACCCCAATTTAAAATCACTGTTAACAGGAAAAATATAATGGATAGCGTTAGGAGCGTCATATTCCGAAGTTCTATTGAATCTATTATGAGTTTTGTAAGGTATGGTAGCATTAGTCCGACCCCAACCCTTGTTAACGAAAGTAGTAGGATCAATAGGAGCTGGTATTTGTATGGTGAAATAAGGCTGTAGATCTTTGAGATCAGCTCCCATTCAGAGTACTTACGTACCTTACCCTCCTCTGTTTCAAGGTATCTTCTCAAATGCCAACCCATATCTTATCACCTACATGAACATCGATTTATATAGTTTCGCGTATAGTCCTCCTTTCTTTAGTAGTTCTTCGTGTGTACCCTCCTCCACAACCCTACCCTCATCCAAAACAATAATACGGTCGACGAGTTTAAGTGTGGAAAGCCGCTGGGTTATCACGATCACGGTCCTGTTACGGAAATATTTTGTAAGGGCGTCGTAGATGGCTTTCTCCGTCTCTGCATCGACGTTAGATGTAGGGTCATCCATTATTATTATTTTGGGGTTCATTATAAGGGCTCTGGCTATAGCAATTCTCTGTCTCTGCCCCCCTGAAAGAGTTATGCCCCTTTCACCCACCATGGTTTCGTAGCCGTCGGGCAACGAGCTTATAAACCTATGTATGTAGGATAACTTAGCGGCTTCCACTACTTCATCCATACTGGCTTCAGGTTTACCGTAAGCAATATTATTTCTAATGCTGTCCGAGAAAAGAAAGATGTCCTGGTGCACTATTCCAATCTGTTTACGAAGAGACTCGATTTTGAATTTCCTTACATCTACCCCGTCCACCATTATCCTTCCACGCTGAGGGTCGTAAAACCTCATTAAAAGATGGGCTATTGTCGTCTTACCACTGCCGGTTGGACCCACGATCGCCACCGTTTCGCCAGGCTTAACTTTAAAAGTAAGACCCTTTAATACCCATTTTTCTCCATCATAGCTAAACCAGACGTCTTCGAAACTTACCTCCCCCTTCCTTATGGGAATATCTCTTGCATCGGGAAGTTCCTTGACTTCGGGCTCGCTATCCAGTATCTCAAATACCCTTGAAGCTGCGACGCTGGCCATCTGGTACGAAACTATGATAAATCCTATCCACGTTAAAGGCCATATTAACATACCTGTATACAAAGTCATCGCCACAATATCACCTATTTTTAAAGCCCCAGCCATGGTCTTAATACCGCCATACCAGTAAATAAATAGGGTTAGAATGGAAGACGTTAAAGAAAGGGTGGGCCATAGGGCTGCTCGATATTTTGCGGCATCCAGCATTTGCCGGTAATACGACCAGTTTTTCTCCTGAAACTTTTCGTTGAAGTGGTGTTCCACCGCCAGTGCCTTAAGGATCTTCACACCGGTGATACTTTCTTGGGTGGTCGCAGTTATCTCACCATAGGTTTGACGGGCCAGCATATAAAGTCTCCTAAGCTTCGGCACAAAGTATCTCACCAGAAGGTAAATTATAGGTGTGAAGGTTAAGGAAATTAACGTCAATTCAACGTTTATGGTAAACATGGCTATTATGGCGCTTGCAAAGGTTATCATTGAGCCAATAAATCCCGAGGTCAGTTGCCTTACAAAACGTCTCAACTGTTCTACATCAGATGTAGCCCTAGCTATCAGTTGCCCCACATCTATTCTCTGGAAAAAGCTGTATGAAAGTTCGTGAATCTTCCGATATACTTCGTTCCTTATATCGTAGATGACACCCTGTGCAAGGTACTCCGAATAGTATCGACTTGCAAAACTTATCAACCCTTGTCCTATAGTAAATCCCACTATAAGTATGGCATAGAGCTGAAGAACATCCAGTTTTCCCGCTTCTATTTCATCTATAGCCCATCGAGTTATATACGGAATATATACACCCAGTATCGAGCTTACCGTATTCAGAGCTAAAACTAGTAGCAATAGTTTCCATCTTCTTAAAATATATTCAATTATCCTTCTGCCAATGTTCTTAGCTTTCTTCAAGTTTTACACCTCCACTTTCAAGAATCCTGTAACCTTCTTTCAACAACCTATGTACTGTGGGTTCATGGAAGGCGAATACGGTTGTGAGAAAATCTAGGAGAAGACGTATTCCGACAGCATGTGTTATGGTATCCTTTTTCCTTGAAAGCAGGAATTCTATAGTCTTTTCCTTAAACTTAAGGTATTCCTTCAGAAGGAACTTTATTCTAGCTCTATTTTCAGGTGTAAGAGATACATCAAATATCTCCAGGTTTCTAACCACGTTTTCTAGGTACTCGTTGAAGACCTTTTTAACCTCCTTTGCTTTCTCCTCCTCTGAACCAGAAAGCGAGTATGAGACGAGATACATTTTCGCTACGGACGCATAGTATTTTTTAACAAGGTTTCCCCGAACCTCCGTCCGGACGTGTTTTATTAAGCCTGCTTTTTCAAGGAGCCGCAAATGGTAGTCTATAGCAGCCGTATTTTTCTTCAATAATCTTGCAAGCTGGTATGCGGAAAATTCTCCGATAGTAAGAAGTTTAAGAATCTTTCTCCTAGTATCGTCGGCAAGCAGTTTCGCGACTTCTGGATCCCTAATAACCAGTATATCCTCCATAATTATTTCACGCTAAAGAAAAATTAAACGATATATAAGTCTTTTGTATTGAGTACCGAACATTATCCTATTATATTTTAAAGCCATCTATATTATTGGTTAGGAAATATTATGCAGATAAATATAATTTACGATGGAAATTACTGTATTGCATACAATATTATCCTAGATGTAAACTTACAGGAGCTAGGTGATTTCGCTAAATTTATTGATAGATTATTGCGGGAGGGCTTTGAAGTCTTATCAATCAACCAGTTTAAATTTTTATCTCCAGCAGATAATAAAAGGGTATTCTTTTTCGTTTTACTCAAAAAGCCCCTTAAGGAGCCTGTGCTAAAGGAGGGTGAAGAAGGTTACAGCATGGAGCATCTACGCAAGGGGCTTATAGAGTACTACATGAGGGTTTACGGGCCCATCGGCAGACAAATTCTGGAGAGAGACTTATTGAACATAATAGAAAAGGAGGGGGTCGGGATCGGGGAAGCAATGAAAAGATTGTACCATAGAATCTATAAGTAAATGGTAGATATATGACAACATTGCTGTAGATGGTTGATAGACATGGACCAAGAAACATATGGATACGTTTGTCCTAGATGTGGAGCCTCCCTAGAGATAACTCCAGAAACCATGGTGATTGTCTGCGATTACTGTGGATACCCTTCGTCCATAACAGGCATTATGGATCCGAAGGAAGTTTATGTCGTTGAGAGTGTACCTAGAAAGCTTGTTGAGGATGCTTTTTGGAGAGTTGTTGAAAGGGACTTCGATTTGAGGAGGCTTAAAAAAGATATAGTTATACGGGAGGTTGAAGGAATATATGTTCCCATATGGGTTAGCAGGGTAAAGCTTAGCGGGGAGGTATCATATTATTTTTACCAATATGAAGGTAAAAAGAGAAGGAAGGTTTATCGTGTTATTAAGGTAGATTCATGGAGGCTGGTGAGTTTAGTTGCTAGGCGTCAGGCAAGGAGATTAGGTGTTAGCGAAGCCGTGGCTTCCTTAAGCGAGGAACTGTTAAAGGAAAAAGCGAGAAAATTGATAGAACTGTCTCCAGACGAGTGGCAGAAGGTAAAGCTTCAAATCCTAAATACAGAATACGATGCGAAGACCGCCGAGGAGAGGTTGAAGGAAGATGCATTGGACATGTTGAGGGAGGAGTTTAAGGCTGAAGGAGAAATAGACGGTTTTCAGGTTTCTGTTGAACACCTTGAGAAGCCGAAACTTTTTCTGATACCCGTATGGAACGTCTATTATAGTTACAAGGAGTCTGTATACTCTGCCTTTTTCTCGGGCTGGGGACCCCATCTTCTTTTGAAAACGGAGCCGGTGACAGGCATTAGGAGGGGGTTGTATCTGGCTTCAGCCTGGCTTTCCATCCTTGTATCCTCCTTGTTAGCCTACATAGTGTTTTTAGGTGAAAAGATAGATGTAAGGCTACTTATCCTCCCTCTATTGGGAGTGGGGGGAGCATATACTTTTTCCAAGTTATCCTTGAGAGACGTGAGGCTTGAGAGGTGAAGAATTTGGAAACCAGATGCCCGGTCTGCGGGGCTGAAATAGAGGTTCCCAAAACTATATCGACTACAGAATGCCCTTACTGCGGTACAGTCTTTGATGTCAAAACTGGAGAGAAGAGCCGTCTCGAGCACTTCTATTTTCCGGTCTACGTAAAAGACCCCTACGATAAACTAATGAGGTTTCTAGGTAGACAGTACGGTGTACCCACAGATCTCAAGCTTTCATCCACCTACACTAAAAGGCTCTTACATATAGTACCAATATTCTTTTATCATCTCCATGGAAGAGCCCTAGTGGAGGCTAAAAGCAGGAAGCTAGGCTCCTTTACAGCGGTGGTCGAGGAGGTAGATGACATAGGTATACCGGCCTTCAGCGGTAAGATAGCTGAGCTTCTTAAAGAATACCCTTTTCCATTAAGGGGGAAGAAGTTCTTCGAGGAAAAGCTGAAAACCATGGGGATCTACTATGAGCCTGAAATAGAGAGGGTTGAAGCGGATCGAACAGCCGAGACACTTTTAACGGAAAAACTTTCGAAGGAGGCAAGTGAAGTCGCCGAAAACTTTCGTTTAACCAAGTTCTTGGAATTCAAGGTCGAACATAAGGGATTAGTATACTACCCCATATGGGAGCTCGAATACCAATATAAAGGAAACGTCTTTAAAGGATTTATAGACGGGGTGACAGGAACCGTCATCCAAGGAGAACATCCCTTAGCCCTAAGAAGCAGAGTAATACAATTCACCTGGAGTCTAGTTTTTATAGCCACCGGAATATTATTCGGTTTTCTCGTCCTCCAACAGTCAGGCACAGGTCTTCCAGGCATAGTCGCAGCTCTATTCTCGTTCATAGCTGGCGTTGCAGCAGCCCTACCACAATTAATCAGAACAGGCGTAAGAAAAGTCTCAGCATCCGAAATACTCCACCCTACACCGGACAAACCAAAAGAAATCCTAAAGAAAATAAGCAAACCACTCTTGTCCGGGGAAATAACCCTAAAATACGGTGAGATCTAAAACCTTTTAACAAATATTTCAATCGAAAATCCATCCCATCTAAGCAAGCCATCATACATGGAATCTCCTAAACCTCCAAACAGAATACATCAACATTCACAGTAACAGAAACCCGGCAACAAGCGACAATCGTTCCACATTATTTTCATACCTCATAGAACAAGTTTCTAGAATAACATAGAATATTTCATCGGGGGAATGATGATGAAGGGGTGACATTACTACTGCCATCCCATGGCGGGATAGCAAGCGACCTAGCTACTGACCCCCTCAAATGTTTTCTATATTTTCATTCTTATATATCTTATTGGTTATATAGCGAATTGAATATATAATGAACTACGAGTTAACCCTTACGCATTTACCTAAGTAGTTTCATGTATTCTTTTTAGGTTCTCTAAGGATCTTTATTTAAGCCTCCCTCCTCTGCGTGTCCGATGATGAAATCACATGTTTTATTATTTATTGTATTTCTGATATGGCTTCTTCTAAAGATAGAATCTTAACATTAGCATGTTCTTTCAAAAATTCTTTATACAAATGGTACTCAACATCAGCACTAAAAAGAGCAAAAACTCTACTGCAATCAATTGTTTCCGGAGTTGATAGAATGCTAGTCAAAGTAACACGGTATATTCTTCAGCGAGTGTTAAAATAATATCAGAAGACATAGGCCCGGACACACATAGTATCAGTCTATATAACAACTCTAAGAGGTTCAAAAAAGATACAGAAAATACACTCTAATACAACCGTATATTTCTACCTAACATTCCTGAAAGTTCCATGCTGATTCATATAAAATTCAGTTCGGAAACCTTTTCTTCATTTTTCTGCGCTGCAATGGGTCATCATCTGGGGTTATATGTGTATTTGTTATATAAGTTTCTTTCTAGTGGGTGTTTATTTTGGTGTTGGGGTGTGCTGGCTTGTTTCGTTGAATATTGTTGCGATGTTTTGGGGTGTGATGAAAGTTTTCTTGCAGTCTAGTCCGGCTGTTTTTTCCAGGAATATTATTTCGTCGTGTTTTGTTTTTCTCCTTAGTTTGACTTCGGCGCATTCAATGGGTTTTCCTCTTACTGTTATTATCACGTCTATTTCCGGGTCGAGGGATTTTTCTTCTTGTCCTCCATGTTTCTCTGCCAATGCTTCTCTAATGTAGTCTTCAAAGTAGTGGGGTAGTTTTTCGGTTATTTCTTTTTGAATAGTTTTTCTTTCTACCTCTAGTTCGGAGATCCCGTATTTAGTGTCCAGGTAGTAATAGAGATCTATTATGGGAGACCTGATCTTGTAAAGCCATTTCCTTTTCCCATATACTTTAATTCTCTTTACTAGCCCCATGTTCATTAGGTTGTAGAGGTATGGTTTTACCTCGTTCAGAGGTTTGCTTGTATAGGAGGCTATGTCTTTAGGGAGATGGTTTCCCATAGCTATAGCCCTGATGATCCTCTCGTAGGCTCTGGTTAGGGTTCTGTCTTCTTCGGCGAATATTTCACCTATTAACCCTGGAATATTTCTTAGAGAATAGGTTACAGCGTCATCGACCGAGTTAGTGTAGAATTGGAGAAGCCAGGGGTCCCTAAGGAAAACTAGAGCTTTCGCTAACTCTTTTCCGGCAAGTCTATCCTTAAAGTAAATATGTATGTCCTTACATCTTATGAGGTCAAGCCTGTATACTTGGAATAGGCCTAGTAGTGGGCTTCTGGCGGCAAGAATTCTTTGTGTGAAACCCATACTGGAGCCTACAAGGTATAGTTTAGCTTTTATAGAGCCCGAGAGGAAATGTAGAAGGTCTATGAACTCGCTTGGGAGTCTCTGAAATTCATCTATAACTATAAAATATCCTGAATGGCCAACTAGCTCTTCGAATAACTTAGCGAATTCGCCGTAACTTAAGGTTCCTCTTTCTTTACTATGGAGATATATGAGGTCTCCACTTCTAAGCACAAAGAAGTAGTGGGTGGGGTTAAGGAATCTTCTTACTAGAAAGCTTTTGCCTACTTTTCTTCGCCCATAAAGTATTACCCGAGGAAGCTTGAGTAACTCGCTTACCTCGCTTCTGGGTATAATATGAAATACCATAATTATAATTACTGTAATTATAATTATATTTTTTCTGCTACAGCTACTTTACCCTGTATAAATAAATACAGGGAGTAATGACCCTTTTACCCCATCTGCTTTTCTAAGAGTTTTCTTATCCTTTTGAGCTCAGCGACTACATCTGCGAGTGTAGGTGTCTCTACTTCCCCTGTTTCGGTGGCTACTGGTCTTAGATTTTTAACTTTTTCGAGTATTTCCTCTTTTATATTCTCGTAGTTCTCCAGGTATCCTAGTTCTGCTTCTACGCGAGGGCCGGGGCCGCCGTACCCCGCGGTTTGTATTTTAAGTGTTGCTATACCAAATAGCCTGGATAAGGGGCCCTGCACTACATCTATATTCGTTATCCTATTGTATGGTACAATGCTTTTGACGCGCCAAAAGACCCCCTTAGAGACTATTATTTCGTCGTCGGTTAACTCGTATACAATGGAATTATAGTACCTGTTTATCCAGTATAAAGTAAACACTGTTAGCGCTACTAAAGGAGTATATAAAACCAGCAGCAGTAATTCCATGAAACTCCATCGCGACATCCAGGCGTATACGGTTAACGGGATAGCCCATGAAAGATAGCCAAGGATTATGGCGGCAGTCATATATATGAAATATAATGTCTTCATGTATCTACTTGGCCTTAGCACGGTCATCGTAGGAGATAGGCTACCGCAATATTTATACCTTGAGTTATTTAATATGCGAGTTTCTTTCTTTTATGCTTTCTCGATGACAAGTTTGTTGCCTTGTACTCTTATGAGGAGCTTATCTCCAGGGCGGAAGGGAAAATTGCTGTCGAGCGCAAGAAGACGCGGAATATAAATTATAAACTGTGAATACTTTCTACCCTTCACAGTTATTTTCCTCTCAATAAATCTTCCAATATCCTCAAGCACCATTTTTATCGTTTTAGAAATATTTTCCATTCTTATTTTATATTTTAGTGCACTAATTTCAAAAAACGGCGACCTGTATGTCAGAATACATTCTATGCAGGGAGCTAGGATTCAAACACATAAAACGCGGAGTATACAGAAAAGCAAAAACAAACTTTAATTAATAAAGAATTTTCCCCAAAGTTTCTCTCTAATCTATTAAATAAAATTTTAAAAGCATAATGTGTTTTATTGTTGACAAATATTTTTATTGTTTAGTCTCCTTCATAATATAATTATAGAGGGTTACATACATGAAATGGAGGGTAATTTATAGTATCTTATGGCTTTTAACGTTAATTGCGTACTCAGTTCCTTGGGCAAGGACTAGCGAGAATGTTTTCATAGGATGGAACTTTACAATGCCATTCTCAATAACATACCTAATAGGCCTACTAATAGGCTTAATAGTATTAGCAATAAAATGGAAGCCGGTTGAGGCCACTATTCTTGCTGGGATCCTAGAATTTCTCGGGATTGCAGGCGCGTATGTAGGGATAGGCGCCGGAGCCATAATAGGCGCGCTTGCCAGAGAGGAAATGACATCAGAGTGGGGTATAGGGCTGGCATTCTTGGTAGTGCTAATATATACTGTTTTAGGAGCAATAGCAGGAAAGAAAATGATAGTAAAAGAGCAAACAAAATGAACTCCACTGGTAGGAGTGTTTTTCGGGTCACACACAGCCTCAGCATACCTAATAGCTCTTAAAGGCATAGAAAGACACACTACGATACAGAAAGCTACATCTTAATGTTTCTGCCCCAAGCTCCATCCCAACCAAATATCTCATAGTAACGCCATGTCGCGCCCCCGATAATTCCCTTTATAAAGTTAGTGTTAGGGGGCAAGACTGCCAGGATATGCTCCCTAACACTAGGAAGGAAGGGCTGTCTATCTCTGAGGGGGATGCTACTACCGCCACGTCTAATTATATCACCTGTATAAATCAAAATCTTTAAAAAATTTTAAAACGGGGATGCAAAGCGGTTGATTGTCTTGAAGTTGGCTAAGGAAACTGTATACTTGAGGATAAGAAACCTGCTTAGAGAGGCTACGGTAAGAAAGAGGAGACTTAAGCTTGCAGTTGTAGGCGATGACGGCGAGGTCTACTTGTTTAAAATGGGCGGACTAATAGATGTAACCGAAAACGCGAGAAACATTCTCAAGTTTTCTACAGAGAACGGGGAGGAGCTTAAGCTACCCAGGGACTTGATGGAGAAGGTTGAGAATGGTTTGAAGCTCGGGGCTACCAAAGTCTACAAGAAGGCATATAATCTTGCTTCAATCGAAAATTCACCTATTTTTCTTTAAAGTTCTGCCGGTTTCCAGCCCGTCGTCAAACACCTTCAGGTTGTTTTCGGGTTGGGGAAGTAGCTCGACTATGCTTGCTTTAACTGCATTGGGTTCGAGGAAGCCGGTTAAGCCCACGGCTACACCTAGCAGATGTACGTTCATTCCCCTGCTGAATCCAAGTTTCCTGCATTTCTCAGACGAGTTTACAGTATAGATTTTTCTACAATGTTCTCCAATTAATGTAATGATATCAGCTATAGACGGGTATTTTGCCGATCCCAGTATGGAAGATATTGGGGGAATCGGCTCCACATTGAGCACCACTATCCCCCTCCTGCTAATATATTTCAGTGCCCTCACCGTTTCCAATGGTTCTAAGCCCAGTGTAAG
>Ga0180301_10001043_pt1 | contig 21657 bp, 22 predicted proteins | sample GuaBasSediGuay16_FD_121797 | JGI IMG/M metagenome (GOLD analysis project Ga0180301, IMG submission 121797) | Subseafloor sediment microbial communities from Guaymas Basin, Gulf of California, Mexico - Guay16, Core 4569-2, 12-15 cm | ecosystem: Environmental > Aquatic > Marine > Hydrothermal...
CAAATTACTTTTACCCTATACCATTAGCATATATCCTTCTAGGGTTTCCCGTGGAGCAATGGCTAATTTTTTGGCCTTACATTAGAAATGCAGTTTTAAGTTACGCTGCTTTTTCTTGTATTTGGTCCATTTACTTTCTGCTTTTCCAAGTTTTAGCTGCCATAGCTCTTATTACAGGGGTCTTTTTCGTTATCAAAGTGAAAACTAAATTTCTTTTTTCTTCTTTTGCAGCCATTCAAGCGGCATTTGGCTTAGCTGCGCTTACAGGACATGTTAGTATGGGGACGCCGCTTACTAGCAGCTTCTTAACAGCGAACGTTTTTTTCCAGCAACTACTTTTTGGGGGGGTGCAGAGAGCGCTCACCAGCTTTTTGACGTCACCACTCTTTCTCTCGGCGTTAGCATGCTATCTCTACGTGGAGGCAGGGCTTCTTTTAATTTACATGATGGAACTGGTTTCACCTATCACTGAAAGAGGTAGGAGGGTTGAAAGACAGTTAAGAATAGTAGATGAACTAGTAAATGCTTCAACCATGTTAGAGTTAGGGGAAAGAGTTTCCCTTAGCAAGGAAGCAAAGGAATTTCTTGAAAAGATGACAGAAATGAAAATTTTTAGTAAACCTGAAGCAGCTAAAATGGAGGCTCTACACGACCTACGTAGGTTAAAAGCATACGTAGAGCAAATCTATCTGGAAATACCCGATTCACGAGAAACTTTAAGTGCGAGGGCGGCAATGCCGGGAATTACGCCGCTGATTCGTTCTTCTCTGACGGGCATTGCCTTACGAGTATGTGGAGTAATAGCTTTGTCATTCATATGTTTTACCGTGCTCTTCGTTTTACGTCAGGTTGGTGCACCATTGCCGATAATTGAAAGCATAGAAGTCATGCAACCAGAGATAGTACTTATACTTTTGCTGCCCATAGTTTTCAGTTTTTCCATGGCTGCAACGGTAATAAGGGCAATTACAAAAAGAGGTAAAGAAAGAACAGAAGAAGGCAAATAGAGGAATAGAGGAAAAAAGAGGGTGATTTTTATTTATTTTATAAGGGGCGACCTAGCCTTGCTTTCTCATATTTTTCTTGAATTAATGTTAAAAAGGTACTTTCAGATTCTTCTATTTTTGCTATGCTGGATTTAAATTTTTCAAACTCGATTTTAAGTTCTTCTTTTGCAAGTTGTATTAAATCCGGGTTTTCAAGCACCTTTAGATAATTTTTAATGGTTTTTTGTAAGCTTTCAATGCTTTCCCTGTGTGATTTTATCGCCCGGATAAAGCCCCATGCTTTCTTTTCTTCATCATCATTTTTAGTAAAGCCGGCCGCATTCTCCGCTGCAATTTCAAATTTGAATAGATACTCACAAAGATCATAAAGAACATCTAAGGCAATCTTACCTTCCTTAACCTTTGCTTCCCGATCATTATTTGATTCCATAACCGCTAATGCTTCAGAGAGACGAGAAAGAGCCTCATGATAACCCTTTAGTGTTGCCCTAAAATCGGAAAGTAACGCAGAAAGTTCTTTTTCAGGATAATCCCTCTTCGCCACCTTGGGACACCCCACTTAAAAGTTCAAAAATAAGGAATACTTGTTTCTTCCTTCGAGAGAGCATCATGAAATCTTAATGTAAGATAGACAATAAAAATTTTTAGCGCTTCAAGGCAGTTAAATGTTGACGGGCGACTAATTTGGTGAAAGGAAATGAATAATGAAATTGTAAATCTCTTGAAGGAAAAAATAGGCGAGGAGAAGGTGTTCACAGAGGACTTCATCAGGTTTGTTTATAGTAGAGACTGGGCGCCGAGACTTGCTAACGAATATTCGCTTCCCGACGTAGTGGTAAGACCTACCAGTACAGAAGAAGTAGCCGAAGTAGTCAGAGTTGCTTATAAATATAACGTACCAGTCGTCCCATTTGCTGGTGGAACCGGCATGGGAGGAGGAGCGGTTCCCTCAGAGGGAGGGATCTTAATTGACACGAGAGGACTTAATAAGGTCTTAGAGGTAGATAAGGAAAACAGGGTTGTGGTCGTGCAAGCGGGAATAACCGTAGAAGAGTTAAACAAAGAATTGAACAAGCATGACCTCTGGTGGCCTCATGATCCCGAGAGTAAGCCAGCTTCTACGGTTGGAGCCGCTATAGCGTGCGACAATGATGGAACGTTCGGAATAAGATATGGAAAAATGGTGGACTATTTGTTAAATGCAGTTATCGTCACAGGTACGGGTGATATCTTAAGGGTTGGCCATAGGAAAGCGCTTTGCACGTCTACCGGATATAAACTTCATTGGCTTATGATAGGGGCAGAGGGAACGCTTGGAATAATAACGGAAGTAACGCTTAGAGTTTTCCCTAAACCCGATGTGAGACGGGTTGAGGCTGCCGTTTTTAAGTCTATTTCTTCTGCAGTATTAGTGCTTGAAAGGATGCTTCAAGCAGGGTTAAACGTGGAAAGCGCCCACATAAATTGTAAGAAAAGATTACAGTTTTATACGCATGCATACAGGCAGAAATACGGTAAAGCGCCTGACATACCTGAGTGGGCTGAAGCCATTCTTTTCGTATCCTTTAGTGGAGATGAAGAAGTTGTTGAGTTTTCCAGAAGTTATGCATTGAAGCTTATTGAGGATGCTGGCGGTGTCATAGTCAAGGAGAGAGAGCTTGTCGATAGTTGGTGGACCAGTAAACATCTATTGAGATTTGAGCCTTTCAAGCAGAAGTGGCCAGACAGTCAAAGAGTACGGAAGTTTGGAGCCGCAGACCTAGGTATTCCGATAGGGAGAATAGAGGAAGCATATAGGAAGTATTTAGAAATTGCTGCTAAGCACGGGATAGAAGTATTGGGCATGTGTGTTTACCATCAGAGACCTAATAGAGTAAGTCCAAGTATAAGTTTTGCAGTTTTTGTTGATGATAGCGATCCTAACGAAGTGAAGCGATTTTACAGGTATGTTGCAGAGATGAGCAAGATGGCTGTTGACCTTGAGGGAACTATGAGTACATATATAGGAGATGGAGAAAGACTTGGAGGGTTTAACCGGTATGAGCACGGGAAAGGGCTTGAGTACATGCGACGGGTAAAGCAAGTTTTTGATCCTAAGAACATTCTAAACCCGGGTAAAAAGTTTGTATCAAAGTGGATAAGAGAAGGCGAGGTGTAAAGAAATGCAGCTTAAAGAGTATGTTCAAGACGTGTATACTTGTAATAGGACGAGGTGCGGCTACAGCCCCCTTTAATGAAGGGGACGGCTAATGTATTGAAGAATGCCCTTTCTTTAAGGAATTAAGGTTGGAACCATACTCAAGTAGGGGAAAAATGCTAATAGCAAGAGGCATACTTGAAGGTATCATCAAGCCAAGCGAGAGTCTGCTTAGAATAATTACTGCTTGCACTACATGTGGCTATTGCCTTTACAGGTGTGCTCTTCATAACATAGACGTAATTGTTTCGTTGAGGGCTGAGCTAGTCCGTGCAGGATACGTTGACCCCGCCCATAAAACGGCTGCTGAAAACATTCTTTCTTTTGGAAATCCCTATTCTAGGGGATTTAAGAAGGATCTTGCCCTTCCTAGGAAGGCGGAAACAATTTTTTTTGCTGGATGCAGTTACTTTCACTTAGTCCCTGAGAAGCTTAGAGTAATAGAGGAAATTCTGCTGAAAATGAGAAATGTAGGAAGCCTTGGTGTAAGTGAACCATGCTGCGGGAACGTTATGCTTTCGACCGGCCAAATCGATGCTTTCACGAGTTACGGTGAAAGGGTTGTCAAAATGTTTAGAGAGGCAGGTGTTGAACGCATAATTACTGCGTGTCCGGGATGCTATGAGACGCTTTACCAAGAGTACCCGAAGTTTTTCGATTTTGACGTTGAAGTCCAGCATATAACCCAGTTTTTAGCAGATGAAATAGAGAAAGGAAAAGTGAAAGTGAAACGTTTAGATGGAGTAGCTACTTTTCATGACCCATGCCACCTTGCAAGGTACGCAAGGATAACCGAGGAGCCACGCTTAATTATCGAGGCTACTGGTATGGAGATTGCTGAAATGGAACATAATAGGATGAACACTATGTGTTGTGGTGGAGGGGGAGGGGCGCCCCTTGCCCATCCTAGGATTACAGCTAAAATTGCAGAAAAGAGGGTTACAGAAGCTATTAATTCGGGAGCAGGAACTATAGTAACGGCGTGTCCATTATGCGAGTACATGTTAAGTAGAGGTATTAGACGGAGGAAAAGCACGCTTAAGGTACTAGATATAACGGAGTTGGTTAAATGAAAAAAATTCCTGATGATTTTTTATCGGTAGTATGGGGCTCGTCTTTTTACAGCTTCAATGAAGAGTTTTTTTATTTCCTCTTCGGATGCTCCCTTCCGCATGGGAGTTAAAACGTCGACTAAATTGTCGTTTCGCATGAGGCAAGGCTTAAGCTTTCCATCGCTTGTCACCCGTAGTCTAGTGCAGTTGGCGCAAAATTCACTATTATGGACGGGTTTGACAAGTTCAACTTCCCCGCCATCCTTTAAAAAGTATTTTTTTCTTTTTTGCATTTTTCTGATTACAACTTTTACTGATAGTTCCTCAAGAAGTCTTTCGATGGAGGTAACATCAGCATGATATTTTTTAAGGAAAGAAGCGTTATCAGGAACAACAAGCTCTATGACTTGAAGGATGATGCCCTTTTTTCTTGAGAAATCTATTAGAGAAGGCAGTTCGGATTCGTTAACATTTTTTAGTAAAACCATATTAAGCTTAACAGGTTTTAGACCAGCTTTAAGCGCTGCGTCTATCCCGTCCAAAACGCGTCCAAAAAGCGCTTTCCCGGTGATTTTTGCATATTTTTCTTTTGAAAGAGTGTCTAAACTGATGTTAACTCTCTTCAATCCGGCTTTAGCTAGAGGCCGCGCCCATTCGGAGAGGAGAGTTCCGTTCGTGGTCATTGAGATATCACGTATTCCTTTTATTTTAGAGAGTAGCTTAACAACCTTCACTGTTTCTTTGTAGAGAAGGGGTTCGCCACCAGTTAACTTTATTTTTTCTACGCCGAGGCTGGCAGCCACTTTAACAAGTAATTCGATCTCCTCAGCGCTCATTTCCACAGTTTTAGGTCCACTGCTGCAACCCTGCCCTTCATGATGACAGTAGAAACAGTTAAGGTTGCATTGCTGGGTAAGAGAAATTCTAAGGTCATTTACTGGGCGACCATATGGATCAATGAGCATTTTAGCCCCTCACAAGAGGTAGGCGTAGAACTTATGGATGCAAAGGGCAAAATAAACATTTTCTTATTTTCTTAATGTTGAGCAGAAAAAGCCGGTACAATCTGTTTTGATCGATGTAAATATCTTGCAGGTATTACTTGCTCTTATTTAACACAATAAACCGTTTGAGATCAAAAGGGGAAGGAAAGGGTGGGTTGATTTTGTTGTTTGAGCGGGGGTTTATGAAGAATGAAGCTGAGATCAGTAGGGAAAAAGAGGCGTTAAAGAGGTTTGTGATTGGAGATTATGCTAAAATAGCAATTTTAGAGCAGCTCGCCAAAGGGGAGTGGTGTACTTTAGGAGAGCTATGTAGGATTGCTAAAAATTATGATAAATACATCGGCCCTGTTCGCGTTTCTACAATATTGCTATATATAGAGAAAATTGCAAAGGATATATTGGAAAAAAGTGAGGGTGGAACTTTAATTAAATGGAGAGTGAAACCTGAAAAGGTTAAAGTTATAGAGGAGTGCGTCGAGGAGGTAAAGACGCGATCTTACCGGAAGACTATTTGAAATGGTAGATAGATGATTAAGCGTGAAGCCATTTACTAAAACATTGCATCATTTTCCAAGTAAAAAATAAAGCTATCTAAATGGTGGGCGACATTTAATATATGAAAAAATGATGAAGAAGTATTCTTCTGGGAGGACGTGTTGGAAATGGAAGTTTTTATTTAAAAACCGTATAGAAGAAAGGGCGGAAAATTGTTTTTATTCAATTTTCAGTTCTTCTATCCCATTGCTTGTTATTTTGCAGATTTGGATTGTTCCGCCGGAGGCGACGTCCCTTGATCTGGCAGCTCTTATGGCGCGCTCCGCTAGTTTAGCGGCTTCTTCGACTAGTATACCATCATGATATTCGTCTTCAAGGATGCCGAAAGCTATAACGGAGCCTGAGCCGGTCGCGCCAAACTTATCTTCTTCTATAAGGCTACCCATGGGGTCTAAGGTGAATATGTGGGGGCCCGTGCCGTCTACTCCGCCTATAATAAGCATGCTTATGTATGGAAAAAGCCTATTTTGGAACAATATTAATGATGTTAGGCGGGCTGCTGCTTTTACAGAGACATCTCTTCCTAATTCAAGCTTTAAAAGGGCAAGATTAGCTTTAAGTGTATCAACTACGTGTTGACAGTCTGCAACAGAGCCACTAATAGTCACAGCGATCTTATCCGTAATCCTGTGTATTTTAGGGGCTGCTGTACTGGCAACTAAATTTCCCATTGTTGCTTGTGATTCTGTGGCGAGAACTACTCCGTCCTTGCAAACTATCCCGACAGTTGTTGTACCAGTCATTATGAGTTTTGATTTATCATAATGCATAGGAATCACCTTTCAATGCTGCCGTCACTTTTCTTGCTGTAAGGTTTCTTATGGCGAAACTATATAAATACTTTCACAATGAAAGTAAAAGAAACATGGTCATTCTGGGGGAATCCTAGAGAAAATTAGTGGGCGGGCCAGGATTTGAACCTGGGACCTCCACGGCGTCAACTTCACCCTGATCGTGTGGCGTCATAACCGCTAGACTACCCGCCCACGATAATGATGGTGGACCCCGCGGGATCTATTCACCTTTTCTAGGGCTTTGAATTCGCGGTCCCCTTAGGACACCCGCGGCCTCCGCGATGCCGACGCGCCCCTTGGAAAGGGGAAACGCGGTGCTCTACCAGGCTGAGCTAGGGGCCCACCGTGATGACAGAAATAACATTAAAGGTTTAAGTATTTTTCGGAGGGAATTCCTAACAAGAAAATTTACTTTAAAGAGGTTCTCCTAAAAGTTTAGCTTTAAAAGGAGAAAGTATTTTTTGGGTTTTTATAATAAAATAGGGTTTAATGGATTTTGGGGGAAAGTGATGAATTGGGATGATTCATTTTACTGGTGGATCGCGAACCCCGGAATAAACTTTTTGCTTTCACTCATTTTTTCTGCTATAGCATTCATAAGTATTCTATTTTTTTTAAGTAATTTGATTAGATTATCAGTTAATCAAAAAAATAGGAGCAGGTATATTATAGGTCTATTAGTTTCCATGATTGTAATAGGAATTTGTGTAAGATGGGATTGGTTCCTTATCTACATAGGTAATCTATCGAGCTTTTTGGTAGAAGGTATAGGAGACATATTTATGAAAGTTATTTACTACTGGCATTTTTACAATTCTAACCAATTTACAAATACTACTACAATGCTTCAAGGCCTATTAGAAAGGCTACTCGTTTTGAACTTTAACTGAACATTGAAACTATTAAATTTCAACTGGAAAAGGAGCCCATACAGTTTTGAATTTTAAATCTTTAAAGAAAGAATGTAAAAGGGAGCAAATATAAGCTACTTATTCCTAAGTGTGTATATCTCATTGTCTACAAGTATATAAAATGTGTAGTCATGAAGTATGATTGGCTTCCTAAATAAGAAAGCTAATTTTAGAAAGTTTGAGACTTGTGCTTCACCCTTAAAAACTATTTCAGAACTCACTTGTTTGTTAAGTTTAAATTCATCAGGAGAAATTATCGGAACCTTCTCTTCTTTAGCTTTACTTTTAACCCGTTCCACAAATTCAGCCTTCTCTGGGTCTTCACCGAAAATAGGCATTTAATCTTTCCCCCTTCGAACAAGTTATCACTTATGCTCCGTTATAATTTCAAAGTAACTCTAAACTTTTTAATGTTTCTTTCGCACCACTCCTCACATCAGATAATGCAAGTCTTAATAGTTAAAGGCAAATATTTAAACGATTTATAGAATATGCCATAATCATCAAGAACCTTAAAAATGTTAGTAGATCATTGATCATGACGCTTAAAAGCAAACCTGAATTATGGAATGTAATAGTCATATCATCAATATTCCTACATAACAACGTCGGCGTCCACCAAAAAACATTCTAGATGAAGGCAATCCGCAGTTTCCACATCAGAACATTGCTTAGAAAAATGTAAGGAAGTTCCTTTAGTGGCTATTCCAAGGAGCAAGAGGATTTTTAAAAGGAGAATAAAACAACAATGTGAAAACGCAGAAGCGAGGGAGGGCAACAATAAAGATACTTTTTTAAAGAAACATGAATTTTGGTTTTAGCTGGAAAAAGAGAAAAGCGGGTGAAATGGGGGAAGTATTTAATTTGACCCAAGAGGGCAGTTCGATTTCAAAGGGAGACTTTATTCTTGTTGACTTAACTGGCCGTGTAAAAAATGGGGAAGTTTTTGAAACGACGTCAAAAGGTGTTGCTGAGAAAGAGGGAATATATGATGAGGGACAAACTTATGAACCTAAACTTGTTATTGTGGGTGAGGGATGGATTCTCCCGAAGTTAGATGAAGTACTGGAAAAAATGAGAGTTGGTGAGACGAGAACTGTTGAAATAGAAAATGCTTTTGGAGAGTGGAAGAGAGAAAATGTTAAGTCCTTACCACTAAAGGAATTCTTAAAAAGTAATATTGAACCTAAACCAGGAATGCGCGTAAGAATAGGAAACAGGTTGGCTACTGTTAAGAGGGTTGGTGGAGGGCGGGTTCGTGTTGATTTAAATCATCCTTATGCGGGAAAAACTGTTGTCTATGAGGTCACAATAAAAGAAAAAATAACTGATAAACAAGAGAAGATAAAAGCATTGATTAAAAGAAGAATGCCGGACATTCCATTAGAAAAAACCAAGATCACAACCAGCAATGAAGAGAGGATCATAATTGAATTACCAAAAGAAGTATTATTTGCGGATGGAGTACAGTTTGTTAAGTATGGCATAGCAAATGATCTTAAAAGATACTTGAATTTTGAAGAGATAATATTTGTCGAGAAATATGGCGAAGAATTACTCGGTAGGTCTTAGATACGCCAGTCTCAACGTTTTTCCAGCTTGGCAATCATTAATAACGCCTTCAACACTTTCAACTATGCACCGATCGCCAGGTCTTAAAAATTCAGGGTTGCATAAATTTATGTTGGGACAATCGGAAAAATGGCATTCTATGGGTTTATAAAGTATTAAGGCGCCTTTCACAGCTTGCTTGGAGTCAAGCACTGCTAAGATAGGAGAGAAAACCACTTCAACTGTTTTCACCCCGTCTTCATGTATCTTGCATGGATGTACCACGTCCCTAACATTAACAACCTCGTACACGCGTCCAGGCTCTAAATTTTCAATACAAACCTTCTGTAACGTACATGACTTACAAAGATCAACTGCTCCGCAATGTATAAATTTAAAACCAATCTTAGCCTGCCTAACCCCCACCAAAGTTAAGAAGCGGCGAGTCAATGTATAATTGCCTCCCTTTAAAGAATTTAGCTTATAACACCCGTCACGGTTGCTAATCGTATAGCAGCCTCCCTGTTTATTCCTCGTTCACCAAGGATCGTATATCTATCAGGGCGGATGGTATGAGCCATACAGAGAGCCTTTATGATGTATTCAGGGTCAATCCCTAACTCTTTCGCTGTTGTAGGTGCACCTATGGTTTTTAACGCATCTCTAATTGCCTGCCAATCTCCGCCGTGAAGGTACATCATCATTATTGCTCCAATGCCACATTGCTCCCCATGAAGTGCGGGATTTGGAGCAATCATATCTAGAGCGTGACTAAACATATGCTCTGCGCCACTAGCTGGTCGACTGCTACCGGCAATACCCATGCTAACGCCACTACTTATTAGGGCTTCTATAACGGTACGTAGACTGTCCTCGGTCCTTTGAGCTATAAAGGAGGCATTCTGTAAAATTAATTCACCACTTAAACGGGCAAGGGACGCAGCGTATTCGCCGAAATACTCATTTTTTAGCTTGTATGCTAGCTCCCAATCTTTAACCGAAGTTATATTAGCTATAACATCTCCACATCCAGCGGCAGTTAGTCTGTAAGGGGAACTACCTATTATGTTAGTATCTGCTATTATAACAAGCGGTGTAGATGCTTTAAGAGAATGAGGGGTTTTTGCGTTCTTAATGCTTGCACGTGGAGAGGCAATTCCGTCATGGGATGCAGCGGTAGGCACACTTATAAAAGGTAAACCTTCAAGATGAGCGGCAAGCTTTGCAACGTCAATTACAGTACCTCCACCAACTCCAAGTACTACACTTGGGTGAAGGACATGAATTTTCATTCTTACTTTGTCGACTTCACACATGGTAGGATTTTCCACTATTATCATTGAATTAGGTATTTTAGAATCCTCTAGAGACCCAGCAACTTTCTTACCAGCTACTTTACTCGTTTTTGGCCCAGAAATTATAAGAGCAGATTTTGTTAGACCTAATTTAACGCAGACATCGCCAGCCATGTTAATTACATCTCGGCCTACAAGCACTTCCCTTGGTAACTCCATCTTATGTACAGGTAAACGCACTTGTAACGGCAGCATTTCCATTTCCACCTTATATTGAAGCTTTTGGGTTATTGGAATACGGATATATCCCTTCTAAGGTTATTCTCATCTTTAAGGGTTTGATATTTACATCTGGTTTTAATATTTACCACCCTTCCTATTTCCTGAAAACGTTTATTGACGAAAAATAGACTATTAGTTAGAGGAAAGACGAAAATATGGCTTCCGAAGGAAGAGAAACTAGCTGAAAATAAAAAATCTCTTGTTTTGCGAAACGTTTATTACAACTAAGATAATCATAAAACACAGTTTACATTCGAATAAAAATCGTCTTTTAGCCCCAAAACGGGTTAAACCGGATTAAAAGGCATTCTTACAAGAGCACATTTTGTATATCTGGGATGGGAACTTGATAAATGCTATCATAAAAATTCGGGGAAAAACGTTTCTCTTAGGTGAAATGGTACCAATTTGCCATGTTTTTAGGGAAAAATATGCATAGCAGTAAGGGAGAGATGGTTGATGGTTCAAGATACGCTTGAAGAACTTAAACAAGTAATTCTTGGAATAGTACCTAAATCAGCAGGTGTCACGAACATAGAGCTAGAGGGGCCCGAAATTGCTGTTTACCTAAGGAACCCGAATGTTCTAGTTGAAGATACTGAGATTGTTAAAGCGATAGCTAGAAAAGTTAGAAAACGTATAGTTGTGAGGTCCGATCCTTCTGTTAGGCTTCCTCCAGAAGAAGCTGAAAAAATAATTAGAGAGAGGGTGGTTGAAGAGGCAGGCATCACAGGGATCTCGTTTGATAATAATTTAGGTGAGGTGATAATAGAGGCAAAGAAGCCGGGGTTAGTGATAGGGAAAAACGGGGTAACATTAAGGGAAATAACACGTGCCACCCGTTGGAGGCCTGTAGTAATTAGAACGCCGCCTATCTCATCTAAAATGGTTGAGAGGGTAAGAGGGGTACTTCAAGCAGAAAAGGAAAAGAGGATGGAATTTTTAAGGAATGTTGGAAGGAGGATACACCGTCCATTAGTTTTCAAAAATGGATGGTTAAGAATCGTTACTTTGGGAGGGTTTAGGGAGGTAGGACGAACAGCAATTCTAGTTCAAACTCCTGAAAGTTCAATTTTGGTAGATTGCGGAGTTAACGTTGGAGGAGGAGGTGGAGCATTTCCATATCTTGACCTTCCAGAGTTTGATATAGAGAACCTTGATGCAGTAGTAGTTACTCATGCTCACTTAGATCATAGTGGCTTTGTTCCATTCCTTTTTAAATACGGATATGATGGGCCGGTTTACTGCACAACACCAACAAGAAATTTAATGACGCTGCTTCAACTTGATTATCTTGAAGTGGCGGAAAGAGAGGGGAAGATAACACCGTACAGTCAGAAAGACGTTAAAAAGGCGGTTATTCACACGATACCGTTGGAATACGGTGAAGTAACAGATATAGCGCCTGACGTACGGTTAACGTTACATAATGCAGGGCACATACTAGGGTCGGCTATAGTTCATCTTCACATTGGAGATGGATTACATAACATTGCTTATACTGGAGATTTTAAGTTTTCTAAAACACGGCTCTTAGAGCCAGCATGTAATACTTTCCCACGGCTTGAGACAATGATAATAGAAAGCACTTATGGTGGGCCAGAAGACATCATGCCATCTAGAAAAAACGCTGAGAGGGCATTAGTTTCAGCTATAAATGAAACTTTAAGGAGGGGTGGAAGGGTTTTAATCCCTGTTTTAGGCGTTGGAAGGGCGCAGGAGTTAATGCTAGTTATTGAAGAACATATGCGAAGGGGAATAATAAAAGAAGTGCCGGTATATATTGATGGGATGATAAGCGAGGCAACCGCGATACACACAACGCATCCAGAATATCTTTCTCGGGAGCTTAGAGAAAGAATATTCCATCACGGCAGTAATCCGTTTTTAGCTGCATGTTTCCAAACCGTTAAGAGGGAAGCAAGATTGGATATCGTTGAAGGGGATCCATGTATAATTATGGCGACCTCGGGTATGCTTAGTGGAGGGCCAAGCGTGGAGTACTTTAGGCTTATGGCTCCGGATCCGAAGAATAGCATGCTTTTCGTAACGTATCAGGTTGAGGGAACGCTGGGAAGGAGGATACAGAAGGGATGGAGAGAAGTCCCGATGAGAACGCCTGATGGACGAACGGAAATAGTTCCAGTAAAAATGGAGGTAAGAACTATAGAGGGATTTTCAGGACATAGTGATAGAAGACAAATAATTAACTATTTAAGGACGCTAAATTCAAAACTTGAAAGAGTAATAACATGCCATGGTGAAGGAGGAAAATGTATGAATATGGCGACACTTATCCATAAGACGCTTAACGTAGAAACACGGGCTCCACAGAACCTTGAAACTATAAGGCTAAGGTAAAAGGAGCGGCTAAAGTTGAGCCACGCCTCTTCTATTTTTAAGGATGAAACTACCTTCTTTCACGAATATGTTCCTCCTACACTTCCTCACAGAGAAAAACAACTAGAGCGACTCATGAGATTCTTTAAGCCGCTCTTTACGGATAAATTTGTTAGTGTTAACATCGCAATAATTGGACAGGCAGGGGTTGGAAAAACCGCTGTAGCTAAGCTTTTCGGTAAACAGCTAACCGAGGAAGCGAAGAAGAGAAACGCTAAGATTTTATTTGAGTACATGTACTGTAGTGCCGCAAGGACATTATCAGCAGTGTTGAGGCAGGTAATATCTAAAAACTGGAGGAAAATTCCTATTACAGGGATAACCGGAAGCGAATTGATAGTTGAACTGAATGAGAGGCTTAATAAAGAAGATAAACGGTTGGTTTTAGTTCTTGATGAAGCAAAGTTGTTAGGTGGCGAGGAAATCCACGGACTTATAAGAAGTGCAGAGTTTTTTGGGTATGGAAAAGCTAGAATAAGTACAATAGTAATAAGCAGGCCTGAAGACTGGGTTGCTTACCTGCAATCAGACCTCTCTGAAGACGTACATATAGTAATAGAGCTTCCAAGGTATTCGGAGGAAGAGCTAAGAGATATTTTAAGATATAGAGCGAAAATAGGCTTTTATGATGGTGTTGTGAGTTCGGAAATATGCGACATGGTCGCGAGGATAGCAAGTGAAACAGGAAACGCGAGGCATGGCATAGAAATATTATACCATGCAGGGCTCATAGCCGAAAAAAGCGATGAAAAAAGAATTACACCAGAGATGATACGTATAGCGAAAAACGAAGTTTACCCTGAAACGTCCCCTGAAATTCTCAGGGGGCTTCACACACATGAACTTTTAACGCTTTTAGCAGTTGCCATAACACTGAAGGAGGAATTAACAGCACCTATAGGAAGGGTATACGAAGAATACAAGGTCATATGTGAAGAGTACGGAGCGAAACCACGCACGACAAGAAACTTCAGGAACTATCTTAGAGTTCTATCGGACATTCAAATAATTAACACAGTGGTCAAGAACTTAAAGAGGGGAAGGCGAACAATTGTAACCTTAACCGAAATACCGGCGTCGATACTTGAAGAGAGGGTTAGAAAGCTTCTCGAAGAAAAAAGGCCTGTAGAAATAAGGGATTAAGAAAGGGAGAGAAAATTTGCAAATACTTGAAGAAAACGTAGAAAAAGGAGAGGTAACTGTACAGGTGGAAAACCACACAGACTTATGGCACTTATACAACGTAATATGCAGAGGAGATAAAATATATGCACGCACGTATAGAAGAATACGCAGAGAAAACGTTGACTCGAGACCAGATAAGGGAGAGAGAATCCCGGTTTACTTGGAATTAGAGGTAGAAGAAGTGGAATTTCACCGTTATTCGGATAGGCTCAGGGTTAAAGGAAAAATAATCAGTGCACCTAAGGAGGTTCCGAAGGGAGGATACCATACTATAAACATTGAAATTGGAATGAAATTGAGAATTACTAAGGAAAAATGGCCTTCTTATATGCTTAAAAGGATAAGAGAGGCCGTCCATAAGGATGCCCAGGAAAGCGTTTTAGTCGTCGCTGTCGAGGAGGGAGAGGCATCCATAGCGCTCGTTAATAAACACTCTTTAAGACATCTTATGAAAATAAGTGAAAGCATCCCAGGGAAAAGGTCGGGTGGGGAGAGAGATGCGGCACTAAAAACTTTTTATGCTAAAGTTACTAAGGCAATTATGCAGCTTGCAGAGCAGTTTAAACCAGTAAGTATAGTAATTGCAGGACCAGGGTTCGCTAAGGAGCACCTTAAAAAGTATATAAGTAGCAAGAAGTGGGAGCCGAATGACAAAATTGTTCTTGAATCAGCAAGTTATGGAAATATAAATGGAATATACGAGATCGTCAAGAAAGGTGTTATAGCGAAAATCTTCAGAAAAAGCAGGATTATACGGGAAATAGAAGCAGTTAATGAGCTGCTAGCCCAATTAGCGAAAAACCCCAAAATGGTAACATACGGGGAGGAACAAGTAAAAAAGGCTGTCCTTTACGGCGCAGTAAAAAAGCTTTTAATTGCAAGCAAAAAAATAAGGGAGGCTACGCTGGAGGAAAGGAGAGAAATAGAGAAAATGATAAAAACAGCAGAGGAAATGAGAGCAGAAATTTTAATCGTTGATGAAGAGCATATGTCAGGACAGCAATTATTTAGCTTAGGCGGAGTAGCGGCACTGTTAAGATACCCATTCGATGATTCCTGAAAAAGAATAGTTAGGTAAGAGTCTTTAAAATGAAATTTTGTATAGACCTTATTTCATTAACTGCAGGTGACTGTGGTGCATAATCGATTAAAGCCACATTCTTTAAGTCGGCCTCTATAACTTTTTTATCATACGGGATCCATCCGGCAGCATTAATCTCAAGCTCATTAGCTGCACGCTCTAAGAAAAGCTTTTCATCATCATTTGCGATTTTATTCCCTACTAAAAACACGTTTTTCACGCCAAGCCCCAATGCTAACTTCTTTATTCTTTTAGCTAAATCTACGGACTTCGCGCCGGGTTCGACCACAATTAACATTGCATCCACATTTTTAGCGGTTCCTCTTCCAAGGTGCTCTACTCCAGCCTCCATGTCTAGTATAACTACTTCATCTCGTCGTAGGATCATGTGAGAAATCAAAGCTCTTACCAGGGCGTTACTTGGACACAAGCAACCACCGCCAGGATTAACCACAGTTCCGGCTATGAGCAATTTAACGCCATCAGGTCCAATAATCTTAAATCTGTCTGGGAGATCCGAAACCTTTGGATTTAATATAAAGACGCTGCCTATTGAACCTGGTTTGGCACCCGTACGTTCTTCGATTAAGTCGTTCATCTCTGAAATTGGAGTTATTCTAGATGCAACTTCTTTAGGAATACCTAAGGATGAGTACAAGTTCATACTTGGATCTACGTCTATTGCAAAAACGTCGAAACCTTTCTTTGCGAGGAGGCGGGCTAATGTTCCAGCTATTGTCGTCTTACCAACGCCGCCCTTACCAACAACCGCCATTTTAAAGCCCAACAGGAAGCACCTCTTAAGAGGTAAGGCCTAGCCCTTCACTACTCCAATAGGGCGCAACTTGGCTACCAGCGAGGCAATCCCAACCTTGTGGGAGACCTCGGCTACTACGTCTACATCTTTATATGCCTCAGGTGCTTCTTCGCTTACTACTACCATGCTGGCGGCTTGAACAAGAATTCCTGATTTTTGAAGGTCATCCTTAACCTTCTCTCCCCAAAACTTTTTCTTCGCCCCAGCTCTGCTAAGCCGTCTACCAGCACCATGAGCGGTCGAGCCAAAGCTCAGTTCCATAGACTCTTTCCTACCTCTCAACACATAGCTGGCAGTCCCCATGGTTCCAGGAATAAGAACAGGTTGACCTATATCTCTGTATTTTTGAGGGACTGCAGGGTGTCCTGGAGGAAACGCCCTAGTGGCACCTTTCCTATGGACACAAACAGTTTTTTCTGTACCGTCTACACGGTGCCGTTCAAACTTAGCGATATTATGGGCCACATCATAGACAAGGTGAATTCCAAGATCCTCCGGGGATGAATTAAAGACCTTGCCAAAGGACTCACGTACCCAATGCATTATGCATTGCCTATTTGCCCACGCGAAATTAGCGGCAGAAGCCATTGCCGCTAGGTAGTCCTCACCTTCTCTACTTTTACCTGGAACTGCTGCCAGCTCTCTATCAGGAAGAGAGATGCCATATTTTCTTACAGCATGCTCCATAACTTTTAAGTAATCAGAACAAACTTGATGGCCAAGACCTCTAGATCCTGTATGGATCATAATTGTAACTTGCCCTTCAAACAGCCCTAAGCATTTCGCTGCTTCACCGTCATAAATACGCTCAACGTATTGTATTTCTAGGAAGTGATTGCCACTACCTAAAGTGCCAAGTTGCGGTGCACCTCTACTTTTCGCTTTAGAGGAAACCTTGCCTGCATCTGCCCCTTTAAGACATCCTTCCTCCTCACAATAAAACTTATCTTCATCCCAACCGAAGCCTTGATCAACTGCCCAGCTTACGCCGGATTCTAACACTTCATCCAGTTCAGAATGAGATATTCGAATTTTACCTTCAGACCCTACTCCGCTAGGTACTTCCTTAAATAGGACGCTTAAAAGGCCTTTGAGTTTAGGAGTAACATCGTCTTTTAAAAGATCCGTTCTAAGAAGACGCACACCACAGTTAATATCGTATCCTACGCCGCCGGGAGACACTACGCCGCCCTCTTCGAAATCGATGGCGGCAACGCCCCCTATTGGAAAGCCATACCCTTGATGAGCATCAGGTAAAGCGATCGAATGCTTTTGGATTCCAGGGAGGCATGCAACGTTCATGGCTTGAATAAGTGTTTGGTCCTTTTTCATACCTTCTAGCAACATTTCATTTGCAAAAACTTTAGTAGGTACGCGCATACACTTCTTAGTACCTTTTGGTATCTCCCAAATGAAATTACTTACCTTCTTTAGAGGAATATTCGCGCTCAAGAACCTCATCCTCCTATGGTTTTTAAAAGTCTAAATAAAATCCCAGTCATCATGAAAAGTGATATTCACGGCCTTGTGGATGGATATGGAAAAGAGACTAATAAAACTTTACGTCTCAATAAAATTCTCAGTAAATCCTCCATGTGTGCTTACACACTGTACAGCGGAGAAACGTCGTTGAGCCCTCATCGGCTCTTCTGGTCTGAACTTGCCAATAATAAGCTGTATCGTTTCCGCATTTAGGAAACCTTGCCTTTACCGTTGGCATTACCCGGATCTCCTTAGTTTCATCTATAACTAGCGTTTTCTCTCTTGGTGAGTGGTTTATTTCTTTTTTCACAATAAATTTACTACGCTTTGTTCTATCTATTACTTCTTGATAGCCGCAGTTTTTACAAGTCAACTTAACTTGTCCTTCCTCTTTTAGGGGATGCAACAGTGTGCCACACTTAGGACAGAAGTTCAAGAAGCGGCCTCCTTTTAGCCTTATTTTTGTAAATCTTCAGAGGGATTGAATTTTAAGTTTTCCATCCTATCTTTAATGCAGTAAAGAATGGTTTTTAGTAGCGTTGAAAATGCCAATATGGCATGTTCGAGGTTCTTTTGGTGAGTACAGTTTGCACTAAGGAAGGTGGCTACGTGCTTGGCAGCCTCCTTTATTTCTATTACTCCTGTAAGCCAAGCATATGCTATTAGGGCTTCTGCTGCGTCACTTAAACTATGAGTATTTTGCCTTGATGGAAGATGAGAGCGGAGGCCTGACGATTTTAGTGCTGAAGAAAGAACGAAACCGGGTACCTTTGTAGTTTTAACTTTTCCAGTTGCCATTAACAATGCCAGACTGTAAATTAAATTTGCTACCCCATCTCCTACTTTTGCAAGTTGCTTGTTTGTAAGTATGTCCCTAAGAGTGCTCGCCGTCGTTTTCCTCCTCCATCAAGACTTTCTGAAATCTTCTACAGCTTTAGAGAAATGTTCTTTAAATTCATTAAGCAAAGATTTGAGGCGAACCACTGTATTTGTCATTACCTCTTTGGGAGAGACGTTGCCATTCGTTGAAATGTAGAGATGTGGCTCTGAAAGAAGAGGGTGCTCAATTTTATATCCCGCAAATACTACGTCCTTATTTTTTAAAAGAGCTTTTTTTAGAAGGTTGCAGAGGGTGTGATCCTCCCCTTTTATTTCTAATTCTAAATGATTTTCACCTTGTTTTAATATTTTAACGTTCATTTTTAGCCCTCCTAAATTTTTGTTTTTCCGTAATCTACTGAGATCTTCCGTTTTTCTTCGTTCCCACAATTATGGCAAATAAGAGATTTTTCATTTTTTGGAATTAACATTGTGCCGCATTTAGAGCAGAAAGCGTGTACCACGCCGAACTTTTTGCCGATCGTTGACAGTTGAATAAGGTCTCCTCTCCTATCTATCACTTTCGCTTTAACTATATCCCCTGTTTTAAAAGCGTCTGTGGGTTTAACTACGAACTCGTTACTTATTTGGGAAACATGTATTACGCCTGAACAGGGTGACGAAAGAAAGCGGCCTCCAATTCTTGCCACACTAACTATGCTTAAAGCCTTACCAGTCTTAACGATCATCCCTAAGGCAACATCGCCCTTTTTAGGAAAAGGAGGGGCTTCAACTGGTACAACTCTTACCCGCCTCTCCATTTTATCAATTAAAACCATTCCTGCATTTGCAGCATAAACCTCTCCCTTTTCTTCATATGTCCCCTCATTAGGGGTGAACTCTTCTATGACTCCCAACCAGTCACCTGGTAAAACAAAGCTCCCAGTTTTAGGCTTTGGTTTGACCATTTCTTAACCACCTCTTTTTTACACTGTTTTTCTCTTTCAAGAAGATTCTGTCTGTGAACCTATTTTTAGTATTCTGTAAACGTCTACATCTACAATGTGTACTTTTTTCGTATGAAATTCAAACATGAAGGGTATAGGTAACTTAACAGTAATAATTTGGTCGATACGACCACCATTTTCCTCTATGAAATCTTTGATAAACCTTCTGACTTTAAAGTTTGCCTTGTGAATAGAGTAGATCACTCTAGCTACTTCAAGTGCTTTCTTTAGGAAGAACCTGTCACTAAAACGTTTCTGAACTCCGAAGGGGGGATTTTGAATTACAGTGTCAGCGTAACCCTTTAAATTTTTCAAATCCATTGCGATCCATTCAACTCTGTCTTCAACACCAGCCCTTTCAGCGTTAAGCTTTGCTATTTTTAACACCGTTGGGTCTATGTCTATGCCGACGACCCGTTTTGCACCAAGAATGGCGGCACCTATTGCAAGCTTACCATTTCCACAACCTAAATCGTAAACGACTTTTCCTTCAATATCATTAAACACGTATGCAGCCATAAAAATAAGGGTAGCAGCAACCCTGTTAGGAGTAGAGTACTGTTCTAACTCGACTTTCGGGCAAGGATTTTCTTCAAGATTTTCAAAGATTAACTCAAGGTTTTTTCTCTTTACTTTCATTTTGAGTTCCATCACTTTAACTTCCCTTTAAAACTCTGCTTAGGAGGAAAAATCAACTGAGGGATAAAGATCTTCCCATCGTTTCCTTCCAAGCACTACTTCTAATTCTTCAGGAGTTAAGATGGGTATGCTGAAGCGGCATGCATCCTCGATGGCTATTCTTGGACACGCGGTTACAACCAAGGCTTCAACGCTGCTGAAATTTAAAATATGGTCTGGTGTGACGTCACGCATAGCAAGCATGTATGCGCTTTTACCTGCGTCAAGAAGAATATTTCTTACGTATTTGGCTAGTTCTAAGCGTTTTTGTCCGGGTTTCATGCTGACGATTACTCCAAAGTTTTTAGCATGCTTAGCTTGAGATATATGTGCATAGCGTTCAAGCAATAACTTTTTCACGATAGGGGCCACATCATGAACACTGCCTGTGTACGGGTCAAACGAGAAGACCCGCTTACCAGTAAACATGGATATGCCGACTGCATGAAAAAATCCGCCTCCTATAAACAAAACGGTGTCAACATTCGGTGATGTAACGTTCGAGAAATCGCACCCTAAAACTTGCCCGGGATAGGGAGCTCTCCTACTTTTCCTTTCTAAGACGACTTTAACACCTTTCTCCTCTAGAAGCTTTCTTAGGAGAGGTAGTTCCCAAGAGTGTTGGACAGTAGACGCCAGGATTAACGCCTTTATACCTAATTCCTCGACAGCTCTAACAACATCTTGCATGACACTTTTAGTATATTTAGCTTCGATAAACAAGGTGGGAACTTTTGTTTTAATAGGCCAGGGAGCATGACCGAAATGGACGAGAACGTCTGCACCTAAGCTCTTCGCTTCAGAATCAGCTAAGTCGCATGCACCCCAGCAAGGATCAGCAGATATTATAATAGACGCCCCTGTCTTTTCCTCTAGAAAGGACGCTACCTTGAATGCGTAACGTAGCAGTCCTTCAGGGAACTGTAAGAGAGCGCATTTTACATTTCTTAACTTGAGTTCGGAGGCAAGTTTTACGAGTTCCAAGTCAAAGTCGTCGGTGTTTATCATAGAGCTCCAACCAACAGGTCTCTTATCTTCAACGTCACTAAAGAAGAAAAAATATTTTTTCCTTAAAAGGTTAAAAGACAGCCAGCAGAAAGTTAAAAGGTCCGTTAAAAGTTAAGCGAATGGTGCTAGAGAGATGGTTGAAATGACCGGCACTATTAGGAAAGTTAATGCACAGAAAATTCTTGATTCTAGAGGGAACGCTACAATTGAAGTGCGAGTATACACAAAAGACGTTGTAGCAAGTGCCTGCGCTCCATCTGGAGCAAGCGTCGGGCGCTTTGAAGTACGCGCTTTCCCGGAAGGGGGCGTAGATGCCTCGATTGAAATGGTGAATAAGATTTCAAGTAAACTGAAGGGTTTGAACGTGGAAGAGCAGAACGTTGTTGACTCGGTTATACACGAATTTGATGGTACGAAACAATTCGAAAAGTTAGGGGGAAACGCGGCTATAGCGACCTCTATAGCGGTGGCAAAAGCTGCAGCACTAGAAAAAAACGTCCGGCTCTGCGAACATATAGCCGATGGACGGCTA
>Ga0180301_10001044_pt1 | contig 21643 bp, 17 predicted proteins | sample GuaBasSediGuay16_FD_121797 | JGI IMG/M metagenome (GOLD analysis project Ga0180301, IMG submission 121797) | Subseafloor sediment microbial communities from Guaymas Basin, Gulf of California, Mexico - Guay16, Core 4569-2, 12-15 cm | ecosystem: Environmental > Aquatic > Marine > Hydrothermal...
GATACCGTCACCCTCATCGGCTTCGGTACGTTCAAGGTAGACAAAAGAAAGGCCAGAAAAGGCAGAAATCCGCGGACAGGTGAAGTGATCAAGATCAAAGCCAAAAAAGTGCCCAAGTTCGTTCCTGGCAAGGCATTGAAAGAGCTCGTCAAATAGGCCCGGTTCTCCACTGGAATCCCTAAGCCCTCACCGTATCTACGTCTAACGGTGGGGCTTTTTACTTTTAAGGCCTAGCCCTTGTGCGCCGACCTCGTCACCGCCGTCATCCTCCGCCTATTCCATTGGCCGGTAAATGCCGAATGCCTCTGTGGGGCGAAAGATCCTATAATATTGAGCTCAAGACACCATAAATAATCAATCCCTGGAACAACATTCGTATGAAAGTTAAGCAAAAACTGGCCCGTATTGTGGGGGATGAAAATTTTATCGATACCGGAGAGCTGATCAAGGCCTATCTAAAAAGGGTTGGGCTACCCTCCAGCCCAGCGCCCCAGATCGTGGTCTTCCCCCAGGACCCCTTAACCATTCAAAAGATCATTCAAGTGGCCAATGATTACAACATATCTGTGACACCTGCAAGTTCGACTCTTCACTTGCATAAAGGGGCAATTCCCTTGAAAGGAGGGATTATTCTTGATCTCAAAAAACTAAACAATATTAGTCCCATTGATGTACGGAACCGAATAGTGCGCATTGGGCCGGGCGTCACCTGGGCCCAGCTGACCAATGCCTTAAGGCCTTATGGCATGATGGTGATAAGCCCCTTTTGTGTTCACCCCGAAACCTCTGTGCTTTCCTGTATGCTGGACAGAGAGCCTTGCATGGACCCACGATTCGAAATTGGTGAACCCATCACCTCTATGGAACTCGTTTGGCCTACTGGAGAACGGTTCAGGACAGGTACAGCCAGTTCTATTGACTTTGGACGAAACATGGCCCATGGCGCTTACCCCTATGGGCCTGGACCCATGGACCCCATTAGACTCTTACAGGGTTCACAGGGAACCATGGGTGTTGTCACCTGGGGCAATATTAAGATGGAATTCAGACCAGAACTTAATGAAGGGCTTCTGCTCCCCTTTGATACGTCGCAGCCTTTGGTAGAGGCTATCTATGCTATTCAAAAACACAAGATCGGAAGAGAGTGTTTTGGGCTGAATAGAACGCTGCTCAAAAAGGTATTGTGCCAAATCATGGATATTCGGCCCCGGTATTTTGACAAAGACCTGCCCCATTGGGCCCTCCTCCTTGTTCTGTCTGGGGGGAAGTGGTTTCCAAAAGAAAAGATCACCTATGAAATGGAGGCACTCTTTGACCTGACCGCAAACAGGATGACCTCATCCCATCTAAAGCATGGCCTTCTTAAACGCTCCAGTCTTCCTAATCTGGCCGACGTACTGAGAGACCCATGGCCACAATTCAAGCCTTATTGGAGGCTCGCGGGCGAAAGGCAATGTGAACGCCTCTTTTTTATCACTCGCCTGGACAGGGCCCCCGAATTCATCAAGAAAATTCAGGAAAGGGTAGACGCCCCTGGTGGTAGGGACGTGGAACAGGGTATATATGTTCAGCCATTGGACTACAGTGGTGGGGCCCATTTGGAATTCATCTTTTTCCCGAGCCATACCGAAGCAAAGAGCCAGGCCTTGGAAGAATTGGTATTGGACTCTGCAAAGGATGCATTAGAATTGGGCGGCCACTTTACAAGGCCGCAAGGCAAAAAGTTGTGTGACCTGGTCTTTGGTAAGGTGGACAGTAGTTATACCAAGCTGCTCAACAGTATAAAAGGCTGCATTGATCCGAACTACATCATGAACCCGGACAAGCTCTGTTTTAAACCCAGAGAGACAGGCCGTGAGCACATATGAGACAGTATCTTGGCGTTAGTGGTGGCAAAAGGTGGAGCATCTTCAACTAGAGCAATACAAGTGGGATGCGGAGAACTGCTGCGGATGTAAAGGATGTGTATGGGTCGACCCCATCTATGCCTCTGGCCTTAATTACGCGGTGCGTTGCCCCAGTTTATTTCGATACAAATTCGATGCCTATTCTGCCCTGGGCCGCTTGAAGCTTGCTTTAGGCTTACTGGAAGGCTCCTTGAACATCACACCGACTGCTGTGGATATAATTTATAGATGCAATCTGTGCGGTGCCTGCGATGTGGGCTGCAAGCGTAATCTTGACTTGGACCCACTTATGGTGCTGGAAACCCTACGTATTCGAGCAGTGGACCAGGGAGCAGGGCCGCTGCCTTCCCACGCCGAGGTCGCGAAAAAAATCTTGCACCACCATAACCGCTACGGAAGAGACAAGGGGGAGAAGAGGGCCTGGCTACTGGAAGGCTCTCGCGTCTCCAAAAAGGCGGATATTCTCTATTTTGTGGGGTGTAACAGCTCCTACAAAAACACCCAGATTGCGCGGGATACATTGGCCATCCTAGATCATCTAGGAATCTCATATACGCTTCTTGAGCAAGAGTCCTGTTGTGGCCACCCTCTTTATTATGCTGGTATGGCCTCTGCGGCCTTGGATCAGGCAAAACAAAATCTGGCCAAGGTGGAAGATGTGGGGGCACGAATCGTGCTTACCTCTTGCGCTGAATGTTACAAGACCTGGAAGGTGGACTACCCCAAACTCCTAAACAAGAAGACACAGGAAATGGGCTATAGGGTCATGCACACAGTTGAGCTCCTGGCCGAGATGCTTAGCAAAGGGAACCTGATATTCCCGAACCCAGTAAATATGCGTGTAACCTACCATGACCCGTGCAATCTTGGCAGGATGAGTGAAGACTGGATCCCTTGGAATGGCACCCGGAGCACGTGGGGCATCACAAAACCTCCGAAACATTATCGGAGGGGGACCCAAGGCATCTATAGACAGCCCAGAGACCTTCTTTTGGCCCTACCAGGCATAGAGCTCATGGAGCTCCCCAGGGCCAGGGAGAATGCCCTTTGTTGTGGGGCGGGTGGCGGTGTCATGGAGGCATATCCGGACTTTGCCCTTTTCACTGCACGCCATCGCCTCCAAGAGGCAGCAGATATGGATGTAGAGGCCATAGTATCTGCCTGTCCCTATTGCCTAGATAGCTTCCGTTCCGCCTCCCCAACTCTTAATAGACCCATAAAGGTATACGACATTGTTCACCTATTGGCCGTATCGCTCACTGGTAAGGAGCTGGATTCATGATTCCTCCCAAGGCCTATAAGAAGTTGGAACAGGTTGTAGGCCCACAGTACATTTCCCAGGCCCCGGAGATCTGCCAGGCTTATTCTTTGCGAAAGCGAGGCTTTCATAATGCTGAGGCTAGGGTGCTGGGCACAGTGCCAGCATGCGTCCTGCTGCCTGGCAGTACAGAGGAGGTACAAGAGATTGTTCGCATAGCCAACCAGTACAGATTAAGTTTCACTCCTGCCAGCACCTTCTGGTTTACCCAAGCCGGACCCAGATGTTCCAACTCTTTGTTTGTCGATCTAAAACGAATGAACACCCTCCAACTGGACCCAAAAAATTTGAACGCTACTATTGGCCCTGGCGTGATCTATGCTCAGCTACAGGCAGAAGCCCTAAAGCACGGCCTCTATACCATGGTCCCTGGAGGTGGCTCCCAGGCCAGCGTGGTGGCTAATCACCTCTCTTGGGGTTTTTCGCCTCTAACCTATAGGGTGGGCATGGCCAATAGACGGATTCTGGGGGTGGAATGGGTCCTGCCTAATGGAGATCTGGTGCGCCTCGGCTCCCTCGCTTCAGGGGATGATCCTTTTTGGGGAGAAGGAATCGGTCCGGACCTAAGGGGGCTGCTTAGGGGAAGTATTGGTTGGCTGGGTTCCCTCGGAATAGTGACCAAGATGTGTGTAAGACTATTCCCTTTCCAGCCCGAGCCCCTTATCCCTTCAGGGATCAGTCCAGATACCTTTCTGGTATTTCCTACTGATCGCATTCGATGGTATAATTTCGACTGCCCGGATATGCAAACACTTGTGGAGATGATGGTGGACATTGGCCAGGCCGAAATAGGGGCGGCTGTGATGCGTGTGCCCCTTATTTGGCGGTATATTGCAAAGGCAAAATCAAAGGAAGACTTTTGGCAAAAATGGAATGCTGTAGAAGATAAGGAGACGTTGGTTCCAAAGACCCAGATCCTGCGGGTTCTCTTAATTGGTTTCACATCTTCCAGGCAGTTGGACTATGAAGAAAAGGTTCTCATGGCTATTGCCCGCAAACACGGCTCTCAACTCAGGCCAACACAACAAAGGGATCAATCCTGGATTCAAAGTGCTGACTCCGTATCCATGTGGTGGGTGACAGGCGCATTTATGTCATTAACCGGACAGGTGGATACCCTTGACTTTGCTGTCAAGACTTCCAAAGAACTGGTGGCTCTAAAACAAAAATTTACCCCCCCTACCCTACCCGACTACGGCGACCCCGGATGGTTTCAAAGCACTGATATGGGACACGGCGGCTACCTGGAATTCCTCAACTACTGGGATCCCAATGACGCCCAAGAGATGATCCAGCGCATAGACCAATACTATCACATCGCAGGCCCAAAACTCCTGGTGAAGTGTGGGGCGCTGAGCTTTTTCCTCCAGACAAACAGTCCTCTGTCCCTCGACGGCCCCCATTACGGACCCAACTATCACCTCTGGGCCCGGAAAATCAAAGACATGCTGGACCCTGCTGGCATATCTAACCCACCAGGCATCTTGGATACCATAGATCTTGTAATCGATAAGGCCCCTTGGCTAAAAAAATTAAAAGACTGGTCTTAGTAGAAGAGCTTCTGTTCCTCTTTTCAGGTAAGCACCATGTAAGATATGTAGCTTAAGGGTGGGGATTTACCTCTCTTTGTATAATTTCTGGTGCCGGAGGAGGGAGTCGAACCCTCACGGGCGCAAGGCCCACTGGATTTTGAGTCCAGCGCGTCTACCAGTTTCACCACTCCGGCATAAGCTAGATGAATTATACGTTCCCTGCCACTGTGATGTCAATATGATATTGACATACCCCCGACCCCTTGTTATTATACATAAAAATTGGGTGGGGCTGTAGCTCAGATGGGAGAGCGCATGACTGGCAGTCATGAGGTCGTCGGTTCGATCCCGATCAGCTCCACCACAGAAATTAAAGACTTACAGGAATTGGCTTTAGACTTATTATTTATTATGTGCTTCCTGCCCTTAGGCGTTTATTCTCTATCCGTAGTGTCTGTTTACTTTTTGCAGGGCTCCAGACTAGGATATATATTATTAGCACAAACTTTTTCGCCACCACCAAATTAGAAGGCCCCCAAATTCCTTCACCTATCATCATACCGTCAATAATCTAACTTTTATGGGTACCCTTTTTGTTCACGTGAATCCACGGGGTATGTAAAATATCTTAGATTACAAAGGGTTATATAAATCTATTTTTTAGGCATAATATTTGCTAATTAATAAGCAACAGAATAAAACCATGTAATCGATTAAGTTTTGGCATTTGTGATAAGGGTGACACATGGGCTCAGGGGCTTACTCTATTGCTCTAGAGTAGATTAACAACCAAAATCAAGGGGGCATCTAATGAATATTGGTGACACAAGGATTCTGGTTGTAGATGACGATCCTGAGATTTTAGATATAGTTAGTTCTACTCTCAGCATATGTGGGTATCACATCGAAACCTGCGATTCATCAAGAAAATCCTTGCTTATGTTAAATCGGAAGGACTTTGATCTAGTCTTACTCGATATTATTATGCCAGAAATGGACGGTATTCAGATAGCATCACATATGAAGAATAACCTTTTTAACCAAGAAATAATAATTATAACAGGCGAGCCTGACCAAAAAAAAATAGATGCCTGCAGGGAAATAGGTATTTATAATTTCCTCTTCAAGCCTTTTAGTGCTCAACAGCTTGAGTACACAGTTTACGCAGCGCTTTATTCAAAGAGAATGAGAGACCGTCTTAAAGAGCAAATTAAAGATAACCCAAAGTCATTTCGTATCATTGGTATTTCCAAATGGGCAAGACACCTGAGGGATCAAGTCCGTACAATCGCAAAATCAGAACTGCCGGTTTTGATCACGGGTGAGACGGGTACGGGTAAAGAACTCATTGCTAAAGACATACATGATCACAGCCAGAGAAAAGACAAGCCTTTTTTGCCCATAAACTGTGCAACCTTAGGGAGCCTTGCAGAAAGTGAGCTTTTCGGACATGTTGCAGGTGCTTTTACTGGTGCAACAAGGACAACTAGAGGTTACATTGGTTCTGCAGATGGAGGCACTCTTTTTCTTGACGAAATAGGAGAGCTTCCTCTCCCTCTGCAAGCTAAGCTACTGCGTTTTCTTGATAGCGGTGAATATTTAAGGGTCGGCGATTCGAAAATCAGGACTGCAGACGTTCGAATTATTTCTGCTACTAATCGCGACCTTCTATCCTTGTGCAAAAAGGGCGAATTCAGAGAAGACCTCTATTACCGCATTACAGGCGTTAAAATAAATACTTTGCCACTTCGGGAACACACAGAGGATATCCCTATGCTAGTATGGCATTTCATTGAGAAACTTGCCGAGAAGCAAGGCAGAACTTTCACTATATCAGGAGATGCGATTGTAGCTTTGAAAGATTATGATTGGCCTGGAAATGTGCGACAGCTAAAACACACGATTTTCCTCTTATGTGAGCAAGCACCCGATGGTCAGATCGATTTACCAAGTACCCTCTCTCTTTTAGAATTCTCACCAAACTCATTCATAGAACCCTACCAAAAAGCTAAAGAAAAGGCCATAAAAGACTTTGAGCTGAAGTACTTCTCCCAGGTTCTTGCCTGCTCAAAGGGAAGCCTTAAAAGAGCTCTCGAATTAACATCTTTGCACAAAAAAAATTTCTATACAAAAATAAAGGCTCTCGGTCTATCCAATAAGCAATATTCACCTAAATGGAATGCTAAGAATGCTATGATGTGGAAGTATAATCCTGCTGCAAGCCCAAAGGCTAGCAAGATCCCGTCTGCAATGATTTCACATTAATTTGCTAATAAATTTACCATTTCTCTAATTTCTTCTCTCCTATCATTGAGAATGCCCAAAATTTTTTCCATTTGCACAAAAGAGGCAAAGTGATCCGGAGGAACAGAAATAGCGAGTCCGTTCGTATTTTTGCTTCTATAGAGGTGTTCTACAATATAGACAGCAAACCTGACAAGAGCAGGAACAGTAATAACATTATCGTTTATAAAGGGTAAATGGTGTCTCTCTATGCACTCATTCGTCACTTCAGGAAGGTTCCATAACTCTCCTAACGCCCTGCCAGCTCGGCAGTGGTCAATACCTATGAGTGTCTGCTCTTTCTCACAGCCCATTGTAAGTGGGTCACCTTCTTTTTCCAGGACCAGAGCATGTTCAGGGGAGACAACTCGGATAGCAGCATGTCCTATATCATGCAATAGACCTCCTGTATAATCCGTTCCATGAAAATTGATTCCCGCCATTTGGGCTACTGTGGAACATGTGATAGCTACTAAAACGGAAAAGTAGGTCAGTTTTCTAAAAAAACGAGTATCAATACGTTTGGAGAAAACAGAAATTATTGCCACACTTTCAAGGATATGGTATGTTGTTTTAAGGCCCAAGATGATCAGAGCAGTCTCTATACTATCCACTTTTCTCCTGAATCCGTAGTAAGCGGAATTAGACGTTTTCAACACTTTTGCAGCAATAGAAGGATCACTTTCAATAAGTGCAGCGATCGTTTTTAAAGAGCTATTCTCCTCATTAATAAGTTCCCTTGCTCTAATAATAGATCCTGGGATCGGTGGAATTAATGTTTCCCCCCTCACCCTCTCAAAAAAAGATTTATAAGTTAACCGTTCCATATTCCCCTTAAAGGCTAAAATGTATTAACACCATATCACCCCTCTCGCTGAATATTAGTCTGTCGACTATCTCTTTTATAAGGTGTATGCCCAAGCCACCAGCTCTTTTCCCTTCATTTAGTCGCTCTTCCTCTAGTCTGGCCAAGGTATTTTTTTCCACCTTTTCCATCCCTTTTCTTACATCAAAGCCATCTCCCTGGTCTTCGATCTTCACAGCAACTCCATTGTTAGTGATGCCAACCGAGATTTTCACAATAGAATCCACATCATATTTATTTCCCCATTCAATAGCATTTCGCCCAAGCTCACTGATGGCGAAGTGTAGATCCCAGAAGCGTTCCTCATCCAAAACATCCTTCAGCAAAGCATCTAAAAAGGACTGGAGTTTAAATAAAGAGTTTTCAGATGAGGTCATGACAAATTCATACCAACCTGGACGGGTCTCAACGATATCCACTTTTGAATAGCCTGGACAGGTTTCTCTTAAACTTTCAATCATGTCCAAGATGTCTTCTCTGGTAAACGGCTTTGTCAAATAATAATCCGCTCCTACTCTAATACCCTTTATAGCATAACTCTCCGAATGGTATCCTGTCAGGAGGGCCAATCTTATGTTTGGAAATCTATTTTTTGCAATCTCTCCAAGGGTTAAACCTGAGCCGTCAGGCATGACAATATCAGAGATAAGTAAATCTATATTTTCTTGCTCGATTATCGCCAAAGCTTCTTCAAAACCTGGTGCCGTGATTACATCATATCCATGAGATTTGAGAATGCTCTCCATTAATCTCAAAATAGCCTCCTCATCGTCTACTACCATTACCCTACAAGGCATCTTTTTCATTCCTCTCGTGCTATCATTAGCACAGAAAGATCATCTCCTAATCTACCTCTAACATATCCTAATGCTTTCTGATATATCCATCTTAATTCAACAGAATCTCGCATTTTGTTGTAAGCTTCAAAGATCTCTCTTAATGCACCGTCATTTTTGTTGTGGGAGAAAAGTTCGCTAAGTCCATCAGAGTATACGTACAACGTAGCTCCCGGTCTCATTTGTACTTCCAAAACATCAAATCTAATATCAGAGTATACACCTAACGCAGGGCTCTTTGGCTCCGTACAAAAAATGGCATGATCATCTCCTTCGCATAGCAAAGGTTCTGGGTGTCCCGCCAGACCATATTTCAAGATATCCGATGATGCATCAATGACGCCTACAAATGCGGTTACATAGATTTCTGGGGGCGTATTAGAACAAAGATATTGATTAAGTTCACAAAGAAGCTTTGAGACAGAAATGCTCTTATCTACATAAGATTGAATCCATGTATGAATCATTCCAGTGACTAGAGCAGATGAAATCCCATGGCCAGAGACGTCTGCCAAGATCAACAAAGCTTTCCCCTCTCTAAGCTCAATTACATTTGCATAGTCTCCCCCTAACACCTGTGAAGGTTCTACAATGAAATCGAAAGTATATCCTTCGTAGTTAGGGAAGGTTTGATGGGATATAAGAGCACTCTGTACCTTTTTGGCTTCGCGAATCTGTTCTTTATTCTTTTCTCGCTGAGCTCTCAAATGTTTTAACGCCTTTTCTAAGTCATTATTTTTTCTAGTCAGTTGTTCCTTAGCCCGTCTTAGTTTAATCCCCGTGTTTACCCGCATTATTATTTCCGCAGGAACAATTGGCTTACGAAGATATTCATCGCAGCCAGCTTCTAGTCCTTTAAGTGATGCATCTCCATCTTCGAACTCAGTGACAATTATGAAAAATACATCTCTCGTTACCTCATTGTCACGAATTCTTTTGCAAAAATCCATACCATCAACACGAGGCATTATCAACTCACTGATAATTATGTCGGGCTGGTACTCTAAAGCCATCTCCATTCCTTCAGCCACATTCTTCGCTTCTAACACTTTAAAATTTCTTTGTTTTAAAGAAAGTGATACCAACTTGCGAGTGCTCTCGGAACCATCAACGACAAGGACTATACCCTTATTCTTTGCTAACTTCATTCCTAACCCTAGTTCCTTGTGGCCATGGAAACAAGTTCATTGGGTTCAAGGATAAGAATAGTTTTACCATCGCCCAATATAGATGCTCCCGCAATACCGGGTAATCCAGCAAGATAATCGGCCAAAGGTTTTATGACAATTTCCTCTTTGCGGTACAGTTTGTCTACTACAATACCTAGACAATCATTAGCTGCCTGAACAATTAATACCGGCATCTGTTCATCATGGTCCATTTTATGACCATTTTGAGATATATTTAACAGATGAGAAAGGAATTCAAGGCCAATAACCTTCCCCCTGTGGGTAATAGCCTTTTTCTTCATAAGGGACTTTATCTCAGGGGTAGTGATCTTCACTGTCTCAGTGATGGCTTCCACTGGAATTGCATAGATATCGCTTCCAGCCCCAACTAGCATAGCTTCCACGAGGGCCAATGTCAAAGGCACTTCAAGGCGCACATGAGTCCCTTGCCCAACCTCAGAAGCGATGCGTACATTACCCTTTAACTTGGCAAGGTTTGTTCTTACCACGTCCATTCCCACACCCCGGCCTGAGATATCAGTAACTTCTTGGGCAGTACTGAACCCTGGCATAAAAATCAAGTTGAATATTTCTTCCTTGCTCATCTGAGAGGCCCTCTCCTGCGTTATCATCCCGTTTTCAATAGCCTTATTGGCTACTGCAATGGGATCTATACCTGCACCGTCATCAATAATATCAATAATTATGAAGTTTCCTTCATGATAGGCCTTTAGAATAATAGTGCCAGTCTCCGGTTTTCCTGTTTTAACTCTCACGTGCGGCATTTCTATGCCATGGTCAACACAATTTCGAATGATGTGCACCAAAGGATCTCCGATATCCTCCGCAATGCCCTTGTCGATTTCTGTATCTTCCCCCTGTAGAATAAGATCAACCTTCTTACCCGTCTTCCGGGAAATATCTCTTACCATTCTGGGGAATTTCTGAAATACATTGCGGACCGGCACCATTCTCATTTCCATCACATTTCTCTGCATTTCATCAGAAATCCTAGTGATAGTTTGCGTTGCCTTTTGAAGTCCTTTTAGCACTTCAGACAATGGCACATCTTCTTGTTTCAATTGACGTTCCACATGTCCGAGCGCATTCCTAGATACAATAAGCTCTCCAACTAGATTCATAAATACATCTAGAAGCCTCTGGTCTATTCGCATAGTCTTTGGAGACACCTGTGAAACCGAAAAAGCGGTCGCACTTCTAACCTGTTGTTTCTCTACTTCAGCGTCAGAGGATCCTTCTTCAGACACTCCTTTGCTCTCATCTCCTGTCGCATATTCTTTAACTTGAAAATCGGTATTGTTGTGAGGTAGATCTAGTTTTTGGAGCTGCTTTTCTATTGTCCCAACAGTGTCTTTTGTCATATCCACAATTGCCGGCCCAAAGGGCAGATCACCTTTTCTGATATCACCTAGGAGGTCTTCAAAAACTGCGATATCTTTTTCTATGTGGTCAAAACCCATATAAGCAGCACTACTTTTAAGTGAATGAACTGCGCGAAAGATGATATCAAGCACATTTTTGTCCAACGAACTCTTTTCTTCTGCTCGATCAATACATGTCTTGATGGTCTCTAGATGTTGCGTGGCTGCGTCCTTGAATATGCTAATCGGATCAATAGAGGAAAATTCTTCGGCCTCGTCAGAAGAATCGCTCCCATCCTTTCGTTCTAACTTTTCCCTTTCCAATATTATTTCTTTGATAAGTTTCAATGCTGATTCTTTACTCTCTTCGTTTTCTAAATCATTTATCATGGCTTTTAGACAGTCTATTGTCTGAAATGCCAAGTCAAGCATACTATCGGTCAATCTCAAATCTTTCCTTCGTCTTAGTAATTCAAGCATGCTTTCAAAAGTGTGGGAAAGCTTGGAGATTGTCTTTTGTCGCAAATAAGCAGATGTTCCTTTTATCGTATGAATAGCCCTGAAAAGGTCATTTATTGCCTCACGATCATCGTGCTTCTTGTCCAAATCAATAAGGGCAGCATCACAGGTCTCCAAATGCTCTAAGGCTTCTATCTGAAAATCTTTTAACATTTTATCAGAAATATCGTAGCCCCCTGTATCCCTAGGCTTAGGGGTACTTTTTTTAATTGCTCTTTTTTTTGAATTTCCCTCCATTGAGGATCCACCTATTAGGTGATTAAGAGCGCTCATGACGTCCTCAAGACATTTATCGTCAGCCTCAATCCGGATACCTATCTCTTCGTCAACGGCTTTGCTAACCTCTTCGATAAGAGTTCTAAGAAGATCACAGCCTGAAAATAATACATCCATAGTCTCGTTATCTGGAGTTCTTTCTTCTTTTCTCAACTGATCTAGTAATGTTTCCAACCTGTGGGCCAATTTGTTAATATCTTGAAGCCCCAAGAATCCCGAGGCTCCTTTTACAGAGTGGATCGCCCTGAATATGGAATCGATAAGCTCAGTGTCATTAGGATTTTTTTCATATTGGAAAAGATTGTTGTCTATCCCATCAAGATGTTCCAACGCTTCGGCAATGAATTCTAAGACTAAAGACGGATCATCAATGAATGTGGTGTCACCCATAAAGACCCCCTTAGTCTCCAAGGAGCATTCTTACATTGGTAATAAGGTTCTCGGGCTGGGCAGGTTTTACAATATAAACGTTGGCACCTGCCTCCATGCCTTTCATTTTATCCTTTGCTTCTTCCTCAGTGGAAATTATAATAATTGGGATGTGCTCATATCCTTCTGTACTTCTTATCTTCCTAGTTAACTCATATCCGTTCATCCTAGGCATATTGATATCAGTAATAACCAGATCGAAGCTCTCCCTCAACAGGACTTCCATGGCAGCGAACCCATTTTCCGCGGAGATACACTGAAATCCTGCACCTTCCAGGATATAACTATGAAGACGCAACACAATATCAGAATCATCTACTATCAGGATCTTTTTGGACATTATTAATCTCCTCCAAATTGCCTTTCTATTTCTTCATGGTTTTCTATAACAAAGGAACCCCCCTTTTTTTTCCAATATGAATGCAGCAGTTATTCTGCCCACTGATTCGGAATATCCGAGAAAAATATACCCTCCTGATAACAAGGCGTCATACAGCAACGAGATAACTTTTTTGCGGGAAGACTCGTTAAAATAGATCAACACGTTCCTGCAGAATATAAAATCATATCCCCTCCTTTTCCGCATTGCTGAATGCTCCATTAAATTCAATTGTTCAAATATTACGTATTCCGTGACATTAGGCAGAACCTGCCATCCGTCCCTTGTTCTTTCAAAATACTTATTCCTGTATGATATTGGAGTATCTTTCATTGACCTATCACTGTAAAGCCCTAGTTTAGCATGACGAAGGGCGCGGCGGTCAATATCTGTAGCATCAATGCGGACATCCCAAAGTTCATAATCCTCGATCATTTCTTGGAATATTATAGACAGAGTATACGGTTCCTCACCTGTAGAACAAGCTGCTGACCACACTTTAAGCGAGTAATCCTTTTTGGCTCTTTTGTTATCTAGATAAGGGGGAAGGACTTCTTCAGCAAATCCTTGTAGTTGAGGAAAATCTCTAAAAAAGTAGGTTTCATTAACCGTCAACTCTTCAATTAGCGAAAGGGCTTCTCCATCTCGACTTCCGAAGGCGAGATTGTGATAATACTCACTGAAGGTTTCAAACCCTGTGTCAATCATGCGTTGCTTAATCCGAGACTTTAGATAATAATCCTTCTTTGATTCGAAAAAGATTCCTGTCTCTTTAAATATAAAGTCTCTAATCTTGTTCAGATCCTTTTGGGTGATTTCAAGACGATCAGCCATAACTCCTACCTCTTATACATCACCCTCTAACTCCTAGGAGTGTTTTTGCAGTCTCGTAATATGGTTGAGCTTCAGATGACAATTTCTCAGGATCAATATTTTCTATGACCTGTCTTGCCCCATCACCACCAATCTGGTAAATGGCATGAATGACATTACACTGCAACCAGGGAGAACTATAGACATAATCCGCCAAAATGGGTATAGCTGCTGGATCGCCAATCCGTCCTAGTGCCTCAGCCGCTGCTGCTGCAACATTAACATTTTCATCATCAAGACGAGCAGCAATTTCCTCGAATGCATCAACGTCAGTTAACTCTCCGATTTTGCCAAGAACGTCTAATGCAAATTTCCTGATATCGCTCGAAGGAGATTCACAGAGTTTCCTTACACCTTCCACAGCATCTACCCCTATCTGTTCTAATATCTCTGTAGCATAATTACGTAGCCAGGCATCATCTGAACCCAGTAAAGGGATCACCTGTTCGCATACATCTTTGCCTCCTATAGTAATTAAGGAATCAACAGCTGCCTCTCGTACAGCTACAACCGGGTCCTCAAGAGCCTTAATCAAAGCAGGTATGGCAGCAGGATGATTCAAATCACCCAAATCTTCAGCAGCGTAACGACGATCAGTGGCATCCTCACTATTAAGATGTTTAAGCAAATCAGCTATTGATAGACTCATGCTATACCTCCAGGCCCCTTTATTTCTTTCAATGCTTCATCAAGTGTCTGTAAGATCTTAATAGTTTTAGTAATACCCACAATTCTGGCAGCCTTTTCCACATGAGGTGATGGTGAGGCAATGATCACCTTTCCATTCTTTTCTTTGAGTCGCTTAGCAAGAACAATTATATTACCGAGGACTACACTGGGACACAGTTTGACATTTGAAAAGTCCAAAATCATATTGGCTATACCTTCGTCCTCAAGCATATGGCAAAGTTCACGTAACTCGTTTACAGTGTTGAGTCTGCCACTTGCCAGCTCTCGCCCGACATTTACCAAAGCAGTGGAGTTATCTACTTTTTCACATGTATGAGGCATAACCTACCTCCCTTATGAGTTTACAAGTTCAACAATCTTCTCGCCGATCTTATAAGAAGGAAGAACGAATTCTGCTCCTCCCCTTCTAATTGCCTCTTTGGGCATTCCAAAGACAACAGCAGTCTCCTCGGATTCTGCAATGGTACGACCTCCAGCCTCCCTTATCTTAACCATTGCGGTGGCACCATCGGCTCCCATGCCTGTTAATAAGACTCCAATGGTGTTTGTCCCATAACAGGAAAGAACAGACTCCATTGTTACGTCAACCGAGGGAGTATGAAGAGTGTTCCTCGGTGTTCTTGTCAGTCGCACTAAGGTTCCCTTTTTCTTCATTATTCCTCTAGGGGCTAATGTCATATGGATATCACCTGGGGCCAGGTACCCACGATTAGGCTCTATAATGTCGCCGCTCTTGGCTTCCTTAAAAGTAAACGCACAATTCCTATCCAACCGCTGCGCGAATGATGGTGTAAAAGATGATGGCATATGTTGTACAACAATAACAGGAACCCCAAGGTCCGGTGGCAAGACCTGAATTATATCCATAATGGTATTTGGACCGCCCGTAGATTGGCCGATGACAACGACTTTTTCCGAAAGTTTAGCATGGGGTTTCGAGAGTGATGGCGCTTTTATTTGATCCCGGCGTCTTCGGGTTCGACGTAACCTCAGATTACTTGTATTGGCCCTAGCGGCAGATCGTATTTTATAGACGATCTCGTCGCCGACTTTTGCAATATCTTTTGATATGGTGCCGCCTGGTTTTCCCACAAAATCTACAGCACCGAGCTCCAACGCTTCATACGTGGTTAGGGCTCCTTCTTGTGTGAGGGAACTTATCATAACAACCGGTCTAGGTGACTCCATCATGATGTACTGTAGCGCAGTAAGACCATCCATTATCGGCATATTGATATCCAAAGCCACCACGTCCGGGTCAAGAGCCCTTGTCCGCTCCACGGCCTCCGCTCCATCACGAACCACAGCAATCACCTCGATATCCGGGTCTCTCTCCATGATCTTTTTGAGTTCCTGCCGCATGAATGCAGAGTCATCTGCTATCAAAACCCTGATTCGGTCCTTCATAATCCATCCCTCTCCATCATAAGCGCAATCTTTGTCCGTTTGTAAGCGTAATAAGGATTTCGCCAGTGCCTACATGGAACCGGACACTTCGGCCGTAAAAGCCTCCCACGGATTCACCGGTAATAATGAGGTCTAAATCAGAAACGACGTTTCTTGCCTTTCTAAGTATTGATTTGCCAATATTACAAGTGAAGCAATCATCTGGCATGCGAAACATGTTTCCGGCTCCAACAAGTCGGACGGAAATGCTTTTCCTGTGCGCGCCTCTCTTCTCCATCATCTGAACCAGGAGGGGGAACGCTCTATCCGGCGAAATACCAGGCAGGGTAAATATATCCGGACCATCGCTTGTTGCAGTGGCATGGGGAATGTGGGCCATACCGCCTATGAGCCTTTTCATATCCCAGAGACATGCCACTACACAGGAGCCCACCCCCCTGGTGTACAGGATTTTGTGCCCCTCGGCAACAATCAGACTCCCTGTTTTAAGAAACAATTCTTTTTGAATCAAATCATCCTATGCTTTCTTTTTCCGGTTATTATTTTTCTTCGCTACCTTCTTGGCCGTTATTGCCGTTTTCTCTTTCCCCGGTTGAGTGTTAATCTCTTTTAGGGACTGCTTTTGCTCCGACGGGTTGTTTTTCGTCTTTTTCCGAGTGCTCTCTTCTCCCGCGGCTTTGGGTCCAGCACTTTTCTCATGAATGGACCCTAATTCTTTCCCTTCATCGGCCGTGAGGAGGGATTCCACCTGAATCAGGACGATGATCCTTTCGCCCTCATTGAGTTTTCCAATCCCCTCAATATACTGGCCACTTATACCCTCTTCCGTAATGAGATCAGGAGGAGGTTCGATTTGGTTTTTGGGGATGCGAAGCACCTCGCTAACCGAATCCACGATGATGCCAGTGGTCTTCCCGGAAATATCCACCACGATGATTCGGTTCTGCTCTGCACGCTCACCCCTCTCCAGCCCGAACCGAGTCCGCATATCGATCACGGGCAGGACATTTCCTCGGAGGTTTACAATCCCCTCCACGAACCAGGGCGCATTGGGTACTGCCGTGATCTCGTCTATTCTGATGATCTCCTGGACCTTCATAATGTCGATCCCGTATTCTTCCTTTTCGAGCCAGAAGCAGACCACCTGCTCCTCATCCATGATCTCATTTGCCATAGAATCCTCATCCTTTCCTTGATTTCCCGTAGTGGCGGCGAGTGCCTCTTTCTGATCTATAGATATGAGGTTGTCCATATCCAACAGCATCACCAGTCGCCCACCATTGTTCAGCTTGCCAACCCCTTTCAGTTTTGCAGTGTGCTCCCCGCTGATGATGGGGGGCGGATTCTCGATACTCCTTACGGGTAATCGAAGGACCTCTGAAACCGAATCCACGAGGATGCCGGTAAGAACACCCTCCATATCTATGACCACAATTCGGCGTGCATCCTCAGTGTCATCATTTGGCGATGGCTCTGCAGAAATATTGATCCCTTCCGTCTCACTCTCCCTCTCCTGATCCATTTTAGGCATATCCCCGTCCCGCAGAGATAGAGACCCCTCTTCGTCTTCCGGCGATATCATGCCGAAAAGTGCCCGAAGGTCAACAATTGGTAAAAGGCGGTTCCTAAGGGAGGTGATCCCTCTGACAAAATCAGGCGCGCTGGGAACACGGGTGATCTCTGTCACTCTAATGATCTCCTGTACCTGCATGATATTCACTGCATACTCCTCACCTGCCATCCTGAATGTGACAAGAAGCTCTTCCTCTTCAAACCTTTTCTCAGTATGATTATCGGGTGTAACCACGCCACGGTCGGTATCAATGGATGCGCCGATCTCTTTTCGATCCTTCATGTCCGGTAGGATCTTTTCAGTAGATAGGATCATAGTGAGGCGTTTCCTTTCATCCGTTTTTGCCACACCCAGAAGGTACTGTCCGTCGATGCCTTCAATTACATCAGGAGGCGATTCCACATTATTCTCATCGATGTGCAACACTTCGGAGACGCTGTCTACCACCATGCCTGTCGCCGTTCCGTTCACATTCAGAACCACCACCCGGGTGTCATCATCCTGTTCCTTTGGGTTCATGCCGAGCCGATTCCTCAAATTAACCACAGGGAGGATGTTACCCCTGAGATTGGCAATCCCCTCTACATAGCTGGGAGCATTAGGCACTTTAGTTATGGCCGAAGGCTTCACTATCTCCTGGACGTGACTTATGGGAAATGCAAACTCTTCTTCAGAGAGGAAAAAAGTGACGAGCTGATCGTCTCCTAACTGCGACTGTATCCCTTTGTCCATATTGCTCCTCCTTAAAAGCCAATAACTACTTTAAGACTGGAGTTCATCTGCTAAAGCTGAAATATCCTCAATTGCTTGAGCAAGCTCTTGCATCCCTTTGGCCTGCTGAGAGGCACTTGCAGATGCTTGTTGGGCTGCACTGGATGTCTGCTGAGCTGCTGCGGCTATCTGCTCCACACCGCTGCGAGCCTGTTCCACTTGTCTGATCGCTTCTTCTGCATTGCCTTGGATATTCGATACAGCTCCTTGGACCTCTATCATATCGCTCTCCACCGATTTAAGATTCTCTGTTGTCTTTTTTGCGTTTTCCACTTCCTGCTGTGCAGTGATCCCCACCTCCTGTATATCTTTTGCTACAATCAAAACTTGGTCCTGAATAGCTCGGACAAGATCCTTGATCTTTTCAGCATTCTGTTCAGAATCATTAGCAAGAGCACGAATATCCGAGGCCACCACAGCGAAGCCTTTCCCGTACTCTCCTGCCCTGGCTGCTTCTATCCCCCCGTTGACCGCAAGAAGATTGGTCTGCATAGCCACGTTTGTAATAGCATCAACAATCTTATCGATCTGGCGAACCCGAACTTCCAGAGTCTTAATATTATTAGCAGATGTTATACTGGCCTCTGCACTTGCCCCTATCCCTTGTATTAGCTCATCCACCGCCTCCTTATTCTCAGCAAGGAGCTTCTGTAAGCTGTCCACATTCTCCAAAGAACCTCGCGCCTTTTCTCCAATGTCCTTTGTCTGCGTGTCAATTTGAGCTATCGCTGATGAAGACTCCTCTGTAGCAGAAGCCTGTTCTTCAGCCCCCTTTGCTATCTGCCTTATAGCCGCCATGATCTGTTGAGAGCTGGCATTGGCTTGCGCAATGGTGGCTGAAAGCTCTTCTGCAGCAGATGCGAGGACTTCACTGCTCTTCTCGGAATCCGTATTTACCTTTAGATCTTCTGCTAATTGAGCAAGTTCGTCTGTGGCCGCCTCAATATCTTTCATTGCCTTCATTTGTTCACCTGTAGACGTCGAAGCCTCAGCTGCAGCAGCTGCTGATTCCTCTGCAGCACTCGCAATCACCTCAGTCCCTTTGCGAAACTGTCCGATGGCGACAGCCACTTCAGCAGTAAGGTTCTTGATCTCCTCGCAGCTATTAAGGACCGCTTTCATGGCCTTTTCCATCTCCTTAAGTTGTTCGATTATCCTCTTTCCCTTCTCAGCCTCCTCTACAGCCTTTTGCCCTGCCGCTCTGGTATCTTGGGCCACAGTCTTTACGTCTTCCTGAATTTCCGCAACCAATCCACGGATGTTCCGGGCCGACTTCTCCGCTCCTTCAGCTAGGTTCCTCACTTCATCGGCCACCACAGCGAATCCACGTCCATGCTCCCCTGCCCTTGCCGCCTCAATGGCAGCATTAAGGGCAAGGAGATTGGTCTGATCCGCGATTCCAGCCACGGTTTTTACCACCTGACCTATCTCATCCGCTTGCTTTTCCAACTCGGCGATCATCCTGGCTGATTCTTCATTCTTTTTTGCTGCCTTGTTTACATTGGCTATGAGTTCCTCAATGTCTGCAGAGGCCTTTTTTATCAGTTTCTGAAGCAGGTCCACTTTGTCAAATGCTTGCTGAGCAGCGGCGCTGTTTGTTTCTGCCCCTCTGTTTAGCTCTTCTGCTGCTGCCTGATTTTCCTGACAAGCTGCACTTGCCTCGGTAGCTCCTGATGATATTTGTTCCATGGCCTTGTTGAGCTGATCTACTGCTGCATTTGCCTCTGCTACTCCACTGGCAAGCTCTTCTGCAGCAGCTGCGATCCTCTCTGCTGCCTGTTGACGCTTGGCCGCGGTTCTGCTTGCCGCCTTCATCTTGGCCCTCTCTCTTGCAAGGCGGCGTTGTTTTTCCAGATCCGCTACAGGGGGAGCAGCGGACTGAGCCTCTCCATTTGCCACTTGGTAGTCTTTTGGTGGTGTTGCTAATTTTGCCATTTTCACTCCTCCTAATTCATTATTTGTTAATGTTTGGATTCATCCGGCCTCGTTCCTTCTTGACCTTCTCTCATACGTGCTAAGCAAATAATTAACAGCCTCGGCGATCTCCTCTTTTGAAAAGGGTTTAAGCATGAACCTACTTGGCTTTGCTTTTCGAACAGCAAGCTCTGTGTCCGCGGAGTCATCCCCGGTGATCACTATAACTGGAATCCTTTCCTCTCCCCTGGTCTCCATCATCTGATTTATGTCTAAAAGCAGGTCAATCCCACCTTTCTGGGCCATGAATACATCAAGCACAATCAGGTCCGGTCGACTTTCCGTTAATAACTCTATTAGATTCATACCGTTGTGCATTGCCACAACCTCATGGTTATTCTCCCTCAATGCCTCTGAAATAAGTTTTCGATAAAAAAGATCATCATCCACGACCCAAATCTTCGCCATCGCTGTTCACCTCGAGTAAACTTTTATGCTTACTCAGCCCACATTTAAGTCTAGCTGGCAGCTCGAAATAGCAACATATATGCCGCAGCTCCTGCCGTATATTTAACTAAGTGATTTAACTACATATTTATTATGTAGGGATCTCCAGGAGATATCTTGAAAGAGCTAAAACTTCATTATCCCACAAAAAAAGGAGGTATAAGTACCACCCGATACTAGACTGTACTCAAGGACCAATAGACGGGCTTCAGCTCTACAACATGTTCCAAAGTGGTTTTCTAGATGCACTTTCAAAAAGGTAGGTATTTGTGCTCCCCTTTATAGCTATTATCAAGGGAACCATAAGTAAGGCACCAAGTTTAACACCTTGAAATAGCTATCTTATCCCTATCTAGAAGAGTATAAATTCGAGGTGGTAATTTTGCCTCCTGTTAGGAGGTATCAATTTGATTTGATCTCTATAGGCTACAGCCCCTTTGCCCGATCTTTGAAGATTGGTAAATGAGTCTTAATTTCCTCTGAGTGGATTCGAGATAGTCTCATTGAAATGGATGGGGCACAGAGATATTTAATAAAATTAGCCGGTTCTAGAGCTATTTCAGAAGAGTTTATAATGTTTTGCCGATTCTTGGCCTCCCTCCAATGCTTTCTCTTTTTTCACCTCATCGTGAATTATCATCAAAGCTATAGTGGCATACTCCTTGCTAGACCTGGACTCTAGCTAGTCATACCACTCTATTTCTAAGATCTTCAAGGCTCGATCAAGGCTAGGGGGAGGCTATCTCTAAGTGGATAAAGTTGGAAAGGAGCTAGAAAATTGAAGAACTCCGGGCAACCTAACGCTCGTGTCTCAGAAAAGAAAAGAGAACCCGATGAATTCCTATTGGAGCAAGAGGTTCTAAATAGAACATATCAATTTATTATTGACATCAGCCATGAGATTCAAACCAGCGCAGAGTATGTGACTTATAATCTGAAGTTCCTTAGAGATGCTCAGCATGAAGTAGACACCTTGTTCAAAAATTGGGGTCAAATGATTCATGCTTTGAGGA
>Ga0180301_10001045_pt1 | contig 21626 bp, 19 predicted proteins | sample GuaBasSediGuay16_FD_121797 | JGI IMG/M metagenome (GOLD analysis project Ga0180301, IMG submission 121797) | Subseafloor sediment microbial communities from Guaymas Basin, Gulf of California, Mexico - Guay16, Core 4569-2, 12-15 cm | ecosystem: Environmental > Aquatic > Marine > Hydrothermal...
ATTCATTTCCGCAGGATCGGGTGGGGTGCCGCCGCCGGCGAAGCGTTCGCGGAAAAGATCCACTACCGGCTTGACCGAGATGTCGAATCTGCCGCCGGAGATCCGATGGTAGCGGAGGCCTTCCCTGACCACCTCCTCCACCTCGGGAGGTACATCCCGCAGGAGGCCTTCCCGGTTCAGGAGCCCCAGGGCGGTAGTTTCGTCGAAGCGGTTGAAAAGGCGGGTGAGCCGTTCGATTTCTTCGAACGCACGGCCCATGGCTTTTTCGGCTCTGTCCCTGGAGTCGTGAATCAACGTCATCGAGACGAAAGTCCCCATTGTCAGCCGCGTCTCGGATACCTTGAATCGTCTGCGGTCGAATTTTACGGCCTCCGCCCCCGCGGGGACTAGACCACCGACGGCCAGACCCACCCCCAGCATTCCGGAAAGTCTCAAAAAACATCTTCGATCCATCTGATTCATACTTATGCCTCCACCCGATCCGGTCTTTTTCGGCCCGTCCGATCAGCCCCCCTCGTCAAAGGGGACGGCCGCCTTTGTGCGATGTTTCCGCAAGGTCGATACGATAGTTCATCAGCGGGTGAAAATCAAGTTCCAAGTGGTCGGCCACGGACCCGTGGGTCGAAAGGTCCGCCCGGTGGAATTCCCGTTCACGGATCGGCGGAGATAGGCCCTGTATCCCGCTCCTCCGAAGGATCCATTAAGGGTCTCTTGTGGGAAATGGCCTGGGCAAGCAGGAAAGTGAAAAGGCCTGCGAGGACCGTGGGAAAAAAAATGGCGGCGTGCCAGGCGATGGCGGCTGAGAGGGCCTCCTCCCGTCCCACGCCGTAAAAGAGGAGACCGTATTGGACCGATAGGTGGAAGGTGCCGATGAACCCGGGTGCCGATGGGATCATGACCCCGAAAGAGGCCATGGAAAGGACGATGAAGGCGGAGACGAATGGAACGGAGAGGTCCATTGACGCCTGAACCAGCCTGATCTGGTAAAGCACGGCGAGCCACAGCAGGAGGGAGTGAAAGACCGCTAACCCGATTCCACGGGCCTTGGAGGGCAGAACGAGACCGAGGCTGAAGTTGCGGGTCAGGCGCAGGATCTTTTCTCGAAAGGCAAGGGGAAGAAAAAAGAGTACTTTTTCCAGTAAGTTCAAGAAAAATTCAGTGCGCGAGCGGAACCCTGAAAGGAAAAGGATCAGCCCGAGGTAGGCGCCCAAGAGTACGAATCCCGTCATCCTGAGAGACGCTTCCAGGGATTGCCAGCGGGGGGGGAACGATGTGCCCAGAAGACCGATCAGGAGTGCCAGGAGGAGAGTGAATCCGTCGAAAAGGCGCTCAACCACGAGTGTCCCCAGAGTGGAACCGGTGCTGATATGCGCGGAACGAGCCAGGGTGTCGGCGCGGATCAATTCCCCCAGTCTTGCGGGAAGCACGAAATTTGCGGCAAACCCTATCAGGTTTGCCGAAAGCCGGGCACCGAAAGAGGTGCGCTCAACAGGCTCAAGCAGTATGCCCCAACGCCAGGTTCGAATCACATACTGAAGCAGACTCAAGAAGCCGGCCGCCGCCAGGTAGTCCATTCGGGCCGAACGCAGTGCAGACCACAGCCTGGTGCCGTCGATATTTCTGAATGCGACGTAAAGGAATATGGCACTGATGAGTATGCCTAGCCAGGCTTTCCAGTTTTTCAATGGTCTCTTGGGCTGCCGAGGAGCTCTCGGGCGCGCAGGATGTCTTTCCCAATCTGATCGGCAAGGGCCTCGATCGAGTCAAAGGTCTTTTCATCCCTCAACCTGAAAAGGAAACGCACCTGGATGGTTTTCCCCAGGAGATCCCCTGAAAAATCGAGGATATGGGTTTCTACTGAGAAATTTCCTTCTCCGAAGGTGGGATTATAGCCGATGTTGGTGACCCCCGGGTGAAGGACTCCGTCAATGACCACGTTGACCGCATAGACGCCCGGTTTAGGCGTCAATTCGTCCAGGAGGTCGAGGTTGGCCGTGGGAAACCCCAGAAGTCTTCCGCCGCGGTTGCGCCCCTTTACCACCGTACCGGTGATCTGATAATCCCTCCCCAGGAGTTTCTTTGCCCCGGAAAGCGCGCCTTCCCGGACCAGTTCCCGGATACTCGTGCTGGATACCAGGGTGGTGTCGATGCGGATCGGATCCACCACATGGACGCGGTAACCCAAGGTTTCGCCCATCTTCCGGAGCAGGTCGATGTCGCCGCGCCGGTCCCGGCCGAAAGAGTAGTCGTAGCCCACCACGATCTCCCGGATGCCGATACGTTTCACCAGGATCTCATGTATGAAATCCTCCGCCGTGACGGCTGCAAATTCACGGGTGAAGGGCAGACAGAAGATGACGTCAATGCCCGCATCGTCGATGAGCTGAATCTTTTGGGATGTGGGAGTGATGATGGGCGGGGCCAGGTCCGGGTTCATGATCTTCATTGGATGAGGGTCGAAGGTCATGACCGCGGATTGTCCGTTCAGGGCCCGGGCCCGTTCTTTGACCCTGGCGAAAAGGGCCAGATGCCCGTGGTGCACCCCGTCGAAGTTCCCGATGGTGAGCACCGGGTTGACCAGCGGTTCGCGGATTTGTGATAGATCACGAATAATCGTCATGTCGGTGTTAATTCAGGAAAATTCGGCTGACCGCACCCATGGAGACGGGCAGCCGGCACAGAAATACCGGCCACGCCATGGGGGCCGGTTCAGCAGGCAAAAGATATTGACAAACTATGCGTGCTAATATAAATTTGCGGGATAGAAAATTCAAGCCGATAACGTGCCGAAGTGGCGGAATTGGTAGACGCGCTAGGTTCAGGGTCTAGTGGGCGTATGCCTGTGCGAGTTCGAGTCTCGCCTTCGGCACCACGAGATTTGGGGGGAAACCCCAAGGGGCGTGGGCAGCGAAGACCCGTCGTTTGCCGACGCCTTTTTTGTGGCCGGTCGTATTGTCCGGGAATGGGTCCAAAGGCTCGACGGCGGGGATCCACCGGGAGTGGCGTCTTCCCCACCCCTTGACGATGCCCTAGAGACACATTAGGGGCTGAGGGGCTTGACCTAGGTCAAGGACATGGCAATGGAAAGAGGGGATGATGAACTTCATTCTTGACCATGGGGGTGGTACGGATCGTGGAATGGAGCGATGAAGCCTTGCGGGCACTGGATCGGGTTCCTTTTTTCGTACGCAAGCGTGTCCGGGCCCGGGTGGAAGAGGAAGCGCGGGCCCGGGGGGCCGATCTGGTCACGGCGGCCCACCTGGAGACCTGCAGACGGCGCTTTCTGAAAAGGATGGAGGATGAGGTCAAAGGATACCGCGTGGAGACCTGCTTTGGGCCCGGCGGGTGTCCCAATCGGGCCGTTGTTGAGGAAAGCCTCGCCCCGGAACTTGAAAGACGACTTGCCCGGAAAGACCTCAAGGGTTTTCTCCTCAGCCGGGTGCGGGGTCCGTTGAAGATGCACCACGAGTTCCAGGTATCTGTTTCCGATTGCCCCAACGCCTGTTCGCGGCCGCAGATAGCAGACATAGGGCTCATAGGAGCGCGGGAGCCGCGGATTACGGACGAGGCCTGCAGCCTTTGCGCAGCATGCGTGGAGATTTGCAGGGAGAAGGCCCTTTCCCTGAACGACGCGGGGCCGGTGCTGGACTCGGGAAAATGCCTGGCCTGCGGGCAGTGCATCGAGGCATGCCCCACCGGGACCCTGAAACAAGGGGCAAGGGGCTACCGTGTCCTGGCGGGCGGCAAACTGGGCCGGCATCCCAGGCTGGCGTCGGATGTCGGAGGCATTTTCGATACGGACCGCGTTCTCGAAGTGGTGGAACGCGTAGTGGGCTTCTACATGCGGTACTGCAGGGAAGGGGAGCGTCTGGGAGAAATCCTCCGTAACAAGGGACCGGACGAGCTGGCGGGGTTTGTTGGAAACGGCCTCTAATTTGAATTGACGGCCGAAGGCGTCATGATCTATTCTTCCCCCGAGTCCGACCATGACCCGCCCGGGATCTGGGGGCGGATACCAATTCCGGCGTGAGAGCATCCCCGTAGAGCGGGGATTCATACCGAGGCGATCGAACAACCATGACAAAGCAGGAACTGATCGATATCTTGAGAAAGCTTTTTGAAACCGACCTGGATCTGGACTTTCTACTGAAGCTGGACCAGGAGGACCTTCAGACCCTGGTGGCCTGTGTCAGGAGCAGGCTGGATTAGGAATGAGCACAAAAAAGGAATGGACTGCGGGTGAACTGCTGGCCCTTTCAGGGGCCTATTGGGAGACCTGTACCCTGCATGCAGCGGTGAAACTCGATCTGTTCACGCGCATTGGTGAAAGGAGGGTGGGGGCAGAAGCGCTCGCCGCCGAACTGGGCTCGGATCTGCGCGGCACCCGCATGCTCCTGGACGCGCTCTCGGCCATGGGTCTGCTGGTCAAGGATTCTGCTGGCTACCGGAATACGGATGAAGCCCTGACCCTGCTGAGCAAGGATTCGGATCAGTATATCGGGCATATCATCCTTCACCACCATCACCTGGTGGAGGCGTGGGGCCGTCTGGACAGGGCCGTTCGCACCGGCAGGCCCGTGGAGAAGAAGAACTCCACCCAGGAGGAGCAGAGAGAACATTTTCTCATGGGGATGTTCAATCTGGCCATGGCCATTGCGCCGCGTCTGGCCCGTGAGATAGACCTTTCCGGGAAAAGGCGTTTGCTGGACCTGGGCGGGGGCCCGGGTACGTACGCGATCCATTTTTGCAAGGCCAACCCCGAACTCAGGGCAGGCGTGCTGGATCTTCCCACCACCCGGCCCTTCGCCCTCCGTACCATTGAGCGGTTCGGCATGTCAAATCGCGTCGATTTCATACCGTGTGATTACGTGCAAGACGAACTCCATGGATCATTTGATGCGGCCTGGTTGTCCCATATCTTGCACGGCGAGGGCCCGGATACCTGCAGGGATATCCTGCGCAAGACCGCCGGGGTCCTCGAACCCGGCGGTCTCGTCCTGATCCACGAATTCATCCTGAACGACACCGAGGATGCGCCGCTTTTTCCGGCCCTCTTTTCCCTTAACATGCTGGTGAACACCCCCCGTGGCCGGGCCTATACCGAAGGGGAGCTGAAAAGCATGCTGGAGGAGGCGGGCTTTCGGGACGTCGGACGATTACCCTTCAATGGGCCCAACGAGTCCGGCATTCTCCGGGCAGTCCTGCCTGCCGCGTGAGTTCATTTCACCACGTCTTCGCCGTAGAAATCCCTTCGAGGATGCTCCTCCGCCTCTTCGTAAAGTGTTATCCAGGCCTGCACGCGTTTTCTGCCGTAAGCCTTTTCCCACGCCGACAGGATTTCTTTCAAGGGCACGTCGGCGTGGGTCCCGTGATATTCCACGTACTCCATGAACTGCTTTTTTTCCAGGTTGTAGGGTTGAAAGAGGCTGTCCCGGGTGCCGTCGAATTCCAGCGGGGCCACCCGGTGCCTGTTGCATAACTCGACATTGAAGGCCGGCGTCGCTTTCACCCATTTCCCCTCCAGGTACAATTCAGTGAAGCCGTGGTACACGAAGAGGTCGGAGCCGATGTGCTCGAGAAGCTGTCGTGTGGCAAGGTGATTACGAACCGTGGCAAAGCCGATCCTTGCGGGGATCCCCTGCGTCCTGGCAAGGGCGCACAGGAGGGCGGCCTTGGGCACGCAATAGCCCCTCCCCCTTTCCAGGATCCAGCTGGCGCGGTAGTGCTCGGGCCTGTAAAAGGGGGCGTAGGGGTCATACCAGATCCCGTCCCTAACGGCGTAATAGAGCGCCACGGCCGTTTCCACGGGGCCTGCGGTGCCCTCGGTATGCTCGCGCGCATATTCCACCACCCTGGGGTGGTCGCTGTCCAAGATGGGGGTGGGTTCCAGGTAGATCTTGTCGGGGTTCAATTTGGATTCCTCCTCTTCCTTGTTCCCCGGCTCCGCGCCCGGTCCCGGGAAACATTGCGGATCAGGGGCAGGGGACAGGCGCCGGGAATAGAACCTCATATCAGATCCGTTGTAAGGCGTCAAAGGCCTTTGTCTTCGGGTTGAAAAGGCGGAAGGGGAGATGGTTCGGACCGTGTTTCCGGTGATTTGTTCTTGACGGGGCCCCAGGGTTTGCCTTATGGTTACTTTATAGCTAGAATGTAGTTAAATCGTGGATCGACGGATTTTCAAGAATTCTTTTTGATGTAGCGCGACTCAGAGGTTGATCCATTTCGACGGCCGGGAGAGCGTAAATGCCCAGTAACCGATCGACCAAGACGGACCGGGTCCAGGAGCCCTTGAGGGAGAGCGGCAAGGTCAAGTTCGAGGTGTATGGAGAGGAGATGGTGGAAAAGACCGTGAAGCTGAGCGGGAACAGCGGAAGGGTCTATCTCCCCCCGGACTGGGTCGGTTGCCGGGTGAAGATCATTCGGGTCGACTGAATCATTGACTTTTTCACGTCAAAGTTTCGGGGAAGAGGCGAGTGGAAAATCTGCGGATCAGAAAAGTAACGGTGGAGGATGCGCCCGATATCGCGCGCATCGAAAACGCGATCATGCAATCGCCCACCGGCAGCGATTTTGCGAAAATCATTCGCGATCAGATCCATGAAGGGGAAGACGCAGGTTTTGTGGCCGAGGTGGACGGTCGGCTCGCGGGGTATATGATCAGCTACAGCATCTACGCAGGATTCGGGCTGGACAAGAGCGCCTGGATAGCCACATTCGGTGTGGCTCCCCGTTACATGGGCAGAGGCATAGGAAAAAAGCTCGCCGAGGCGACACTCGAGCACTATCGCAAGCGGGGAGTGAAACACATCCTGACGTCGGTGCGCTGGGATTCTGTGGACCTGTTGTCTTTTTTCAAGACCCTCGGGTTCGATCGAAGCGATTTCATAAATGTAATGAAGAAACTGGACTGAGGCGCGTTTCCGCCGGAGGCCTACAAGCGGGTGGTATGCTCGGAAGGGGATGGCGCCGGTCCATGAGAAAATCCCCCTCAACGGAACGAACCGCAGGTCACGGTCTCACGCATGCGGAGCCGCTTCGTGCCCCGATCCGTTCGGGAGCGAGGCCCCCTAAACCCTCCTTACTGATGGGCGGCGCCGGCGCTTTTCACCGCCGTCGGATGCTTTCCGAAAGATCGTTTTCTCCAGCGATACCCGCCCTGAAACCAGGTGTTTTTCAGTCTCGTATGATTTTTGTGTTATGAAACGAAAAAGGCCCAAAGTCGCTGTAGGGATGAGCGGCGGAGTGGATTCCTCCGTCAGCGCTTATCTGCTCAAGCAGCAAGGATATGACGTCATCGGCATTACGATGCTGATTTATGACGATTCTGCGGGGATCCAAGAGTACGGGAGACACGCCTGCTACGGGCCCGGAGAAAAGGAGGATCTGCTGAGCGCCGCATCCCTTTGCAGAGACCTGGGGATTCCCTTTCATTCCTTTGACCTCAAGGAAGAATATCGCAGGGAGGTGCTCGACTACGTGCGGGAGGAATATCTGGCGGGCAGGACGCCCAATCCTTGCGTCGTGTGCAATCGCCAAGTGAAATTCGGGTTTCTGACTCAGAAGGCCAAAGAAGCGGGGCTTGACTTCGATTTCTTTGCTACGGGACATTACGCGCGTATCGAACGCGAAGGGGGGCGTTTCCTGCTGAAGAGGGCGGTGGACCGCGCCAAGGATCAGTCCTATTTTCTTTATGGCATGAAGCCAAACCAGCTTGGCATGACGTTATTCCCGCTGGGCGGACATACAAAGGAGGAGGCGCGGCGCATCGCCCGGAGCATCGGGTTGAAGGCCGCCGACCGCCCCGAAAGCCAGGACTTTGTCGCAGGGGGTGAATATGCCACCCTTTTCAGCAGAGACGATCTAAAGGGCGGGGATATCGTGGATGTGTCGGGAAATGTCGTTGGAAGGCACCGCGGGATCATCCACTACACGGTGGGCCAGCGCCGCGGCCTCGGAGTTGCGGCGGGCCGCCCCCTGTATGTGGTGAAGATTGATGCGGTCCGAAACCGCCTGGTCGTAGGCGACAGAGACCGTCTTTTCTCCAGGGGCCTAATCGCCGGCGACCTCAATCTGATCGCCTTGGATCGCATCGAAGAGCCCCTTTCCGCCCAAGTCAAGATCCGCCTCCAGCACAGGCCCGCAAAGGCCCGGATTTTTCCACAAGGACACCACCGTGCGAAGGTTCTGTTCGATGAACCCCAGATGACGGTGACACCGGGCCAATCCGCCGTCTTCTACTCGGGTGATGTCGTTTTAGGAGGGGGTGTGATCGAAAAGGCCCTCTGATCATCGGCGGATGGGCGTTTGGACGAAAGGCCTGTTCGGGGTGCCCATGGAGAAGGAAGCTGCGCCGGGGGGAGGTGTCAAGTTTTTTTCCCCGTAAACGCCTCCACCAGGACGAAAGCCGCCTGGAGCGCCTCGGTGGGACAGAGGGGAAAACATTCCTTGCAATCCCAGCATTCCTTGGCTGCCACTTCGGGGACAAAGCAGATTTCCCGCCTGATTCCTCGATCCACGAAGCCGACAGCGTGTTTTTTCTTTACTTCGGCACAGTACCTTACGCAGAGGCCGCAGTGGATGCAAAAGGAGGCCTCTTTCTCGAAACGATTCCTGTCCGCCCCGTACTCGCGGGCCAGATCCTGCAACCCAAAGGCATCGGGTGCGTGGGCCAGCAGGAGTTCCAGGATCATTTTGCGTATCCTGTCGATCTTCTCTGATCTCGTTCTGACGATCAGGCCCTCTTCCACAGGGTAGACGCACGAGACAACGAGTTTCGTCCTGCCGCGATCTTCCACCTCCACGATGCAGATCCGGCAGGCGCCGTAAGGCTCCAATTTGTCGTGGTGACAGAGTGTGGGGATATGGATCCCCTCCTTCCGGGCCGCTTCCAGGAGGGTCATCCCTTCTTCCGCTTCGACCTGTCTTCCATCTATCTGCAAAAGGATTCCGCTCATTTTTCTTTGCTCTTTCCGGCGATGGTTCTCTGTTCCTCGGGTATGGGCGGTGGAACAGGCTCCCCGGAGATCTTCCGCACGGCGCTGAACCGGGGAGGGCAGGATTCAAAGCACGTCCCGCATTTCGTGCACTTCTCCTGGTCGATTACATGGATCAGCTTCTTGCCGCCCTCAATGGCATCGGCCGGGCATTTGCGCAGGCATATCATGCATGCCTTGCATTTTTCGGGATCAATGTAGTAGGCGATCAATTCCTTGCATGAGAGGGCCGGACAGCGCTTCTCTTTTATATGGGCCTCGTACTCTTCTCTGAAATGGCGCAGGGTGCTCAACAAGGGATTCGGAGCGCTTTTCCCCAGTGCGCAGAGCGAGGCCTCGGAGGTCACTTCGGCCAGCTCTTCCAGGAGCTGGATATCGCCTTCTTTCCCTTTGCCCTGGGTGATGTTCGTTAGGATCTTGAGCATCTGACGCATTCCTTCACGGCAGGGGACGCATTTGCCGCAGGACTCGTCCGTGAGAAAATCGAGGAAGTAGCGGGCCACATCCACCATGCAGGTGTCTTCATCCATGACGATCATGCCGCCCGAGCCCATCATGGAGCCCGCCTGGGTCAGCTCATCAAAGCCCACTTGCAGATCCAACAGTTCCTCGGGGAGGCAGCCGCCCGACGGCCCACCGGTCTGGACCGCCTTGAAGCGCTTTCCGCCGGGGATGCCGCCGCCGATCTTGTAGATGATGTCTCGCAGTGTCATGCCCATGGGCACTTCCACGAGGCCGGTATTGGTGATTTTTCCCACAAGGGAGAAGATCTTGGTCCCTTTGCTTCGTTCCGTCCCGAACTGCGTGAACCAATCAGCCCCTTTGTTGATGATCAGGGGCACATTGGCCCAGGTCTCCACGTTGTTCAGCACACTGGGTTTTCCCCATAGTCCCTTGATGTTGGAGCGGATATACTTGGGCCGGGGCTCCCCTGCCCTGCCTTCCAGCGCCGTCATCAGGGCCGTTGATTCTCCGCAGACGAAGGCCCCGGCCCCCCGGTGAACTTTCACGGTGAAGTCAAAGCCCGAGCCCAGGATGTTTTTCCCCAGCAAGCCGTATTCCTCGGCCTTCTCAATTGCGATGGTGATGTTCTCCACCGCCAGAGGGTATTCCTGGCGGACGTAGATGTACCCCTCATGGGAACCGATGGCCCAGGCCCCGATGGTCAATCCTTCAAGAATCGCGTGCGGATTGCCTTCAAGCAGACTGCGATCCATGTAAGCGCCGGGATCTCCCTCATCCGCGTTGACGATTACGTACTTGATCTCCTCGGGTGCGTTGCGTGATCCTTCCCACTTTCGCCCTGCGGGAAACCCTCCGCCCCCTCTTCCACGGAGGTTGGATTTCTTGATCTCCTCCACGACCTTTTCAGGGCCCCATTCTAGGGCCCTAGCGAGGGCGGCGTACCCCCCGATGGCCAGGTAGTCGTCAATGCTCTTGGGATCGATGTTCCCGTTGGATCCGAAAACGAGTCGTTCCTGGTTCTTGTAGAAGGGAATTTCCGACTCATAAATGATTTTTTCGCTGGTGTCTGGATCCTCGTAGAGCAGGCGATCCACGATCTGCTTTTCCTTGATCGTTCGGGAGATGATGTCTGGAACATCCTCGGCCTTGACCTGGAAGTAGCAGATCCCTTCCGGATGGATGACGACGATGGGCCCCCTTTCGCAGAATCCGTGGCATCCCGTCTTCCGGATAATCACTTCGTCGCTCAGTCCCTGTTTTCGGACTTCCTCTTCGATACGCGCCCCGACCTCGGCGCTGCCGGAGGCGTGGCAGGCGGAGCCGGAGCAAAGTGTGATGCACGGCTTGTTGGGGTCCCTTTGCGAGAGAAGACCCTCCCTGAAAGCTTCCAGTTCAGCGGGTGAATTGATCCGCGGCATAATATTTTCCTAATCGTAGTTTTTGAGCACTTCAGCGGTATCCGAAGGGCTCATCTTCCCATGAGTCTTTCCGTCGATCTCCACCACCGGCCCGAGGGCGCAGCACCCGAGGCAATTGACCGTCTCCAGGCTGAACTTCAGGTCCAGGTCCGTCTCCCCGGGTTTGATCCCGGTGAGATCCTGCACGGCGTCCAGTACGCGGGGGGCGCCGCGCACATGACAGGCGGTGCCCATGCAGATATGGATTTCATGACGCCCCTTGGGAACCAGGCTGAAGGCTTTATAAAAGGTTGCAATATGCATGATCCGGGCCAGTGGCACCTGAAGCCTCTCGCTGACGCGCTCCAGTGCCTCCTTCGGGAGCCAGTGGTATTCGCTCTGAATCTCCAGCAACACCTGAATCAGGGAACTTGCCTCGCTGTCATGTTTGCCGATGATCCTGTCGATTTTTTCGGTATCCATAGCCGCCGTCCTGCTCTTCCTCCCTGTCACGCGATCCGCTTTTCCGTTAGCCCGACATTTCAGGCGAGTACGAAACGCTTATTTTCCTGGTCGAACCGGACCAGTCCCTGCCTGGATGAGCTTTCCACGTACCGTGCCACCTCGGAAGGATTGAGGTCCAGAGTATGTGCGATTTCCCCCGTGGAAAGAGGGGTTTCTCCCAGAAGGGACACGATCTGGCTGATGGCCAGTTTGTCTGCGATCAATTCATCGAACAGCCGGTGAAACTCATCGCTTGTAAAGAATTCCCGATAGGCCTTTTCAGACTTAACGGGCAACCTGAGTCGTTCCCTCTCCACCAGCTTGATATATGGGACCAGTTTTCGAGCCGCTTCCAATCTGAATCGCAGAGTATCAGGCTCCAGGCCTTCACTGGCGCCCAAGGGCCCCAGTTCCTTCACCCTGTTTCCGAAATCATTGACCACCTGGGTGAAAAGGATGCCTTCACCGGAAGACATGAATTCGATCCTCAGCCTTTCCGGGTCTACCCCCGAGTGTTCAAGGATTTTTTTTGCCAGGTAAACCATGGCCAGGGCGTCGTAGTTTCCGTGGGTGATGTAATTGCACTCCCCGAGACGACAGCCGCCCACGAACACGCCGTCCATTCCGTTGGAAAAGGCGCGAAGCACGAAGCTCAAGTCGACCCTCCCGGAACACATGACGCGAATCAACCTTATGTCCGTTCTATATTGTAGCCTGGAAACTCCAGCCATATCAGCGGCGCCGTATGCTCACCAGTGGCAGACGAAGCCCAAGATCCTCGGCTTGAACTGAATTGCCGCACTCATTCCTTTTCCCCTCTCATCTCAAGAGCACCGGCCTTGCTGTCCGGTGCGTGAATTATCTACGCAGCTCCCACGGCCGCCTTGGGCGGTTCAATGATTTCTTCTTCCGGGGCGGCCGCGTCAATCTGGCTGAAAATTTCTTCATCCGTGAAATGCTTCAGGTAAATGGCGTTAGTGGGGCACTTGGCGTTACACACCCCGTCTCCCTTGCACAGGATGGGGTTTACCCAGGCCTTCCTGCCGCGGGCTGTTTCCCGAAACTCCACGGCGCCGTAAGTGCACGCCGTGATGCAGGCCCCGCACGACACACAGGCGTCTTCGTTCACCTCACAAACCGCGCCCGAGGCGGTGACCGAATCCTGGGAGAGAAGGGCCGCGGTTCGACCCGCAGCACCGTAGGCCTGGTTGATGGTTTCCGAGATATGCTTGGGGTAGTGTGCCATCCCGCAAAGGAAGACCCCGTCCGTGGCGAAATCTACAGGTCTCAGCTTTACGTGAGCCTCTTTGAAGAAACCGTCGGGACCCAGGGAAACCTTGAACAACTGCGATATCTCCTTGCTCTCGGCCGATGGAATCACGGCGGCCGACAGCGCGAGAAAGTCCGCATCCAGGGCAAGCCTCTTTCCCAGGATCGGGTCCGTGGCGGTCACCCGCAAGACGGGCCTTCCCTCTTCCTCGGCGGGCTCCACCCGGGGTTTGTCATCCGGCTCATACCGGATGAACTTCACTTCCCTTTCCGAAGCCTCCCGATAATAGTCCTCTTTGAAGCCGTATGTCCTCATGTCCCGGAATAGGATGTAGATATCCATCAGGGGGTTGAGTTCCTTGAGTTTCAGGGCGTTCTTGACCGCCTGGCTGCAGCAGACCCGGGCGCAGTAGTTTCGGCCCTCCTGCCTGCAGCCCACGCACTGGATCATCACTAGGCTCCGGGCGTTGATCAGCTCTTCTTCATTCTCAGCGATCCTCTCCTCAAGCTCCAACTGTGTCAGGACACGCTCGTCTTCACCGTAGAGGTATTCCGTGGGCTTGTATTCCTCCGCACCCGTGGCGATGACCGCCGCACCATGGTTGATTCGTTTCACCCCACCCTCGCATTTGACGGTGGTGGTGAAGTTTCCGATATAGCCCGAGACCTCGGTGATCACGGCTTCATGCGACACGTGAATCAGGGGATGTCGATACACCTTGTCGATGAGGTCGCGCAAATAGGCTTGAACGTCCATGCCTTCCAGCGTGTGATGAATCCTTCGTGCCGTGCCCCCCAGTTCTTTTTCCTTTTCCAGCAGGTGAACCTCAAACCCCTGCCGGGCCAGGCTCAGGGCGCATGTCATGCCGGCAAGACCCCCTCCCACCACCAGGGCGGTCTTGTTGACCGGCAGTTCGATTTCCTCCAGAGGTGCGAGATGTCGAACCCTCGCCACCGACATCCGGGTGATGTCCTTGGCCTTTTGGGTGGCGTCCTCCGGTTCCTTGGAGTGCACCCAGGAGTTGTGCTCCCGGATATTGGCCATGTCATAGAAGTATTGGTTCAGACCGGCTTCCCTGAGGGTGTCCCGGAACAGGGGCTCCAGGGTCCGCGGCGAGCAGGCGGCCACCACGACACGGTTGAGACCCTTTTCCCTGATGGTGTCCGTGATTTCCTTGGCGGAATTGGTGGCACAGGAAAAGAGCTGTTCCTGGGCGTGCACCACATTGGGGAGGGTCAAGGAATATTCGACCACGGAGGGTACGTCCACCACCCTCCCGATATTGGCCCCGCAGTGGCATACGAAGACACCGATGCGCGGCTCTTGTCCCGAGACATCCCTTTCCGTCTCATAAAGCCTCTCCCTGGTGAGTTTTCCGCGTCGATAGTCGAGGAATTCACCGCACTGCGAGACCGCTGCGCTGGCGGTGAAGACCGACTCCGGGATATCCATGGGGCCCTGAAAGGCGCCGCTGACGAACACGCCGGCCTTGGATGTCTCCATGGGATTAGAGGGCGGGGTCTTGCAGAATCCGTGCGCGTTGAGTTCGACTCCGAGCTTGTGGGACAGTTCGTCATGCCCCGCAGGAGGGTTCAGCCCCACCGAGAGGACCACCAGCTCGAATTCCTCCTCCTTGACCCCCTCATCGGGCGTGGCATATCTGATAATGACGTTTTTCGTCTCGGGGTTTTCTCCGGCGACGGATACGTAGCTCCTGATGAACCGGGTGCCCGGCAGGTCCCGGGTCCGCTGGAAATAGGGTTCGAAATCCTTGCCGTAGGATCGGATGTCATTGTGAAAAATAGTGCACTCGGCCTCAGGGATATGATCTTTGGTGAGGATCACCTGTTTCTGGGTATAGGTGCAGCAAACGGCGGAGCAGTAACTGTTGTCTCCCGGCGTCACCCTCCTGGAACCCACACACTGGATCCATGCGATCTTCCGGGGGTGTTTCTTGTCCGAGGCACGCAATATCTGCCCTTCATAGGGCCCTGTGGCGCACAGGAGTCGTTCGAAATCGAGGCTGGTCACCACGTTGGCCAGTTTTCCGTAACCATAGTCGCCTTTGATCTTGGGGTCGAAGACCTCGTAGCCTGCCGACAGGAGGATCGCTCCTACCTTGATCTCGATCCTTTCCTCTTTCTGTCGAAAATCTATGGCCTCATTCTGACAAACCCCTTCGCATATACGGCATTTTTTTTCTTTGAGATACAGGCAGCTCTCATCAATATAGGAGATCAGCGGGATGGCCTGGGCAAAGTAGATGTGAACCGCCTTGTTCTTGGAGATCTCCTGGTTGAATTGATCTGGGTACTCCACCGGGCAGTACTGGACGCAAGTGCCGCAGCCCGTGCATTTGTCCTCGATGACGTACCGGGGTTTTCTGATCAGACGGACCTTGAAGTCTCCCGCTTCGCCCTCTACGCCGTCCACTTCCGTATAAGTCAGAACCTCGATGTTGGGATGCCGGCCGACCTCGACCAGTTTCGGCGAGAGAATTCACATGGAGCAGTCGTTGGTCGGGTAAGTCTTGTCCAGCTGGGCCATGTGGCCGCCGATGGCGGGTGCCCTTTCCACCAGGTAGACCTTGAACCCGGAGGCGGCAAGGTCCAGTGATGCCTGAATGCCGCTGATACCGCCCCCCACCACCATGACGTCCCCGAAACCGGCCATCCCGGATTCAGCGGGAAGCTGCAAAACCCCCTCTTTCACCGATCGTTCCTTATCCACTTTTCCATCACCTCTTCAGCGTTCATATGCCCGCGCCGCTTGTTCCGCCCGGGCTCGCCGTTACCCTAGATCACCTCTTCCACGACCTCGGTGATGTCCTTGATTTCAAAGTTTTCCGTTATATCCAGCGTGATTCGGCTGTCCTCGAAGTTGGATATACAATAGGGGCAGGATGTCACCAGCACCTCCGCGCCGACACCCATGGCCTGTTCCAGCCTCAGGTCGGAAAATCTCTCCCCTTTCGGTGTTTCCATCCAGATCCTGCCTCCTCCTCCCCCGCAGCAGAGACTGTCGGCCAGGGAATCGGGCATCTCTTCCAGTTCCAGCCCGGGGATCTGCAGCAGAACGGCCCTGGGTTCCTCGAATATGCCGTTGTGACGTCCCAGGTAGCATGGATCATGGTAAGTGACCTTTTTTCCGTATTCCTTGGTGAGCCGAAGCCTTCCTTCGCGGATGAGTTCCGCCAGGTACTGGGTCAGGTGCAGCACCTCGAAGTGCACCATGAATTCGGGGTATTCATTCTTGAAGGTGTGATAGCAATGAGGAGATGAGACCAGGATCTTTTTTACGCCGTTTTCGATGAAGGTCTTGATGTTTTCCCTGGCCAGGCGCCGGAACAGATCCTCCTCGCCCGTCTTGCGAATGCTTTCTCCGCAACAGTTCTCCTTGGTACCCAGAATTCCGAAATCCACTCCCGCCTTGTTCAGGATACTTGAGGTGGCTCGAGCGACCTTCTTGAGTCTGGGGTCGTAGCAGGGGTAGCAGCCCGGGAAATAGAGGATTTCCATCTCCTCGTTGAAGGTCTTGACGGAAAGACCTTCAGCCCAGTTCGCACGGTTCTTCCTCTCTTCGCTAAGCGGGTTCCCTTCGCCCACCAGGCTGGCGCTGGCTGTGCGCACGGGCTTGACCGAGGGGGGGAATACCCCGTACTCCGTGGCGATCCTGCGTAGCGCCACACCGGATTCGATCTGCCTCACATCCCGCGGGCAGTGCTGGGGGCACCTGCCGCACGTGGTGCAACGCCAGATGTCTTCGCTTTCGATCTCCGTCAGACCGAAAGTGGCCTCCCGCACGATCTTGCGCATACTGAAGGACCTGACCCTGTTCCACGGGCAAACCACATCACAGAGGCCGCATTGAAAGCATCTCTTGAAGGCCTCCCCGCCGCTCTCCTTGATGACATCGATGATCTCTTTGTACGGAACTGCCGTCTCCACTGTTTTCTCAAGGCCTCTTCATCGGTTTGGTTCGTTACTCTTTATTCGACATGCGCACAACGGTGTCCATGATCTTGTCCAGGCCGAATTTCTCCGCCAGGGCCTCCAGACCGATCTCCAGTTCCTCTATTTCTTCCTGCTCTTCTATTTCTTCTTCCCGCTCCTCATAGGTCAGGGCGTCGGCCAGGCACCATTTCACACACAGGGGTTCTTCTTCTCCTTCACACATGTCGCACTTCAACGGGAGGCCCGAATCGGGTTCCTTGAATGCGTCTCTGGAAGGGCAGGAGGCGCGACAGAAGGCGCATTCTTCATATTCCTTTCCGTCGATCACATATTTGTCCCTGCCCATACACTCGGCTGCGACATATTCCCCCGCATACACGGGCACATAGATGTCTCTCAGCGGGTCATGAAGCACGCGAATGCGGGCCCTTCCAGGGTTGTTGCTGCTGTATTTGGGAGTGGCGTGAAATGCGGAACAGACGACTTCACAGGCACGGCAACCGTTGCATTTGTCCACATCCACTTTGATCGTCTTGATGACCTTCTTTGTTTTTTCACCCATCGCGGCTACCACCTTTTCATCCTAATTCCTTAACTTTTTTTAACGCCGAGGTCTTTTCGGAAGGTCCCTGCTACTCGTCCTTCAGGATGCCCCTCCCGATGAAGTCTTCAGCCACGTAATCCAGGTCCAGTGCGTTCAGGGTCTCTTTGGTGGGAATACCCTCCTCGTTCCAGCCTTTGTATTCGTAGTAGGTGTCCAGGAGTTCCTTTTCGAGTTCCGGAAACCGCTTTTTCCAGTGGTCCTGGGGGGGCTTTTCGTCTTTTCGCCTCATGCCCCGCCTGATGTTGACGGCCCTCACCAGGGTGCGATACCTCTTGGTGGCCTGGGTCAGTTTTTCCTCATCCATGTCGATCCCGGCCCCGGCGGAGATGAATTTGGGATAATTATGGATGTGGTAGGGCGGTTTCAGGGGAAAGGAAGACAGGCCCGCGCACATGCCGAGGGCGTCGTCGATGTAATGCATTCTTTCCTGCCAGTCCACGATGTCACAACACATCCGGGGTGTGGGATAGAAGGGGATGGACTTTTCACCCCGCGGCTCCCAGTCCAGGAAGTATTGTTTGAATCGATCATCGGGGACCTGAAACCAGTCCTTCACGAACTCCTCCCGCTGCTCCCTCTTGGGGAAGGGGGCCTGGGGAAACTGGCCTTCGATCTGAGTGATGTTGATCTTCTCCCCCGTGGAATACATCAGGAAGTAGATGGGGTTCAACATGGAGAGCTTGAGAGGAAGTTGTTCATGTTTCTTGATTGTATTATGGGCATATTCTTCCGCGCCCTTGCCTATCGTCTTGGCCGCCCAATAGGTGCCGTCGGCCAGGACGTTCCCGATCCCCTCGCGCCGCACGATCTTGTCGAGCAGCCAGTAGAACCGCTCCTCATTGTCCGCTGGAAATCCGGGCATATCCTCGTCCGTCAGGATGCCGTCTTCGTACAGCTCCACGGCAAAGGCCATCACCTGCGGGGTCGAGTAGCCGTCCACTCCGTATTCCGTGGCCCTCTGAGCGATTCTCAACCCGAACTCCAGATCCGACATGGCCGCCATGGTGTAGGTCAGTTTGGAGAAGCATTTCATCATATAGGTGGGGAGACCGGGCAGGGTGAGGGTCGCCCCGCATTTCATGGGGCAGTTGTAGCAACTGATGAGCCGCTTCCGGGCGCTTTCCAGGGTCTGCGTCCATTGCTTTTCGATCTCTTCGTTCCAGAAGCCCTTTCTCCGAAGACGGGAGTTCCCCCACATGAAATTCTCAGTGTGCCACTTCTCGTCGTGCACAGCCATCTCCTGCGGGGAGCCCAGGCCCGCCAGGATGGGCATGACGCCGGGGATGGGATGCTCATTGCGCCACTTGATGTAATCCATCACCTCATTGCAGAGTTCCATGTATTCATCGGGCCGCGCGACGTTGATGTCCCTGGTACCCCGGACAGCGATGGCCTTGATCCCTTTATCCCCCATGACCGCGCCGATCCCGCCCCGGCTGGCACTGGACCTTCCCTGCTCGATGGAGGCAAAATATACCCTGTTCTCCCCGGCGAGCCCGATGGCCGCCACCTGGGCCCTGGGCTCCTGCAATTCCTGTTTGATCAGTTCGGCGGTTTCAATGGCGCCTTTGCCCGCCAGGTGGGATGCATCGCGGATTTCCACCTGGTCGTTGTGAATCCACAAATAGACCAGGTCCGGCGATTTGCCCCGGAAAATGATCTTGTCATATCCGGCATATTTCAATTCCGGCGCCCAAAAGCCGCCCATCATGGAAAAGGCCATCAACAGGGTCTGGGGCGAAATGGTGGAGACAATTGTACGATTGCATCCGATGGCGGGTGTGCCGCACAGGAGGCCTGCGCTGAATATAAGGAGATTGTCAGGGGAAAAGGGTTCGACTTCAGGCGGAACGCGGTCCCACAAGATCTTGGTGTTCGTTCCAAGTCCCCCCAAATAGAGTTCCGTGTCCCGCGGATCGGTCTCCACCCGCTCTATGCTTCCGCGGGATAAATCGATTTCCAAGTTAAACCCTGTCTCAGCGTACCTCATTTTTTACCCCTTGATGAAATGACCTCAATCCAAATCCCGCCGGGAACGGCGGGCGCGGTGGAAGTCGCCCGGCCCTTACGCCCGCCGGGGCGGGGGGTCGATGTTACTCCTTGTTAATCCAAAATCGCCACCATGGGACCGGCGTTCTTTGGACCGTGTCCGCCTCGCAGCAAAATCAATCGCTCCGGATCCAAAAGGAACATCCGTCGCAAAGCAGATTAATGTGATTACAATCTAGCTATATCGTAACTATGTGTCAAGGAAAAACTAGATCGGCAACCGGGGTGCACGCCGGTCCTGCGGGACGGTGGCGGGCAGGGGGGCGTGGGTCCAAATTTCCCTTGTGATTTCGGCCGGGTCGAATCTGATCGATTTCTTGTGTGGGCATGGGTCGCGATTTCAGCTTCTGATAGCCTTTCGTGGCGCACGATAGTGCCGGGAACCGGTCAAAGCCGGGCAAAGATGTTGTTTTCAGTCGGCGTCGCGGGCCCCCGGCCCTTGCCCTGGAATCGTTCCGGCTGCAAGTTTCAGCGCAGGGCGATGGTGGGAGAGCGTGATGACTCCGTACCTGCGACCCTTGACAGCCGGTTTCTCATGCCCTGGACGACCCGGCCGGTACTCTTCTTTTTCCCGTAGACGACCTCCTCCACCTTGCCGTCCGGACGGGTCCGGTAGATGCCGCGGGGATCCCGGGGCGGCGGATAGTATTCCCCGTCAATGTCGCAGTAAAGATCCACACGGACGAGGGGGTCTCCCGGTGTTTCCACGCTCACCACCCCCAACAGGCCCCCTTCCTCGATTACCTTGTAGGCCCCTTCCGGCGAGGCATACCCCACCCAGTATCCGGAAAAGTGCTTGACATAGACATCCGCGTCCAGCGGGTACAGCATGCCGCGCACGGATTCATGCGCCTCTCCGTCTCGAATCACGATCCGCTTGCCGGACTTGAGGATGGGTCTCAAGGCGGTCAGATTGTCCGGCGTGTGGGTAAAGATGAGTTTTTCGATGGGGGCCTTGCCGATGTCCTCGTAGTCCGTATGGACGACGCTGTTCTTGCGGGCCACATCGTGGATCACTACGGATCCCTTGTACGCCGAAAGGGCGGCCTCGTAGCGCTCTCGGCTCCAGGTAAGTTCAATGAAATCGTTGATGTCCCCGTAGATCACCGCACTCTCTTCGAATTCCCTGCGGTTCACACGGTCGAAATTTTGAGGCCTGCGGGCCTCGCAAAGTTCCTTCCAGAGAGAGGGTTTGTAGACCGTGTCCGAGCTGAAAAAAAGGCTGTTCCTCTCGGTCATGAATCGAAAGGCCACGGAAGGCACGCCGTGCCAGACAGGGGCCTTGACCGCTTTTACCCGCAACCGGGCCTCTTCGTCCACGAACTCGTTGGCCGTAACTTCGTAAAATTCGGTGGAGGAGAAGGGATAATAGCTCTCCGGTTCCACCCAGAGCCCCGATTCATCGTCCTTGAACAGCATTCGCGGCCTGTTGGCTCGCGGATTGATGAAGATCTTGGCCTTCTCGGGCCCGACCAGGGATCCGTCTCGGTCCCGGATCACGTAGCGGTACCCACCGTCCGGGCTCTTCTCAAGCCTGATCCGGTAAAGGCTCCGGGGACCGATGATGCACTCTTCCACCATCTCATGATAAGGGATATCGATCACTCTCTTGCTGTCTTCCGAAAGAGAGCGTTCAAGGGCGCCCTTGGAGTTCTTGTGAAACTCCTCGAGGATGGTTTCGGTGGATATCAATTTGAGCTTTTGAGAGCTCCTTGCGTCATAGAACCGGAACAACGCGATGTCCGTAAACCATCTCCGGTGATCTTCGTGAGAGTGGGTGGCGAAGATTCCCTTGATTTCTTCTATACCGTGGTGACCCAGGGTGGCAAAGACGGGGGAGCCGCATTCAAGGAGGTACCGGGATCCATTGAAGGTCAACATGTATCCGCTGCTCTCCCCCTCGAGGGAAAAGCAGCCGGTGTTGCCCAGCACATCCAGTACAATGTCCTCGCCCATCAAGAATAGTCCCGTCGATCCCTTCAAGCGCGAAGGGTTGAGAAGGGGGGCGTCCCGTGGACGGAGAGCCCACCTTGCCCCGAAATCCCGAAAATCCAATGACCAACAGGTACATAACAGATGGCGCGTGGCATTTCAACGTGCAAGTTCCAAGAACTCCGGGGAGCTATTTTGCGATTCCCCCGGGAGTTCCCGGCCCCTCCGTCCGCTGCTTACGCGCCGGCCTTCTCGTTCAGGGCCGGCATGTCCACCACGTTGTAGATCATCACGGGCGAGTGAATACCTTTTACACGGACCTCTCCCATCTGCTCCACACGGACCTCTTCCCTTACAAGGGCGTAAGTCCTCTCGCTGATGAGGATCTGCCCGCCCTGCGCGAGCGATTCCAGCCTGGATGCGATGTTGACCTGGTTGCCGATCACCGTGTAGTCCTTG
>Ga0180301_10001046_pt1 | contig 21622 bp, 23 predicted proteins | sample GuaBasSediGuay16_FD_121797 | JGI IMG/M metagenome (GOLD analysis project Ga0180301, IMG submission 121797) | Subseafloor sediment microbial communities from Guaymas Basin, Gulf of California, Mexico - Guay16, Core 4569-2, 12-15 cm | ecosystem: Environmental > Aquatic > Marine > Hydrothermal...
ATTTAACAGTTTCGGCAAAAATTACCACTTTATTTTTTATTTTTAGGAAAATTTTGCCATGAAATACGTGAGATGAAGGATTTAAGTAATTTTTACTTTTTATAGATTCTCATTCCATATTCTTAAATTTTCTCGTAATTTTGCAGCTTATTCTAAAGAAGTGCTTCTTTTCGTTTTAGATGTTGTTGGGTTTACGGACATTGAATTATTTTTCTAGCCCATAGGCAGTCTGCGCAGCTGGGAGAGTTCCCCCAGCAGTCCATTAAGTTTTCTTCGACAAACCAACAAAACTCTTGAAATTCACAGTCGGTACAGGATGGAAAGCTGAAATTTTTTACTATTATTCTAAATTTAACGTATTTTGGGCTAAGCCATGTATCTTTTAAGCTTTGGTTGTTAAGGTTTCCAAATGAGACCTTGTGTATCATTTTTTTGCGACCGTTAATTATGCACGGATATGTATGCATGAAATTGTAGCAGGGACAAACATCTCCATCCCATGTAACTACACAACTACCTTTTTCAATAAAGTTGCATGATCTTTGCGTTTTAAGTTCAAAGTATGGTGTAAGTAATCTGACTTTTGATGCAATGGCCCTTTTAGAAGCCTCTAGTATAACATCAGAAGCCACATTGGACCCATTAAAATATAGAACTTGTTGTGCCAATTCATACGTATACGGTAGAAGATTTGAAATTAAAACCGTGGTAGCTCCACTATTTCCAGCTAAATCCACCAAAGCTGGTAAATCTTCAATATTGTCTTTCATGACAACAAATTCTATCCATATTTCTGGTTTTTTGGATTCTTGAGCTTTTTTCTCAAGATTTTTTACATTTCTAATAATTTTTGATACTTCCGTTCCCCGGATTTTTTTGAATTTCTCTTCAAATGGGCTGTCTATGGAAATGACCACTCTGTCAACTTTGTACTTACTAAGGGTCTTTGCCATGTCTTCGTCGATAAGAGTACCGTTTGTTGTGATGCCTAGTTTAATTTTATTTTGTTTAACCTCCTTTACAGCTTCTTCAAAATGTTCATAAATTAGGGGCTCGCCGTAGCCAGCAAACCATATCCATTCTACACCTAGTTCCTTTGCCTCATGGATAATTTTCTTTAGAAGTTTAAAATCCATATCACCGATTTCATCTCTCCAAGCTCTACGTATGCACATTATGCAATTTAAATTACATTTGCTGGTGATCTCGAGGTAAATGGAGTTAAGTTTCATTTTTTCTAGTGGGCAGATTAATAGGCAATCTCTAAATGCTTCAACCATTACTGGAAATTTTTCCGAGATGTTCAGGTGGGAGAGGAATTGAGGGGGTATTCTTAGTGTTCCGTCTCTCTTTAAATAGGAAACGTAATTATAACTACGATCAACAAAGGTGATATCATGGAGAACAGTATCATCATTCATGTGTATCACCAATAAGTTAGTGTTAATTCTCGGATGAAATAGATATTTGAATGTTTTTGTTTTGCTCGGGATAGATACGCACATGCAGACAAGTTACAAATATGAAGATGCTTAACAGTAAGGAAGAACCGATATGAATATTTAAACATAACAGCTTCCCCAGAAACCTATATAAAATATTTTAAACTAAGATTATTGGAGAATAACAGAAGCACTTGTTAAAAGGGGAGAAAAATGCCAGGCGGATATATGGGTAAGTTTTTGAGAGTTAATTTAACGGATGGAACAATAAAGGAAGAAAAAATAAGCGACGAAGTTCTTAAAATGTTCATAGGCGGAAGAGGACTAGGTGTTAAAATACTGTATGATGAATTAAAACCCGGCGTTGACCCGCTATCCCCTGAAAATAAAATAGTGATACTCACGGGTCCGTTAACTGGAACCGCTGCACCATCAAGTGGCAGATGGTGTTCTGTCACAAAATCCCCGCTTACAGGAACAATTCATGATAGTCATAGTGGTGGCTATTTTGGACCCGAACTTAAATTTGCAGGGTTCGATGGAATCATAATTGAGGGTGTGTCGGAAAAACCAGTCTATCTTTGGATACATGATGGTGAGGCCGAATTAAGGGATGCTTCTCACCTCTGGGGCAAGGATACGCATGATACCACAGACATGATTTGCAAGGAACTTGGAGATGAGAAAATTAAGGTGGCTTGTATAGGTCCAGCTGGCGAGAACTTAGTGAAGATAGCAGGTATTATTAATGATAAGCATAGAGCTGCTGGTAGAGGTGGACATGGTGCAGTATTTGGAAGTAAGAAACTTAAAGCAATAGCCGTACGCGGAACACAAAGAGTACCTATAACTAGTGAGGAAGCTTTTAGAGAGGCTGCCAGGAGAGCCCTTGACAAAATAAAGGAAAGTGCCGTAACCAGTCAGTCACTACCTGCATATGGCACTGCCGTACTTGTAAATATAATTAATGAGCAGGGACTATTTCCGACAAGAAACTTCCAAACAGGAGTATTCCCAACCGCTACTAGAATTAGTGGGGAAACGATGGCTGAAACCATACTTGTGAAGAAGAAGCCTTGCTGGGGTTGCCCAATTGCATGTGGTAGGGTAACAAAAGTTCCACCATGGAGCCCGTATAGTGGAGAGGGTGAAGGACCAGAATATGAGACAATATGGGCTTTTGGGGCGCAGTGTGGAGTGGATAATTTAGAAGCTATTGCTAAGGCTAATTATCTTTGTAACGAACTTGGACTCGATACAATATCGATGGGCCATGTAATTGGAACAGCTATGGAACTCTATGAGAAGGGTTACATAAAACCTGAGCAAACAAGAGGTGTCGATTTGAAGTTTGGAAATGTTGAAGCTGTTGTGGAATTAACGTGGAGAACTGCTTACAGATCAGGACTGGGAGATGACCTAGCGGAAGGATCTAAACGTCTTGCAGAAAAATATGGAGCGCCAGAGTTGTCAATGGATGTTAAGGGACAAGAACTTCCTGCCTATGATCCGAGAGGCGCTCAGGGACATGGATTAGGATATGCAACATCAAATAGAGGCGGATGTCACTTAAGAGCGTATATGATCTCTGCTGAAATTCTTGGAATACCTGAAAAGCTCGATCCGTTAACAACAGAAGGTAAGGCTAAGTGGGTTATAACGTTCCAAGACCTCTTTGCAACTTGTGACAGCCTTGTTCTCTGTAAATTCGTGACCTTTGCATTTGGTGCGGAAGAATTTGCTGATATGCTTTCCGCGGCTACTGGTTGGAATTTAACTGCTGACGACGTTATGAAGATTGGCGAGAGAATCTATAACTTAGAAAGGGCTTTCAATATTCGTGAAGGCTTCAAGGGCAGAGAGGAAGATACATTACCAAAGAGGCTATTAGAGGAACCTATGCCTGAGGGGCCAGTGAAGGGATATGTTGTAAAGCTTAATGAGATGTTAGACGAATATTATAGCCTTAGAGGCTGGAAGGACGGTGTTCCAACTAAGGATAAGCTTAGAGAACTAGGTTTAGATAAGGCTGCTGAGGAAGTAGGGGTTTAAAATCTACACTTATTTTTTCTTTAGGGGAAAACTATTCTTATGGCGCCTTCTGGGCAAGCTGCTTTGCATAATAAGCAGTTAATACATTCTCTGTTTCTGATTTTTTGCCAGGGTTCATCAAGGATTCTTATGTTCATCGGACAAGCTTTCTCACAAATTCTGCATTTTTCTCCGAGACATTTAGCTGGTTTTCTTCCAATACCGAGTAGGCTATATTTGCTGAATATTGCTTGAAAGGCTCCGATAGGGCAGAACCATCTGCACCATGCTCTTGGAACATATATAGATATGAGTATAGCGAATGCTAGAATGCCTATTCTGAGCCAGAATAAGCGGTTTAATGTGAATATTTCCCATACGTGGTCGCCAAGCTCTATGAATCTTCTTTCCACGATCATTACTGGTATTAATCCAAATAATGTACTGGATGGGCTTAAGGTCGTGTATGGTGCTTTGCCGAAATCTCCTAATACTCTTAATAAATCTCTTATGTTGTAGATTTTCGCTAATGCAAAAAGAGAAACTATAACAAGGGTGAAAAGCAGTGCATAGTATTTTATTTCTGCTAACCCTTTATTTGTAGGATGGGAAACTCTTATCTTTTTTACGGGAAGCGTTCTTAAAAGGTCTTGCACAAAACCGAATGGACATAGCCATCCACATGCAGCACGGCCAAAAACTATGGAAATTAATATTGTTAGTCCTATGGTTAGAGCTGGAAACCATAGAGTTGCGATCATGAGTTGTATAACTGTGAAAGCATTTGCAACATTTGCGTACTGTGAATCAAAATCTATTGGAAGTGGGAAGTTTCTTAAGTTAATTTGTTCAAGTGTGGAAAGGAAATTCCCGAAACGAGGAATTAATTCGAAAAGATATATGTTGAATAATATAAAGAAGAATATCTGAACGATATATCGGCTGGCTTTGATTGCAATCTCTCCCTTTCTCACAGTAAATCCTCCTAAAATTACTGCCTTAAAGGGAAATTATTATGACATTTAATAATATTTGATCAATTAGGACTTTTAGAATTACTGTAAATTAATATTTAAAATTTCTGATTTATTTGAAATAAGTGAAACCATTAGAAGATTAACATTTTATAGTAATTGGATACTGTTTGAGCTGTAGAAAATCAAATAATTCATATCTAATAGTATTACTTTCTTTGTGTATAAATCCCTGTGGCAATGCTGTAAGTTGGTTACTGCAATGCACATTTCAGTAACCAAATCTTTAAACGACAACCACTCTAAAGTATTCCTTGTTCAATTAGTTTTAGGATGGAAGCTACCATGGATTTAAGGATATGGAAACATCCGATATTAGAGTTTAAACGCGAGAAACCAGTGTATATTTACCTTGATGGCAAGAAAATTAAAGCGTATAAAGGAGAGACGATAGCGGCAGCACTTTATGCTTCTGGAATAAAAATATACTCTAGGAGCGTTAAATATCATAGGCCAAGGGGATTTTTCTGTGGTATAGGGAAATGTTCCTCTTGTCTAATGCGTGTAGACGGAATACCACATGTTAGAACTTGCGTAACCCTTGTTAAGGATGGAATGAAAATCGAATACGAAAAAGGACGCGGGGAACCTCCTACAACCGATATGACCGAAATGGAGGTTGAAGAAGAAAAATTGGACACAGACCTTATAATTATTGGTGGAGGTCCTGCAGGTTTATCGGCAGCAATTACGGCTGCTAATCTAGGTGTTGATGTATACCTTGTAGATGAGAATCCTAGGGCTGGAGGGCAATTAATTAAGCAAACGCATAAGTTTTTTGGTTCCAAGGATAACTATGCCGGTGTTAGAGGTGTTGAAATTGCCAAAATCCTCCTTAGGGAACTAAAAAAGTCTGATGTGAAGTGGGTTCTTAATGCTAGTGTTGTAGGATACTATGGAAATAAGAAGCCTACATTGGCTGTTGTTCAAAATAATCGTAAACTTATCGAAGCAACTACTCGTAACATCATAGTTGCTACTGGAGCTCAAGAAATTATGTTGCCATTTCCTAATAATGATTTACCTGGGGTTTATGGTGCTGGGGGGGTTCAGACACTTATGAATGTTTATGGTGTAAGACCTGGTAATGATGCTTTAATTGTTGGTGCTGGTAATGTTGGTTTAATAGTTGGCTACCAGCTTGTTCAAGCTGGTGTAAATGTTAAGATGGTTGTTGAAGCGATGCCTAAAATAGGAGGCTACCTAGTTCATGCATCGAAGCTTAGAAGACTTGGAGTCCCCATATTGACAAGACATTCAATTAGCGCTGCCAAGGGTAAAGATCATGTTGAGGGAGCAATAATTGTGGAGTTGGATGAAAAATGGCAACCTATAGAGGGAACAGAACAAGAGATTGAAGTGGATTTAATATGTTTAGCTGTTGGGTTAACACCCTCTTCGGAACTTTTGTTTCAAGCTGGTTGTGAAAAAGCATATATACCAGAACTTGGCGGCCCAGTAGCAATACATAATGAAGATTTGGAGACAACTATTGATGGCATGTACCTTGCTGGTGATGTTTCAGGTATAGAGGAAGCAAGCACAGCTATGATGGAGGGGAGAATAACGGGAGCAAACGTAGCAATAGAGTTTGGGAAAGAAAGAAGCAAAGCTGAAAAGCTTAGAGGAGAAGCCTTTAAACATTTGGATGAGTTAAGAAAGAGCCCTTTTAGTGAAAAAGTTTTAAGGGGCAAAGAAAAGGTTTGGAAGATGTGGAGGGAGCTGAAGTGAACAGTTATGAGGCAACAGGAGTATTAACTCTTGAAGACTTAAAAGATCGCTTGCCTCCCAAGGAAAGACTTGAAAAAGGTCCCGTTGTGATCATTGAATGTATTCAAAAGATTCCATGCGATCCATGTGCTCATATTTGCAGATTTGGCGCGATTAAAAAGCCTTCTCTCATTGATCCACCAGAGGTGGATTATGATAAGTGCACAGGTTGTGGTGAATGTGTAGCAGTCTGCCCAGGACTAGCCATCTTCGTTGTCAATTTCAAATATAGCGATGATGAAGCTTCGGTAACGATTCCCTATGAATTTTTACCAATACCGAAGAAGGGAGAAATCTTTGAGGCACTAGATCGTGAGGGCAAGCCAGTAGGAGAAGCTCGAGTAATTTCTGTGAGGAGAATGGAGGATAAGACGACTGTGGTAACCATCTCAGTGAGGAAAGATTTAGCAATGGTCGTAAGAAATATTGGGAGGAAAATTAAATGAATGATAAGGAACTGGATAAGAAAAATACTATAATTTGTAGATGTGAAGATGTAACTTTGGAGGAAGTTGAGAAAGTTATCGATGAAGGATATACTACATTAGAGGAAATTAAGCGTATACTTAGATGCGGAACAGGGGCATGCCAAGGCAGAACATGTATAAGGCTTGTATTATCAATAATATCTAGGAAAACTGGAAAATCGGTGGATGAAATAGATCTTCCAAGAGTTCGTCCACCAATAAGACCTGTTCCGGTAGTTCTCTTCGCTAAAACCAAAGAGAAAGACTAACCAGCGTGGCCTACCATGTTACAATTCTAAATTTCCTCGTTGTAAGGACAATTGCATGTTACCCTATGACCATGGTCTCGTGAATTAATTTTTCTTCCTTGAATCTTGACAGTAAATATGGTTTCATGAGTTCGTTTATTTTATCGTATAAAATGTTTTTTGCCATAACTTCGCCAGCAAAGGGGGCCATCATAAAACCGTGCCCACTAAATCCTGCTGCAACATAAAGGTTTTCCGGCCATTCAGGATCTCTGCCTAAAATGTGACTGTGATCTGGAGTTACAACGTAATAACCTGACCATGTTCTTAGGAACATTAAATGTTTGATCGGAGGTATGATTTCAACGGCGTTTTTAGACCATTTATGGATCCAGTCAAGTGTTGTATCGAGAGGCTTAACCCCTTTAATGATGGGGTAATCTATGCTTCCTAAAACCTCTCCTCTTACCATTTGTCCAACATATACTCCGCTTTTTAAACTTACAACGAAAGGTTTTATGAAATAGTTTATGGGCTCAGTCACGCCTATTTCCTTTCTTTCAACTTCAATTGGAAGATTTATCCCGATACCTTTTAGAAGTTCTGCACTCCAACCTCCAGCAGAAACTAGAACCTTATTGCTTTCAATAACACCTTTACTTGTTTGGACTCCCTTAACTTTATTATTATCGACTATTATTTTTTCGGCTTTTGTGTAAGGTAGGAACTTGACTCCCATTTTTTTGGCTTCTTCATAATATCCGAAAACAATGGCATTAGGGTTCATTTTACCATCTTGTGGCCCGTAAAAACCAGCAATCACTCCCTCTAGGTTAATGTATGGGAATCGTTCGGAAATTTCTTCTGGTGTTAGGATTTTGCCGCTAACATTAAATTTGCTCCAGATTTCCATGTTGCTTCTTTTATAGGCTCTAACTTGTTCTTCCTTATATAGGAGCCATAAATATCCACCTAAATCGATTTCCGCGTTCCACCTGATTTTGGAAGCAAAGTCTAAGAGCCTTTTTCGAGCTTCAATCGCGAAACGAGTATTTTCGGGGGCCCAAAAATGTACTCTAAAGTGTCCAGCATTTCTCGTGCTAGAGCCGTAAGCAATATATTTTTGTTCTATAACTGTCACATTATTTTCTCCGAGCTTTGCGAGGTTATATGCTGTAGTTAATCCCACGACCCCGCTACCAACAATTACTATATTAGTCTTCAATTTAACGACCTCTAATATTCTTGTTTCCTATTTGTATTCATGGAAGTGGAATGTTTATGGATTATTTTAGAATTTAATTAGGTATTTTCATTTCTATTGGTATGACAGAGCATCATACATTATAAAGCATGTTAGAAAAGCAACCATTATAGCTACAACTGTTCCTAGGACTGTTTGCTGCAGGGTGTGAGCCTTAAGTTTAATTCTTGCCCATGCAACTGGTATAATTATTAGGTATAGGAACACGTACGTTAAACCTAGGAAAAACACCATGTAGGTTACTGGTCCAGCTATCCCCGAAGTGTGGGCGCTAATTTTTGTTTTAAATGTTATTAACAATACTGATAACGTGACAAAGAAATAAGCGAGATGAATTATGGTTAGAATCTTTACTTTTAAAATATGCGAGATAAATGCCCCTACAAGGTAACTTAAAAGAGCATACAGATAGAATTTCGGCCTTCTCTTCCTATCTGAAACGAATACATCGATATCACCCTTAATTACATCCAAGACAAGAGGTGCAACAGGTAATATGGTTAAGAAAATTACACCGATTAAAATTGCTAGATATGCAGGCAAAGGATTATATGCTGAGCTATCAGCAATATAAATTATAAGGAGAGAATATATAGCGAAAAGTGGCGCTGAAAATGCATGGGAAATAATGTCAGCTATCTTGACGCTGACCAATTTACGTCCTCCATTAGTAAGTACTTTCAGAAACAGAAAACACAGGTTACCTTTATATGCTTATCTTAACTCTATTTAATGAATTAATTCACATTCTTACGAAATATTAAATTGCTACTAATAATTTATTAATCAAAGATGTTTACATAGGTGGAATTAAATAAAAACAAAATAAGTTACTCCGGTCAATCTTAATGGCGTGGTGGGCCCGCCGGGATTCGAACCCGGGACCTCCGGCTCTCTTCTAACAAATGTAATTATCCGAAGGCCGGCGCCATATCCTACTAGGCTACGGGCCCGTATTGTTTTTAGGTTAATAACTACTTAAAACTTCTCTTTTACCACAAATCCGTAAATGAAAAGTTTCTTTCGCCTTAAAAAATTTTAATATATAAGCATGGTCTTAGTAGGACTATTTTATTTTTTGGGTCGGGAGTATTTATAGATTATTGCGCATGTGCCTTCTCTACTAACCATGCACGGGCCTATTGGATGTAATGGTGTACATACTTTAGCGAATAGTGGACAGTCTTCGGGTTGTGCTAAGCCTCGAAGGATTTCTCCGCATTTGCAGCCTGGATGTAAATCTTGTTTAAATTCTTCAAATGTAATTTCAAATCTTTTACTGGCATCAAATTCTTCGAATTCTTCCTTAAGTTTAAACCCTGATTGAGGTATAACGCCTATGCCCCTCCACCTTGCATCAACTATGTCGAAAACTTTCTTCATCATTTCTTTAGCTTTAACATTACCTTCAGGTCTAACAGCTCGAACATATTCGTTTTCAACTTCAGCTCTACCTTCTCTTATCTGTTTCAATAACATATAGATTCCAACAAGGACATCTAATGGTTCAAATCCCGCAACAACTTGGGGAATATTCCATCTTTTCGAAATATGTTTGTAAGCGTTTGAACCGATGATTGTGGAAACGTGACCTGGAAGAATAAATCCGTCTAACTTAACTTCTCCGAGACTTAATAGAAAGTCTATAGCGGGTGGAATTAGCAAGTGGTAAGTTAGCACGGTGAAGTTTTCTGGGGGATTATTGAGAAGAGTTGCTGCGGTTGAGGGGGCGGTTGTTTCAAAACCTATTGCAAAATGGATAATTTGTTTATCTTTTCTTTTATTGGCCAGTTTAACGGTATCCGTGATGCTGTAAACTATGTGGACATCTCCGCCTTCCGCCCTAGCTTGGACAAGAGATCCCTTTGGACTTGGAACGTGTGCCATGTCTCCGTAAGTTGCTAGAATAACATCATTGAGCTTAGAAAGCTCGATTGCGGCAGAGATGACTTCAGGTGGGGTAACGCATACAGGGCAGCCAGGACCAGCAATAACTTTAACATTTTGGGGTAGTATTGATCTAAGTCCAAAACGTGAAATTGTATCTTCATGTGTTCCGCAAACATGCATAAATTTGAACTCTTCTTCATCTGCGATTTCTTTTATTTTTTCTGCAACTTTTTCTGCAAGTTTCCTATCACGATACAAGGCAAAGTTCTTAGAGAAGGCCATTTTAACCACCTCAAAGCTTCACTGAATTTTAAATGACAAAGTTTTATAGCTGAGATATCAGTGGAAGCTTGTTATATACGATTTTAGGCTAAGTTAAATTTTGGGGAATTCATATCCACAGTTGGGGCACCTTATTAGGCTGCATTTCATTGCTAGTGGACAAGTTATGCAGGCCTTTGCTGATTTTTCGGTAAATTTGAAGCCACAGAGAGGGCACTGATACCTTTTTTCTCTCAACAATAATACACCACCAGCACTTTGCATAAAATGAGTTTATTTTTGAACAGATGGCAATACTCTTTCCAAATGATGCTGTCTAATGGTTTAGAAGTGTGTAAGTATAAGATTGGTTATACCTCCAATAGCTATTGCTAGAATAATTGTTGATATCGCTATTAGGGTGGCTGTTTTCCATCCTAGTTCTTTACCTAAGACTGCAAAGGTTGCGATACATGGGAAGTAAAGTGTAACTACTATTGTGAAGACGATCATTTGAGTTATATTCATTATTGCTAAAAAGTCTGTGGTTCCAAATATAACTATGAGCATTTCTAGTGTCATTTCCTTCCTAAGAACGCCGAAAAACAGTGTTATTCCTGTTAGAGCTGGAAGCCCAAGTACTCCCACAACTATTGGACTCATTAAAGAAGCAATGGGTTGAAGAGCGCCGGAATATTCGAGAGAGCTGAGGATTAAGCTACCTAGAATGAGCAGCGGGAAAGCTATGTATACAAATTCTCTAAACCTGATCCAAGTTTTCTTTAAAACAGGTACTGGATGCGGGATGCGATAAGGTGGGAGCTCCATAACTAATCCCACGATTTCGCCCTTTATAATGCGGTTTAAAAATAGACCTGAAATAGCTACAATGCCTAGATTTAATGCGTAGATAGAGAGAACAGCAAGTAGACCTATGTATTGACCTATTAGGCCTAGTATAACCACAGTTCTAGCGGAGCAGGGGATTAAGGTTATGAGAAAAGCTGCTAAAACTCTTTCTCTTCTGGTTTCCAAGACTCTTGTACCCATTATGGCTGGAACATTGCATCCATAGCCAGCTATGAGTGGGATTATAGCTCTTCCATGGAGCCCAACCTTGTGCATAAAGTTATCCATAAGGTACGCCATACGTGTAAGGTAGCCTGTATCCTCAAGAATAGCTAAAGCAATGTAAAAAAGGGTTACATATGGCACAACGACAGCTAATCCTGCTTCTAAGCCTAAAATTAAACCTCTACTAACAACATGATAGATGAAAGTATTAGGAATAATGTAGGAAAGCTCTTTTTCGATAAGTGGAGCAATGTAGCTTTCCCATCCAAAAACTATTAGTTCTTCCAAAAAGCTCCCGCCATATAGTAGAAGAGCAAATAAACTTATCCACACACCAATCATTATTGGGAAACCAGTGTATATGTTAGTAGTTAAGATATCAAGCTTGTCCCTAAGTAAAACTTTCTTTTCATACCTAGTTGTTACTGCTTTAGCTATACTGTGGGCAACACCGTATCTTTCTTTAGCAATTCTTAGACTGGCGGGTTCGCCATGCAATTCTTCAATTTTCCTAGCAAAATCCCTAGCAATCCTCGCAACCTCTTCATCTATTTTCCTTATTTCTTCTACAATTTCAGGATCTCCCTCTAAAAGAAGGATTGAAACAGCTCTGGATCTCATGTTCCTTGGAAATGTTTTTAAACGCTCTTCCACGATCTTTTCAAGTTTCTGAATGATTGCTTCAATATCCCGCCCGTATTGCACCTTCATAGGATGAATTATTAGCTTTCTATCAAAAACTTTTAGCGCTGTGTCTACTACTTTTCTAATACCTTCACCTCGTGTTGCAATGGTTGGAATAACAGGAACACCAAGAAGTTTGGAAAGTTTTTCATGATCTATTTCAATACCTCTTTTCCTAGCTTCATCGACCATGTTCAGCGCGACAACAACTGGGGTTTGGAGTTCAAGAAGCTGTAGGGTCAAGTATAGGTTTCGTTCGAGATTAGCAGCATCTACGATATTAATAACGACGGCCGGTTTTTCCTCTAAAATAGCTGCTCTGGCAACTCTTTCATCCATGGAGCCGGCGCCAAGGGAATAGGTGCCGGGCAGATCTATAACGGTAATTTCTCTGCCATTAAATTTGGTTCTTCCTTCCATAAGCTCAACCGTAGTGCCGGGGTAATTTGAAACAATAACTCCTATACCTGTAATCCTATTGAAAAACACGGATTTACCAGTATTAGGATTACCTGCCAACAATATTTTTACAACGTTGCTCCCCTCTTTAGGCCTCCTAAAATGCCCCGAAGAAGACATTTTCATCCTCTCTTACAGATATTATATTTTACTGTGCTTTTTAGCTCTACGTCGCACGCGATGCCTATATCTGTGGGGCGGAGTACTTGTTTTTACGCATATTTTGGAAGCTACATCACAACCGACCGCAACTTCGTAATCCCCTATTTTTAGAACTAGTGCCCCTCCAAGTGGAGATTTTTCCTTAACTGTAATTTTGACTCCCGGTAAGATTCCAATTGCAATAAGTCGACGAAGCAAAGTCGGATTTTCATCTATAATTCTGGTGATAATGGCTTCATCTGTGGGCTGTAGCTCTGAAAGAGGGACGTCCTCCTCAAAAATTATTTTTCCGCTGGGTGTTGGGATGGGATTACCGTGAGGACAAACGGTTGGTCCACCTAACTTCTCGTCCAGCTTTTCCTCAATTTTGTCTGTAATGGCATGTTCAAGTTTGCAGGCATGTTCATGTACTTCACACCAGTCAAGGCCTAAAATATCTGTAAGAAATCTTTCAGATAATCTATGTCTCCTAATTATCTTGATTGCTACCTTTCTTCCTTTATCTGTAAGTTTGACGCCTTTATATGGCTCATAGTTAACCAAACCCATGTTAGCAAGTCTTTGAAGTAGTACTGTCATTGAAGAAGGTGGAAAGCCTAGTTTTTCAGCTAGTTCTGTTGTTTTTACCCGTTTATTGTTTTTTTCTAATCTAAATAATATTTCTAGACATTCTTCAGTTTTTTCTCCTAAGTCCTTGTCACTCAAGATCGTCCCTCTCAATATTCAAAAATTGAAATTCAATTTTCATATATTGAAAATAAGATTAACTATTTAAAGATTTAGGTAAACCTAATTTAATGAGTCCTCTCCTTTAAACTCAGATTTTTTAAAACTTCTTGAAAGGATGCAAGCATTTTTCTATAAAACTCTATTTACTTGAACGTATATTAACGGTTTTTAGTTATGGTAACTGACTATCTTAATATATTCACCACGGCAAAAGGCAACATAAGCTATTGGAACAACAAAGCTGCTCTAAAGTTTCATAAACATCTTTTGTTAGCAGTTTAAGCTAAAATTCGGATAAAATTCGACGATATGAGATATTGGATGCGATTCATTTTATGTACCTAGGGGCGTCATATAAATACCCAACCAGTTAAGGAAAAGAAACTATGAAGGTTAAAAGAGGTATTATTTGGAGAATTAGTAGCAGGAATATTTACTTAGGCTGTGGATGAGCTTCTCATGACACATGTACATTTGCCCATACTTTATCTTATTCTTGATCACTCAAGATCATACCTTTATGGATTTTAATAATTTCCTTTTAACAGCGTGTTTAAGAACGCTAATAAAGTGTTTTTCAGTTAGTTAAGCTTCTAAGCCTAAAATTAAACCTCTACTAATTATATGAAAAAGAATTTGTTGTAAATTGCATGGAAAGAGCTTTTCAAAACATTATGATTCATTAGATGGATGTTTTTGGAGGGTAATAGAAAGATTTATAGGGGGTGACATGTAGTAAGCACAGCTCTGTGCGTGGTGAGAGGCTCGATAGAGCTCTTTTTGGTATTCCCTCCTCCCCTCTCCCCTCAAATTATAATGCCAAAACAAGTTGAGCCCACCAAAACGTACAGCCATCAAGATAAACTTTTTCTTTTTTAGAACGCTTGGAGCAACAGTGACCTAAAAACTTCCTCTTTTTTAATAACTTTTATAAGGTAAGGGTATTTCGGGGCTATTTCTTAAGTCTGTTTACCATAAATTTTAAAAGCTTTTAGAACACTTATCTAGACGGTGGCAGATATGTTTGCAGCTATTTTTTACTGACTTCAGGTTAATGAACTTGCTTTTGTTATATTTTGTAATGTTTAAATTTGAAAAATGAAGGAGGAGCTTGAATGAGCTTTTCCATAGAAGTTATTAATCTTTACAAAAAATTTGTTGAAAGAAAAAAGAGGTTTTATATTTTCCCAGCGGGGAAAAGGGAAGTTGTAGCCTTAAATCATGTAAATTTACGTGTGAGAAGAGGGGAAATATTTGGTCTTCTAGGTCCAAATGGTGCCGGAAAGACTACATTGATTAAAATACTTTCAACTTTAATACTTCCAGATGAAGGGGAAGCATATGTAGATGGCTACGATGTTGTCAGAGAAGCTGGAAAGGTTAGATCTAGAATTGGTTTAATGACAGGAGGCGAAAGAAGCATATATTGGAAGTTAACGGCTAGAGAAAATCTTTTGTTTTTCGCAAAACTGTACAAACTTAATAGAAAAACTGCTAAGGAAAGGGTAGATGAACTTTTAGAATTAATGGGTCTTAAGGATAGGGCTGACGATAAAGTTGAGGATTATTCCTCAGGCATGAAAATGAAAGTTATCCTTGCTAAGGCGCTTATTCACGACCCTCCCATCCTCTTGCTGGATGAACCTACTTTAGGTTTAGACCCAAATTTTGCTAGAGAAATAAGGGTTTTCATAAAGGAGGAACTTAACGAAAAGGGTGGTAAAACGATATTCCTAACGACACATTACATGGAAGAGGCTGATATGCTTTGTGACCGTATAGCTCTCATAGATAGAGGAGAAATAATTCGCGTCGGCACGCCAGAGGAATTAAAGAAAGAAGTTAGAATGCAAAGTGTTTTAGCGCTCCAAACACTTGAAGAGCCCCCGACAAAGGAATTGGAGTCAATATCGTACGTTGAACGGGTAGTGAGCGGATTAAGCAATGGAAAGTACGAGATAAAGGTTTATGCTAAGAATAGTGTTGAAGCTGCCAGGGAGGTTTTAAACGTTCTTAATAGTGCTGGGGTGCGAGTAATTAGTTTTAGGGTCGAGGAGTCAACTCTTGAAGATGTTTTTATAAAATACACCGGGAGGAGGCTCAGGGATGGGGAGTAAAGTTCAGTTCAGGTATGTTCTTGCAGACGAAAAACCAAGTGTGAGCGTTGCTATGAGTATTGCATGGAAAAGCTTGAAGATATCCCTTAGATATCCTTTTAACATATTGTATTGGGCGATTGTTCCGATAGGCTGGATAATGCCAGCAATATTTCAGGGAGTTGCTCTGGCAGGTGGAACCATGAGCGCTGAATTTGCATCTGCTGCAGGAACACCTGATTGGTTAAGTTATATGGTTCTTGGAAGTGTTCTTTACATGTATGTTATGAGTGCTTTATGGGGTATGGGGAACGCTTTAAGATGGGAACAGATGTCTGGAACACTTGAAAGCCTCCTAGTGTCGCCAATATCTCGAATAGATATTCTGATAGGAGCTGCTTTGGCTGAAACAGCTACAACAACTCTTACTGCCACTGTACAGCTCGTAATTCTTTTGTTGATTTTTGGTATACCCTTTGCGCTTTCGCATGTTTTACCTTTCATTATACTGCTTACTTTAATGCTTTTAGCATTCTACGGATTTGCAATGGCCATGGCTGGGATCGTTATGATATTTAAGGACCCTGATGCCTTAACGCAATTCCTAGATACAATGTTTTACGTGCTGATTCCAGTAAGGTACCCTATATCTGAACTTCCATACGTTGCAAAGATTATAAGCTTGCTGATACCAGCGACATACGCGTTGACAGCTATAAGAGCTATAATATTATTAAATAAGAACATTCAGGCAGTAATGGATGCCATAGTGATTTTATGTGTTTTCACGCTGTGTTTATGGATATTTGGCTATCTAACCTTTGCATACGCTGAGTACAGAACTAAGATGACTGGAGGAACTGGAAAATATTAAGGAGGCATACAAATGAGATTTAAAGTGAAAATGCATAGTTTTTGGAAAGAATTAAGAGCGGTATGGGCAATATGTATTAAAGTTTGGAAAGACGAACTTTCTTATCCACTTAGTGTTACATATTTTATCTTTGCGCCGGTCATGTGGTTACTGCCTTTCATAATTTTTGGTTTTGCGATTGTAGGTGGGAGATACAGCCCGCTCCTAGAGAAATTGACTGGTATAGGGGATATTGTTACTTATACGGTGCTTGGATTTGCTTTCCTTGGCTTTGCTAGCGCAGCACTATGGGGTACGGCTATGAGTTTGAGGAGAGAACAGTGGATAGGGACTCTTGAATCTGTCTTGGTAACCCCAGTTTCGAGGTTTTCAATAATTTTCGGTCAAGGTTTACATAGCATTACTCACACAGGTTCAGGATTGGTGCTTCAATTAGTAGCTATGATTATTGTTTTTGGTATTCATTTAAATCTGTGGGGGCTTCTTCCATCTTTGATATCGGTTGCTTTGACAATTTTAGCTATTCAAGGCGTAGGATTTATGATTTGTAGCATTGTTCTCATGGTGAAACAAGGTTGGATGGTTATAGATGTAGTAGATACAGTTTTCTGGGTTGTAACACCAACAGCATATCCAATTACAATATTACCAGCATTTCTTCAAACAATTGCTAAAATTTCACCAATAACGTATGGGGTGGAAAGTTTCCGAGGATTTCTGCTGTACGGGCCAGGACAAATGTGGATATGGCAAAATATAGTCATACTAGCAGTACTCGATATTGTATACTTAGCGCTTGGTTATTTCATCTACTTAAAAAGCGAGGAAAAGATAAAGAGGACGGGAACGGTTCACAAGTTCTGATTACAAATTTTGTAAAAACTTATTTTTATCGTTTAGTTGTCGGAACAATATTTTTCGTGTAGATATTCGAACATTTTCATTCTTTGCTTCCATGAGAAGTCAGGAGTTTCGAAGATAAACTCTTTTTCAAATTTGCTATAGTCATTTGTAACGAATCTGCCGTTTTTAAGAACCCAGTCCCAGAAATCTGTTCTAGGATAAGGTGTTGCGATACTAAGGTGGACGTAGTCCAAATTTAGCTCATCGATGAACCTCTCGGTTTCTTTTAATGTTTCTACTGTTTCTCCAGGCCCACCTATCATGAAGAAGCCGCCGACCTCGATGCCGATCTCTTTGGTCCATTTAACAACGCGTCTAACTTGGTCAAGTTTTATGCCTTTTCTTAGCATTCTTAGAACTTTTTCGGAGCCTGATTCTATGCCGTAGTAAATTCTGTAGCATCCTGCTTCATGCATCTTTTCTAGAAGTTCTTTGTCAACTTTATCTACTCTAGTTCCGTTTGTTAGCTCCCATCCAATGTTAAGACATCGGTTAAGGATCTCCTCACAGATTTCTAAAACTCTTTTTCGATCTAGTGTGAACATGTCATCCACAATGCGAATTACTTGGGTGTTGTACTTTTTGACCAAGTGTTCTATTTCGTCTACAACGTTTTTAGGACTTCTGGCTCTGAACTTTTTGCCAAAGATTAAATGAGAGTTGCAGAAGATGCAGTTAAATGGGCAGCCTCTGCTTGTAAGAATTGCCCCCTTATTGTCGTTGTAAGCTTCCATGGGTAAGAGATCTCTAGCTGGAAACGGTAAATTATCAAGATCTGATATTAAGGGCCTAGGGCCTGTTTTAACAATTTTTTTGTCTTTCTTAAACACTAATCCTCTAACATTTGAAGGATTTCCGCAGTTTTCTAGTGTTTCAACTAGTTCTAGCATTGTGTATTCTCCTTCACCTACAACGACAAATTCGGAGTGGTTTATAAACTCCTGAGGCAGTATGCTAGCATGAGGTCCTCCTACAATTCTTATTGCAGATGGAAGGATTTCTCTAGTATGTTTTAAAATGTTTACACAAGTGCTATAGGTGATTGTTGTTGAACTTACTCCAATAATATCGGGTTGTTCTTTTTCACAAGTTTTTTCCAGTTCCTTTAGGCTCTTCGTTTCTACATTCATATCTATTATTCTAACTGAATGATCGTAATTTCTTAAAATGGCTGCAATATAAGATAGACCTAGTGGTGGAAAATAACCTTTCTTCTCTTCCTCTACATGGCTGGTGTATAGCGGGTATAGTAGGAGAATCTTCATTGATTACACCGGTGATAGGAACATATATTTGGAATAAAATTATTACTTATGGGGGGTTAATTTGCGGTCTTAGAAAAGAAGTGTTTTGGAGAAGGTGGCTTGGCAGATAGTTAGAAATTGCTTAAGAGTTAGGGAGAAATGACATGGTTACCATAAATACTTGGCATCATACCATTGACCTAGCTGAAGAGCTAGCTTTTGAGTGCTATAAGGTTGGTGCTGTGCCGTTAATTACGTTGATGGCAAATAATCTTTGGTATAGAATAATAAATGAACTGCCTGTCGGAAATTTGACTGAAACACTTCATCATGTTTAAAAACCTTAGTGAGAGATTACTTTAAGAAAAATATTGCATGTACCTCAACGTTAACAATGTCCTCATAATAATTATTCAAGTAATTCTTTCAATTTTCTAGCTACATCATGGGTTTTCTCATCTATGTCAGCTGATATTGGCGGTTCTATCCCTCTTTTGCATAGTTCGTCTAAAAAGTCTATGAAGAGAAGTCCTGAAAGTTTCCAAGCTTCTTTTAAACCAACTTCTCCTTTCATGTATGCTTGAGCAAGTTCGTCCATTAATTCATCTTTTAAAGCTTTTTTAAGTATGTTTTTTGAAATTGAAGCAATAGATGCACTTCTTCTTTTTGCAAGCCATTTTAGTCTCTCGTATTCCACGTCATTTATCCTAAAATTTACCTGCTTCATATACTATATTTTATAGTAAATTAATTAAATATATTTTGCTATAAAATATACTATGATGTTGGCCATAGACACATGTAGTTGGTTTAAAATTCATATGTTGGAAAGAGAGTTGAACATAAGTATCGTTAGTACACTGTTGAATCGGTTTAAACTCTTTTTTACGCATGAATTATTAACGGAGTTTAGAAAGTTTTTTCCCAATTATTTGTGGATAGTGGAGTACTGTGCAGTACTTCCAAAACGCAACATAGCTTTCTCAAGTTTTCTAAAAGAAAGGTTTGACAAAGCTGATGCTTCACTTCTTGAATATGCATCCGAAAAGGAATATTTTGTTGTTTCAGAAGACCCTAAAATGCTTAGATATGTAAGACTGGGCTTTCAGCTTTTACAACTAGCAGACCTAATAGCAGTTCTTTATAAGAAGAAATTTCTTTCTAAACAGGTAACCAAGAGAATTATAAAGTTCTTGAGAACTAAAAGGAATATAACCAAGAAAAAACATAAAGACTTAAAGTTAGTGCTACGAATTTGAATCGATTTTGACCGCTTTTAAGTATTTAGCTACTTAGACTTTTTTGAAAGCCTTACTTTCATGTTGGAATATATAATGGTCGAAACTCTATATTTACGACCTAAATAGTAAAGTAAGTTGTCAACAGACCGCATATGGAAGTCAAGGTGAGTTTTAATATTGATACTAATAAATTGTGACAAGACTTTGTAATCTCCGATAAGGGGTAGCCTTATGTTAAAAGGACCTCAAATTTCAGAGGTTGGTGGGTCCCCGGAGTATGTGAGGATAAGTCTTGCTGCTGCTATAACGTTGGGATCTTATCCGGGCCGATTTTTTAGGGATGCAAAGCTCTATACTCTTAATCTTTTGTTAACCTATAATGATGGGTGCTTAGGTAAATGTGCATATTGTGGTTTATCGAAGTCTAGATACATTAATGGCTCATGGAATGAGAAGAGTTTTATTCGTGTAGATTGGCCTATTGTTCCCTTGGAGGAAGTTCTTGGAAGAATGGATGATAGAAGATGTTCTCATGTGGAGAGGGTTTGTATTTCGATGGTTACGTATAGAAGGGCAAGAGAGGAATACTTTAACTATTGTGAAAGCTTTCCGTAAGAAGATAGATGCTATTTCTGGATTAATAACTCCAACAATTGTAACAAAAGAATGGTTATACGATTTAAAGGAGGCTGGAGCCGATAAGATTGGTGTGGCTGTTGATGCAGCAACCCCCCCTCCCCGGAACTTTTCGATAAATTGAGGGGTAGAGGTGTTGGTGGACCTCATAGGTGGGATTGTTATTGGAAGGTTGTTGAAGATTCTGTTGAAATTTTCGGCAAGTATAATGTAGGTGTTCATTTTATTGTTGGTTTAGGTGAGACCGAAGAGAAGATGGTGAAACATATGAAGTTGAAGATATGTACCCAGCCTTTAAAGCAGTAGCTGAACTACAAAATGAAAAAGGGGCAGTAAGAACTACAAGTTGGGCATTAGAAGCTGAGAAAATACATGCAGCAATGTATCAAAAAGCAAAGCAAGACGTGGAAAAAGGAAAAGATATTGAAGTAAAAACTATCTATATCTGTAAAGTATGCGGATATATTACCGAAGGAGAAGAGCCGCCAGAAAAATATCCTATTTGCGGTGTACCAAGGAATATGTTTAAAGCCTTTTAACTTCACCTCCACTTTTTTATATTAAGGGCAACTTAATTTATGTAAAAATAGGTAATTGGAGGTGCTACATATGCAGATGTGGAGATGTATGGTTTGTAAGTTTGTTTGGGAGGGAGAGGAGCCGCCAGAAAAATGTCCTCGATGCGAAGCCCCCAGGGGAAAGTTTGAAGAAATACCTGGAGATAAAGTTAAGTTGATTGAAAGATCTCGGCTAACAAATTCGTTGCACGTAGATCTACATTCCCTTCTATCAAGAATTATTAAAGTCTGTGAAAAGGGCATAGAAGACAGCCTTGATCCAGGATGTATAAAAATATTTAAGGAAAGTAAAGAGTTCGCGGAGGAAATGATGAGAAAAATTAAAGCGGAAATTGAAGTTCACATAGCAAAGGGAAAATGGGGATAACATTAAAGTTTCTTAATGTTACCCGTTTTAATAGGCGTTTCGAGGCGTGGTGTCTAAGTTGGGAAGATTCGTCGAAATTAAACCTGGAGTTTATTGGGTTGGTGTAGATGACCGTGAAACTAAGCTTTTCGAGTCTCTTTGGAGCCTCCCGCATGGGATGAGTTACAA
>Ga0180301_10001047_pt1 | contig 21621 bp, 19 predicted proteins | sample GuaBasSediGuay16_FD_121797 | JGI IMG/M metagenome (GOLD analysis project Ga0180301, IMG submission 121797) | Subseafloor sediment microbial communities from Guaymas Basin, Gulf of California, Mexico - Guay16, Core 4569-2, 12-15 cm | ecosystem: Environmental > Aquatic > Marine > Hydrothermal...
CAATGGAATTAAAGGAATAGGACCCAAAACAGCTCTCAGACTTGTAAAAAATTATGGAAGAATAGAAAATCTTCCGAAGGAAATCAGGGAGAAAGTTCCCTTTTTCTATCAGGAGATTAGAAAAATCTTTCTTGAACCTGAAGTTACTGACGAGTACTCTATCAAGTATGAACCATTAATGGAAGATAAGCTCTATGATTTCTTATGTGTCAAGAAGGGGTTCTCTAAGACGCGTGTTGAAAAAGCAATCCGGAGATTAAAATTGGCTCAGAAAAAGATGCAACAGCCTGGCTTGGAAACGTGGATGTAAAAATAACCGATTTGCAGCTAGAAAGATATATAGATAGCTTCTTAAAGCAAGCAATCCCTTTTTTAGATCGTGTTTGAGGAATTGTTAGCTAAACTATTTTAACGGTCTCTGTCATTCACTTCTTTTTAGACAATTTTAGCTTTCAGCAGGCTCAGCAACTACTCTAGCCTCGGCGTATCTTCGGCCTATCCTCGTTATCCTTACTTTTAAGTGGTCTCCTGGCTTTGTGTTTGGGATGAAGGTTACTAGTCCTTTGATTCTTGCTATGCCTTCTCCCCGTCTGCTGAGCTCTTGAATATCTACGTCGTATTCTTCTCCAATTTCGACTGGTTTTGGTAGGGGCTGTCTGCTACGGCTTCGTCCAAATCTTCCTCTTCTACTTCCTCTTTCACGCTCCAATCTTTTTCACCTCTTCAAAATTCTGGGAAAACATGAGACGCTGATCTTTTTTCTTTTTAAAGCACGGTTAGCTTGCCGTATCTTCCTACATTAAGCTGGATCTCGCCGCGGAAACTCTTGATGTATCCGTTCTCGATTTTCACTGTATCATCCGCGTTCACTTGATCGATCTGTTCATTCCATAAAACGAGCTTTATGGTTCCGGTTCCATCGGTTATGGTAGCTTCAGCCACCTTAAAGGTCTGTCCAGTATATCTCGATCGTACTTCTCTAGGTTCAGATACTTCCAGCACTTTTGCTTCAACATCTACTCTTCTCATGCCCTGCCTTAAATCGCCAATCTTCAATTCTTTTCCTCCTTTTATCCATTTACTCCGCGACGGCGATGCAGATTTCCCTAAGAAATTCGTGAGCCTTAATTCTATGCATGTTTAAAGAGATGCTTTCCCTAAAAATTAGATTAGGGCGTTTCTTTAGGTACTCCGTAGATCTGAGCTGCTTCCTAGCCATCTATTCTTCGTCCTACGTCGCGGAAGCTAACATCTCAGAAGAACCAACAACAGTCAGCACATGTCTGATCTGATGGTTTCCTTCCGGATGTTAGTGATTCATGGATGAAGCAAAGTTAAATATAAGGTTTATTATCGGAGAATCTATCAAATCGATATTTTGAAGTTCCGAAGGCCGCTCTACCATTCTATAATTGGTCATCAAAACATCAGTGCCTAATGTTATAAATCATGTTTAGAAGCATATGGAAAAGATGAGGTGAAATCATGCTTCGACTGGGACTTGTCACTTACAATCTTGCGAAGAACTGGGACATCCCTATGATAATCGAGATGTGCTCTGAAACTGGATTTGAAGCTGTCGAGCTACGTACCACACACGCTCACGGTGTTGAACCCTCCTTAAATGAGGAGCAGAGAAAAGCGGTAAAGAAGATATTTGAGGATTCTTCTGTTCGCTTGTTAAGCCTCGGAACGGTCTGTGAGTATCATTCAGTTAAGAAGAAAGAAGTAGATCAAAACATAGAGCTAACTAAAGAATTCGTTAGACTTGCATATGATGTGGGCGCATTAGGTGTAAAAGTTAGGCCTAATGGTCTTCAAGTTGAAAAAGGGGTTCCTGTAGAGCAAACATTGAAACAAATAGGCCATTCTCTTCGTGAATGCGGAGAATATGCCGAAGAATATGGAATAGAAGTATGGCTGGAAGTTCATGGTAAAGGAACAAGTGATCTTCACTGCATAAAAAGGATAATGGAGACTGCGGATCATAAAAGCATAGGGGTCTGTTGGAACTCAAATAAAACAGATGTGATTGATGGTTCGATAAAGGAGACATTCAGCTTGGTGAAGGAATGGATTCGATCAGTTCATATCCATGAGCTTTACGACAAGACATACCCTTGGCGTGAGTTATTCAAACTGCTTAGAGACTTTGGATACAGCCGTTATTGCTTAGCTGAAATTCCTGAAAGTCAAGAACCTAAAAGGCTTATGAGATATTATCATGCGCTCTTCCAGGAGCTGGCAAGATGATTTTAGCAGCTCTTCCGAGAATTTTTAAGGGGAAATGTGCCTAAAACATTGAGTTATGGAGTGGTGAATGCCGTGGAGGAAGTCGGCGTACTTGTGGTCTCTTATGGTTCTAGGGGAGCAGCGATCCTTGATTCGTTGCTCAGAAGTAAAGAGTATACCGTAAATGCGTATGTTGCGGATAGGCAAAGAAATCCCTTTAATGTTAAGCTTTCTAAGGAGCACATTGTTGTTCCTTCTCTTGATCCGAAGGAGATATGCAAATTCGCCGCGAGATATAAGGACAAGATAGATTTCGCTATAGTAGGTCCGGAAAAGCCGATAATAGCGGGATTAAGAGACGTTTTGGAGAAAGAGACAAGCATCCCGGTGATTTGTCCAACTAAGAAGTATGCGATTGAAAAGAGCAAGGTAGCCCAGAGAAGGCTCTTTCAGGAAGTGGTTCCAGAAGTCAATCCTAGATTCAAGGTTTTCAATCCGAAAGATTATAAGAATCTAAGCGATGTTAAGAAGGATCTCTTCAGATGGCTGGATGAACTGGACAATAAAGTAGCTGTTAAACCTGACGCGCCTGCCGCTGGAAAGGGCGTTGGAGTTTGGGGCGATCACTTCAATACACGTGAAGAATTATACGATCACTTCATGGCTAACTTCAAGGAAGGCCCAGTTATCGTAGAAGAAAAGATAGAAGGGGAAGAGTCAAGCTTTCAAGCCTTCTGCGATGGGAAACATCTAGTTCCACTTCCTGAGACCCGTGATTACAAGCGAGCTTTCAACGGCGATAGAGGGCCGAACACAGGCGGCATGGGATCATATAAAGACACAGAATTCTATCTGCCATTCATGGATAAAGCTGATTGGGAAAAAGAAAAGTCCATTGTCGAGAAAATATTCAATAAGCTGAAGAGAAATGGTTCTAATCCTGAACTGCGAGGCATCCCCTTCTACGTCGCATTTATTCACACTGCTAAAGGACCCATGATTCTTGAAAATAACAGTAGACCTGGAGATCCTGAAATAATGAATATACTCCCAATCTTGAAGGATGATTTTGTTGAAGTATGCTTCCGGATAATTGAAGGATCCTTGACACGAGTCGAGATGGAGAAGAAAGCAACCGTTGTCACCTACAAGGTTCCGCCCAGCTACGGCGAATATGAAAAATTTTTCCCAGAGAGAATTAAACGAGATGAGATTGGAACACCTATCAAGCTCGAGAAAGCTGAAAGACTCGTATCAAAGTACGGAGATAAAATAAGAATCTATCCCGGATCCATGGAGCTCAGAAAGGATGGGAAAGCATACGCCCTCAGATCCAGAACAGTCTGTACCGTTGGAATCGGCGAGGATATCCAAGACGCCCGTGAGATATCCCTTAAAGGATTAGAAGCAATAGAAGGCGGAGCATTATGGTATAGAACAGACATAGCTTCAAAGGAGCATATATCTCAGAGTATAAAACACATGAGACAGTTGAGGACAAATCAATGAAACTAGAAGACGCCGTGTTTATTACGGACTGCGAAGGTCCCATATCAAAAAATGATAACGCGTTTGAATTAGCAAGCCGCTTTATACCGAATGGAGAGCGATTCTTCACGCTTGTGAGCAGATACGACGACATACAGGCAGACATAATCAAGAGACCAGGATACAAGCCCGGTGATACTCTTAAGCTTATACTCCCATTTCTGAGAGCCTACGGAGCGACAAACGAGAAGATGAGATCTTATTCCTCTCAGAACATACTCTTGGTTCCCGGGGCGAAAGAAACATTAAAGTTCGTTCAGAAAATTATGCCCTCATTTATCGTGAGCACAAGCTATGAGCATTACATAGAATCTCTATGCGACCTAATCGGCTTCCCAAAAGAGAATGTGTACTGCACTAGAGTTGACATGGATAAATATGATCTCAGCGAGTACGAGATCAAACGGCTAAAAGAGATAAGAAAAGAGATCTCGGGAATGCCGATGCCGGAAATACCAAAGGATGCAGCAACATTCGAGGCTCTTCCTGATGAAACTCAGCGTGTCGTGAAGAGGCTTGATGAGATATTCTGGAACGAAATCTTACAGATGGATGCTGGGAAGATGCTTCGAGAAGTCAATCCAGTAGGCGGTTTCGAAAAGGCTAATGCAGTTAAAGAGATCGTTGAAAGGACGGGATCAGACTTATCAAATGTCATCTACTTCGGTGACAGCATAACGGATGTTGATCCATTCCGGCTGATCCGAGAAGGCGGAGGGCTAACGGTTTCCTTTAATGGAAATCAATATGCAGTGAGAGAGGCTGAAATTGCAGTTATGTCGCATAGCACAATCATCATTTCTATCTTAGCAGATCTCTTCAGAAAAATCGGCAAAGAAGGTACATTACACCTCGCTGAGGAATGGTCAACATCGTCCTTAAAGGGAATATGCGACCCCTCATTGCTCATGAAGTTGCAAACCCTTCTCAGAGATAAGACTCCGAGAGTAGAAAGGATCAATCCTGGAAATATAAGTCGCTTAATCCGTGAAAGCAGTAATTTCAGGAAGACCGTGAGGGGAGAAGCTATAGGAAGACTCGGTTAATGCTTCTTTATTATCTGATGTGCTGCGAAATTAAAACAGGATGCTTAGAAAGTTTAAAAATGCTTATTTGTGACATTGTAGATCATAAGAGTAATTAATTAAGAATGTTGGAGGTTGTCCATTTAAATGGAGAAGCTTAACATTTTTGAGATTGGAGAAACGAAAGATGGGGTTGCAACTAACCCTGCGGGCTTTTCAGCTAGAGTAAACAAATTCACAGAGAAAGGAAACGTTGTATTTCTTTATTATCCTCCTGGAACCAGAAATGAGCTTCATTCTCACGATGACCTTGAGACTATCTATTATATTGCTCAAGGAGAGGGAGAGATCACAATAGGAAATGAGACGGAGCAAGTTAAGAGGGGAGACGTTCTATTCACTCCTCTAAACACACAGCATCAAGTGGTCAACACAGGAAAAGAGACCCTAATAATTTTGGAGGTCACATTTAAACACAGTCCCTAGTCTAAAAGCGATTTCAGGCAGAAACTGAATTTTTCATGAACCTAAAAACACATTCTGGATCTCCGCCGCAGAGGTCGCAGATAACTGCCTTGTTATCCTCCGGATGGAGAAACGGAATGTTGCCTGGACAAGCTTTTATGCATAGTCCGCAGCCTGTACATTTTTCTCTATCAACTAAAACAGCTGTGGCGTCGTCATCTATCGATAAAGCTTCAACAGGACAGGCTGAAACGCATGGATAATCGTTGCATTGAGCACAGAGATGTGGAATCTCTACGCCGGGTACAAGCATGAAGATTCTGATCCGTGAAGCTTCTGGCCAAATCTTTCCTTCGTGATGCAGTGAACAGACGATCTCGCATCTTCGACATCCACTGCATTTAAGTAGATCCCTTGCAATCCAAATAACTTCATTCCTACTCCTTGTGCACTCGTGATTTCTATGTCTCGTCCAATAATAAAATTGTCGCAACAACGCTGAAAATTTTTTAATTTAACTAAAAGAGGTAATTTTTCAGCCATAAAGATCGCGACTGTTAGATGCCGCTAATTATTCTTTCCTTTTCTCTAACCCAGTCCATGATGATCTCGTGGACAAGATCCACGGTTCTTTCAATTGTGCTTTCCGGTAGTCCAGGAATAGCTGGCTCAGAGAGTAGCCTTACGCGATAATAGTCTTCTCTAGAACTTTTTGTCAAAATTAACGTGTTCTTCGTTCTCCGCTCCTGACCGGAGACTGTGAATACATACTCAAACTTTATTGTTTTCACCAGTTCTCCTTTCACATTTTCTATTTCTGGGGTTTCCTCAATTTTTTCGACTTTTTCGAGAAGACCTGTCCTTAAATCGCGCAAATGGTCTAGACAGAAACTTATGAAGAATAGAATTTCGTTAGATGCAACTTTAATGGGCATACTTAATTCTCTTGCTTGATAAGCTTTGAAGATCTCTTCTTTACGAGCTCTTTCCATCTCTTCGGAGCGTTTAACTTTTCTCACTTTTGAGGGGGTGTAGGTGCTGACTGCCAAAGCGGCTGGCCTGATGGAGGAAAGAATCGATGCCGCCATGGCTATTGCGAATCCAATTGCACTCCACCACCACTCAAGTTTTTCTCTGACCATAAGATTTTGGCCGAACAGAATCATTATCCTATAGAATCCTAATCCGCAAATATAGCCTAAACTGCCGCCGACCATGCCGAGAATGATCGCTTCAGCCACGAAAATCAGTCCTATATGTGTTGGGTTAAGCCCAAGCATAGAGAGCGTCCTAATCTCCTTTCTTCTCTCATAGATGCTATTCAGCATAACTGTTCCAACGTTAAGTCCAACCATTATCAATGGGATTAAAAGCTCAATTGCCCCTTTCGTCTCAATGTAAGAACCAATATAATAATAGGTGATTCGTCCTTCAGCGGAAACAAAAACGTCATAATTGAAAATAAATATCAAAGTCTCGACTATTGAATTTATGTTCTTCATGTTCTTCGGCTGAAAGAGTATCTCAGAAAGCACCATAATCTGAGGTGGGCTTTCCGGATGCTGCATATCTACAAGTTTTTGAAGATTCCCCGCGTCGCTTAGAGTCATTATGGCGACCTCTGTGCTGTTACATGGCCTGACGCTGCCATCTTCAAGTATTCGAACAGGTCCGAAGGGCGTTCCATCTATATCTGAAAGGCTCGCGTATTTTTCGTCGTTGATAAGTCCTTTCACAATGAAATTTTTCGAGACATGGGTGCCGAGTACTTCTAATGTTACACTGTCTCCAATTCCTATCCTAAGAGACTTTGCCACATTTCGGCTTATCAAAATCTCATCATGTCCAGATTCGCTTAAGTAGCTGCCTTCTACTTCCTCTTCAAGATCGGTGTAAATCGATTCATTTTCGGGTGCTATGCCTACAATTCCATAGATGAGCCAACTTTTCCCCTCTTTAGAATTTACAAGTCGGGCGATAGGATTAGAGCTTGGCAAACTTTTTAATCTCGGCGCGACATTTTTGATTCCTATCAATTTTGAAAGTGTCTCTGTCATTTTCGAGAGAGCCTCAGGGGAACTTGTCGCTAATGGTGAAAAGAGAAGTGATGTTCTATTCGCCATCCGCTTCACCATCACGCCTTCTGACGGAGGATTTTTCCCTACTTCTTCGGACACTATGCCGAAAACCGTTCCAAAAGATGTGAGGGAAGTGAATGCGAGAACCAGAATGACGATGGATAAAATCGTAAAGAACCCCCGTATTTTTCTTCTTTTTATCTGCCGTTTACCCATGGAGAATATGATAGTGATCGCGCTTCTCCATGAAACTTCTCCTTCAATCGATCTTTCCTTCCAAACACGTGGAAGCCCAAAGACTAAGGACGAGACTCCTGCAAAGGAGATCGCTGCAGATTCTAAGAAGAGTATAGCGTTTTCATCAATTATTACGTGAGCCCCTGGATGGAAGAAATATAGAAGAACCAAAAAAACTATGAATATGACGATGTTGGAAAGTATCTTTCTTTTTTCTTTTTCAAAAAGGAAAAAAGCTAAAGTTGCGCTGAATGCGGCCATCACAGCGGAAAGATAAACAGCGCTTGTCATACCTATTAGCCGTTTATTCTCAAGCGTTGTTGAAATGAAATGTAGCGTCCCAAAAGCTTCACGAAGCTTTGTCCATATGTCTAAATAATCCTCTGCATTCTTAGCATTCGCTAAGAGAGTTTTAGCTTGAATTATTTCTTTATATGTACTTGTTAGCAATTGTCTTTCGTCAAATACAACAAAACCGACATTCTGTGCTTTATCGATCTGATCTGAAACTTCCACAAATAATTTAGACTTTAGAAATTCAAGACCTCCATTTAGGCTATATTGTGATAACGAGCAAGAATAGACATCTCCTTGAGAAAGCTGGAAAGGCAATGACTCATTATATATAAAGAAAGTTTCGCTCTGGACAGGCTGTCCCAATAAGCCGGTGAAGAACCAAACTTTGGTTTCAAGAATCACGGGAATATCTGCCGGGATAATTACAAAGTTTCTGCCTAGACGTAGCCACCAAACATCTGAGGAATCCCCATACTCATCTATAAATGAGATGCTGATTTTTTCTTTAGGTATTACCTTAATTATATAGCGAAGTACCTCAGGGCTTGGTGACTGAACAATATAAGGAGTGTCTGTTACTTCAATTAAAGCGCCTGGAACCAGCGAAAAAGAAACTTTCTTTCTTTCCTGATATCCAACATACACATTTTTTCTCATTGCGGGAGCGTACTCCACTTCCAGAGGTTTTTTCGTAAAATTACCCTTATACGCAAGCACATAGTATACATGATCCCCTTTCACATAGGGGCTTGCCACGCTGTATTCGCCGTTTTCATCTGTGAAGTAGATGCCTGCGCCTAATCTAGGAGTAGTCAAAGTATTCAAATCCCATATTATAATAGTCGCATTTGATATTGGAAGACCCGTATTTGCATCGACAACTCTCCCGTAGATCGAGGCTGAGCTCCTGGCGTAAGCTGATTTAGGCGCTGTAATAATTGAACATAACATAAGAAGTAAGACAATGTGAATCATGAGTAATGGGCGATTTTTCATTGTTAACCCGAAAGATAGATTCTTGTAGCTTTAATTAATTTTTCTATAATCTCCCCGTCATCGATCTTTCCAATTTTTAGATTGTATTGAGATCTTATTGGTTTACTTCATAAGGTATCTCTTCAGTTCCGTTATTACTGCGGATTCTTAAAAAACCTTTAATATTCAAAAGGATGATGGTTTGTATAAAGGGGGATGAAAGCCTTGAAGAAGCTTCTTATGGTAACACATTCGGCTGGCTTTAAGCATGACTATCTTCAAACCGCTAAACATGTTGTCGCCTCATTAGGCGAAGGATCTAAGCTCTTTGAAGTGGTCGCAACGGATGAATGTGATCTTTTGAATAAAGATGATCTCAAACGATTTGATGCGGTTCTATTCGCTACGACTGGTGAGCTGCCAATCTCAGATGAACAGAAGAGAGACTTCATAGAAGCGATACGATCCGGCAAAGCATTTATCGGGGTTCATAATGCAACAGATACTTTTTACAAATTTCCTGAATATGGAAGAATGATTGGTGGCTATTTCATGGGGCATCCTTGGAGCCAAGAAGTCGTCGTGAGAGTTGAGGATCCTACGCATCCGTCGACGAGACATCTGCCTGAGTCCTTTAGAGTGAGAGAAGAGGTTTATACTTTTAGAGACTGGAGTCGGGAACGAACTCACGTATTGATCAGTCTTGACAATAGCTCAGTAGATCTAAGTAAAGGAACAAGAGAAGATAATGATTACGCCCTGTGCTGGTGCCACAATTATGGAAAGGCAAGAGTTTTCTACACCGGGTTCGGTCACTACGTAGAGCTTTGGAGTCAGGAATGGTTCCAGAAGCATTTGCTTAACGGTATCCTATGGGCGATGAGGTTACTCGAATAAATTGTGATGGTTATTAAGATCCAATCTTAGATTTGTAAGCTAAGGTCGATTTCACGAAGAGGGCTCAAGTAGCATTATATGAGCTGTAAGTCCTCCATGTGTTATTTGCTTGCTATCCAAAATATCGTATCCTGATCTTTCTCCTATCGATTTGAGTAGTCTTTTATGAATTGTGAGGAGACAAACCTTTGATGATGCATTTAAAAAAGGTCGAAGCGATCTTAGAAATCCTGAATAAATTTTCGGTAGGCTCTTGAGTCTACCGCTTCTTATGCCAAAAGGTAGATTTGAGACGGCTTTGTCGACTTTCCACCCTGGAAGAAACTTTTCCAATCTTGTAGCATCCCCCAAGATAAACTTAACCTTCTTCTTCACCCCAGCTGCTTCGGAGTTTCTGCGGGCTCCATTAATGCTTTTAGGGCTGATGTCTAGGCCTATGGCATCAATATCCTCCCACACTTGCGCCGCCTCGATTATTATTGTTCCTCCACCGCAGAATGCGTCGAGAATTCTATCTCTTGGCTGAACTTCAGAGTATCTCAGCATAGCATATGCTATGACCGGATTCAGAGCTGAGGGGTGATGAAAAATTCTTGGGTAGCGGATGCGGAGCGAATTTCTTGTTAGCTGTACTCCTGCAATGCATAAATCATGAACAACATCAACTCTAACTATTGTCTCAGGATTTTCAAGATTCACTTTGGTCCCGTATCTATCGACTATGGCTTGCCCCGCTGATCTTTGAACGTCAATGCTTGTGTAATCATGTCTTCCAATTCTTTCGCATGTAACCCTAAAAGTTGAGCCTAGCGGAATTGTTAACTTGGAAACTCCCTTATAGATTTCGTCTAAACCGTTTTTCGTTTTTTTAACTCGGAACACTTTAAGGATCTGAACGATGTGTTCTATACTTCTCATTTTGAAAAGCTTTTGAGTATCACTCTTAGGAATTACCAGAGAAACTCTTCCACCTATTCCTCCAAGTCTAGGCTGAGATTCAAATAGATTCAGCTTTTCTGACGCCTCTTTTAGGACGATGTCTTCTATCCCAGGTACAGTTGTGACCATTAGCCAAGACGAATTTTTTCCATGTTTTGAAAGAGGATTCATTCGAGCTATTGTTATCAACCTCTTTCATAACGATGATCTGTAAATATTAAATAAAAGGAATCTCAAACAGGATGGAATGTTCTCTCTTTTTTAACAATTCGCGACGAGGCATTGTCAATAAGAATCCTAATGCTAAACTCTTAAGTGCATGCATATTCCTTTTTTTTACATCTTGAAGTGTTCCCAGCCTCTACGTTCTATAATTCTTGTTTCCCCATCTATTTTTAGCCTAATCTTTTTTTCTTCGGTAGCAATTCCTATCCTCGTAAGAGATGAACCGATTTTCTCGACTGCTTTCTTAACTTTCCACCAAAATTCAGGTTTAACCGTAACAATAAGCTCGTATTCTTCTCCGCCATACAAGCTTAGCTCCCAAGGATCAAGATTATGTGCTCTCGCAAATTCTACAGCCTCCCATGCTATTGGTACATTGTCAATTATGAAGCCAACGTCACTTGCGTAGGAAATCTCGTATAAACTCCATGCTAATCCATCGCTTGAATCTATCGAAGCCGTGAGTCCCCCTACTTTAGAAAGAGCAAGCCCCTCCTTCAGTCTTGCCTTTGGCAGCAGCACAGATTCTTTCAAAGCTTTTTCAACATTTTCGGAAGCAGATAATCCTTCGAGGAGAATCTTTAGTCCGGCAGCGGTCTTGCCAAATTCTCCGGTGACGGCTACGATGTCTCCAGGTCTAGCACCGCTTCGGCTGACCAGTTTTTCTTTATTGCTGAATCCTAGAAGCGAACAGCTGATTATTAAATCTGAAGATTCGTTTGTATCTCCGCCAATTACATAAGTATCATATTCTCTAGCTCCCTCATTCAAACCTTTCCCTATCTCTCTCACGTCATCTTCATTAAGGTCCCTCGGCAATCCTAAGGAAACAAGCATAACAAGAGGTTTGACTCCTTTTGCAGCGAAGTCGCTTATGTTCATGACAACGGCTTTTCGAGCTGCCTGCCTCAGACTCATGCCGGGCGGAACATCGGTCTTCCCAACTAACATGTCCGTCTTTAACACAGCTAACGTCTCTTCGTTGATGTTGATGGCAGAAACATCATCACCGAACGGAATAGGCATCTCAGGCATTTCTAGCTGATTTGAGATTATATTAATGACTTCTCTTTCTCCTAGGCTTTTAATAGACTTCATTAGAAAGAGCCCCTTTCAATTCAGCTTATTTTGCAAAGAATATATAGATACCTAGATCCTTATGAGCGTTCATCAAATCTATCGGCTCATGAAAAGAATCATTAAATATCAACGTGCCTTAAACGATTAAATAAATGAGAATAGAAAAATCTTTGAGTTAAGCCCCGGTGGCTTAGCGGTTAGAGCAACGGCCTCGTATAAAAAGCAGAGAAAGCCGTGGGTCGCGGGTTCGAATCCCGCCCGGGGCTCCAGATGCTGCGTAATTTGGCTTTTGTTTTAAGTCTTATCCTTTTAATTAAGACAGTTAATGCGAATCAATCTGAGGCTCCGCGATTTTTAGATGGTTTTCAATAATTTAGAATTTTATGAACAATTTTTCAAGGAGAACAAGTTTCCTCCTAAAAGAAGATCATCCCTTTTTCCTGAACTTTTTCTTCGATGCGCCGCAGATGGGGCAGGTCCAATCCTCAGGTAATTGCTCGAAGGGTGTTCCAGGACTTATTCCTCTCGTGTCATCCCCAAATTTTGGATCATATATGTATCCACAAACTGTACATTCCCATTTTTCCAATAGTTATTCCCTCCTATAGATCATCATTATTTAAAGCAGAAGAAAACTTAGGCTCCTCTCGGCTTTCTTTTCTTCTGCTATGGCTTCTACGAACTAAGAACAATATAATCTTTCTCGTTTTATTAGAATGCTTCTGAATGTCCTCTTATCACCATCTAATTCCTCTCAGAGAGCTTGCTTTACATTTATGGCAATTAAAGGTTCTACGAAAGTTGACGCGTATCTTGCTTGATAAGGATCGATTCAGCTAGCTCTATTCAGTTTTATATCTGTGTTTCTTCTTCCACTGTTCTGTTAAGGGTTACTTCAGCTATATTTCGTCCGTATTCTATTATTCTTCTTGAGCTATCTAAAATCAGTCTAAAAGTGGACGATATGTTTGGATCTATCTTCTTTGTAGACATCATGATAACAAGTTCGTTCTCTAACACTATTAAAGAATCTATCTCAGAAATCAGTTTATCTGCATAGTTATAATCTCTTCCAAACAAAGCCTTCAAAGCTTCTTCAAAGAAGCGATGTGCCTTAGAATTAAAATTTAAAATTTGCGAATACAATTCTTCGTCAACCATCTCGTTTAAAAGCAGCGTTTGATCCTTGATCATCTTCTTAAGGGTTCTTATGTTATTAGCTATGTTTAATGCGTTGTCGGCGATATTTTTTATTTCGTTTGCAACTATTCTGTAACCTAAAAATTCTTTAGGTGTCTTGAAACCTAATTCCTTATACATATTTCGCTCTAAACCATACTTGAGTTGCCGAATTACGTAAAGATTTAATCGTTTTACGTCATCGCAAACTTCGATCACACTCTTAATAAGTTTCTCATCCATGTTCCGCAAAGCTTGCACCGCATCTCTGTTTGCTGAAAGAGCCAATATAGCCATCCTGCGAATAGCTTTCTCAACAGGAAACTCCGTATGGTTAATTAGGATTTGAATGATTATCTCTCTGTCAGTTTCACTAATAATCTCTGAGCCTAAGAGTAGATTCTTGGTAAAATTATGGACTGCTGTTCTGTGTTCCGTGGGGATTTCACCGTTTCTGAAGATTATATGAATGATATCTACACTGACGGCGTATAAAGAGGCGATTTTTCGGCATAAAGACTCATAATTAACATTCGAGTCCACAAATATTCTGCATTCTTTTCGAATAGGCTTCTTCTTTTCATCCTGCATCTTTCTTGGAACTAGAAGCAGCGAAGAATTTTCTAATTTCTTAATGGCCACCTGGCTTCCTTTTCCTAGATTTAATTCTTTAATCCACTTCTTAGGCAGAGTGAGAATGTAGGAACCTCTTCCTACCTGCTGAACTTTTCTATATTCCATTTCTTTTTCCATGAGAAGTACGACCTAAAATATGTATGATATATAGAGTTCTCCTTGAATACATTATATTTTGAAGCTTACTCTAAATTTTTATATAAATTTGATGGCTGCGTTGTTCTTCTTTTGATAGGATACAAAGAAGAAACATGGTGAAGCTAAGAATGTAGGCTGCATTGGAGCACCAAAAAATAATTGTTATGGAAAAGAAGCTCTTCCGCTCGAGATCAGGAGAATCTATCAGGATTTGCGTAGCAGAAAATGAGTTAGGAAGAGGCTGATGTTTATTAGATCGTTTCTTTTTCGGGGGGAAACATAAATTTAAGAACGAGATGTTTAAGTGTTTAGGAGTGTTGTTTAGGAAGATTGGCGATGAATGAGCACTGCGGGGTAATAGGAGTATTCTCTTTTAAAGAGCATAATGTAGTTCCCATGCTCCTTATGGGTTTAGAATCGCTTCAGCATAGAGGACAAGAAGCTTGGGGCATAGCGGTTCCTGGAAATCCGCCTTTCAAAAGGGTCGGAATCGTTTCTCAGTCCGTTGAGAAGGAGTCCAGACGTATCGCTGAGCTTAACGGAAATGTAGGAATAGGGCACGTGAGATACTCTACGACGGCTAAATCAACTCTGAGAAACGCTCATCCTATAGGTATAGGCTCCTCCTCTCTTGAATATAATTTCTGCATAGCTCATAATGGAACCCTTGAAAGAGATCTTCTTATCGAGTGTTTAAGGCATGAAAATTTTTCTTTATCGAGAAGCATGACGGATACTGAATTAATGGGGCTAGGCCTTTATAGAAATCTAAAGAAAGGAAAGAATTGGGTTGAATCTTTTGAGGCTTTAAATCCCTATCTAAATGGTTCCTTCTCAACAGTCATCCTGACAGCTAAAGGAGAATTAATAGCTGCTAGAGACGAGAAAGGATTTAGGCCTTTATGTCTAGGATGGCACGAAGAATCCTCCTCTTATATCGTTGCCTCTGAAAGTTGTGCCTTAGATGTTCTAGGTGCACGTTTGCTCAGAGACGTTCAGCCAGGAGAAATAATAAAAATAGACAAGGAAGGATTAACGTCTGAGAGATTTTCTGTTCAGGAACGGCATGCGCATTGTCCTTTTGAGTACACTTATTTTGCCAATCCAAGCTCGCGCATAGAAGGAATCAACGTGTACGTGGCGAGGAAGAATATTGGACGATTGTTGGCCGAGATCTACCCCCTTGAAGGCGACATAGTTGTACCTGTCCCTGACTCCGCGAGGCCTGCGGCTTTAGGCTACTCCGAGAAATCCGGAATTCCTTTTGAGGAGGGTCTTATGAAGGATCGCTATCGGAAGAAAGGGAGCTGGCGAAGCTTCATTGAACCTAAAAAGAGAGAAGATGTAGTCTCTAACATATTGACAATAAAGGAAGTTGTAGATGGGAAGAGAATAATTCTCATAGATGATAGCATAATTAGAGGAACGAGCTCTAAGATAATCGTTGGAAAAAAGCTTAAATCTGCTAGGGAAGTTTCTTTGCTTCTGACTTTTCCACCAGTCATGTATCCATGCTACGCTGGGATAGACTTCCCAACACAGAATGAACTTCTTGCATATAGAATCTGCAAAGGTATAAATGACCTGCATGAGATAAACAGAAAGATTGCGAAACATATAGGAGTCTCTTTTCTAGGTTACAATGATGTGGAGACCCTAAGCCGAGGAATCGGTATACCTACATCTCAGCTTTGTCTGTCATGCACCACGGGAGATTATAGCTGTTTAAAAAGAAAGCCGAGATTTAAAACGAGAAAAGAAATGAAGGGATGAGGATCGATTGCGGGTAAGATCGACGCGATTCTAGTGGTTGACTTCGGAGGTCAGTACTGTCACTTAATCGCGAGAAGAATCAGAGAATTAAATGTTTACTCAGAGATTGTCCCATCCGACATAACCGTAGATGATATTCAAGAAATGAATCTTCGTTTTAACATTAGAGGGCTAATCTTTTCAGGCGGGCCGTCCAACGTTTATGAACGTGACTCTCCTAAAATTGATCTTCAGATCCTTAATCTGGGAATTCCTATACTTGGATTATGTTATGGTCATCAGCTCGTAGCGTATCTTCTAGGAGGAGAGGTGAAACGTGGAGGAAGACAAGAGTATGGCATAGCCTATGTAACTATTGATAGGCCTGTAGGCGTTCTAATGGGATTAGGCCGCAGTGAAAAGGTGTGGATGAGTCACGGCGACTTTGTTCAAAGCCTACCTGAAGACTTTGAGGTTTTAGCACATACGGAAAGCTGTCTGGTAGCTGCCTATCGTCATCGAGAAAAGCCAATTTACGGCCTGCAATGGCATCCGGAGGTTGTTCATACGGAACATGGAAGAAAGATGCTGAAGAACTTCGTTTTTGAGATTTGTAGATGCAGAGCAAACTGGAAGCCGTTATCACTTGTAGACGAAAAGATTAAAGAGATAAAGGAAAGTGTAGGCGAAGGAAAGGCGATTATCGCTTTAAGCGGAGGAATAGACTCCAGCACTGCGGCGGTTATAGCGGCAAAGGCTTTAGGAGATAAATTAACAGCTGTCTTTGTGGATCACGGATTTATGCGGGAAGGAGAGCCGGAGTTCGTTAAGAAGACATTTGAAAAGTTAGGTGTGAAGGTTATCATAGTTGAAGCTCAGGAACGATTCTTCAAAAAGATAAAAGGAATAGTTGATCCGGAGAAGAAGAGGAAAATAATCGGAAGAGAGTTCATAAGAGTCTTTGAAGAAGTCGCGAAACAAATAGGCGCCGAACATCTTATACAAGGAACCATCTATCCTGATAGAATAGAATCAGGCTTTCGGAAGCATTCAGATAAGATTAAGAGCCACCATAATGTGGCGGGGCTTCCAACAAGAATTGAATTTAAGACTATTCTTGAGCCGCTAAGGGACTTGTATAAAGATGAGGTTAGAAAAGTAGCTAAGACTCTTGGATTACCTGATGTGATTGTTCATAGGCAGCCTTTTCCCGGTCCAGGCTTGGCGGTACGCGTTATTGGAGAGGTGACGCCGGAAAAAGTTGAATTGCTTAGGAAGGCGGATAGAATAGTCTCGGAGGAGATTGAGAAGAGCGGGCTTGAAGATGGTCTATGGCAGTACTTTGCTGTTTTAACGGACACGAAGAGCACCGGGGTTAAAGGAGATGCCAGAGCATATGGGTACGTAGTGGCTGTTAGGGCTGTTGAAAGCAAAGAGGCAATGACCGCTAGTTTCGCTAAGCTTCCCTACGAAGTATTAGAGCGGATTTCGACCAGAATAACTAATGAGATTCCCTCCGTGACCTGGGTTGTCTACGACGTCACTCATAAGCCACCAGCAACGATAGAATGGGAATAGTGGGATCAATTTTCGGCGCCATCTGAAAATAAAATAATTTTATGGTTTTAGCAAAATCGAAAAATGTATTCTTTCTTTAAATAGTACTTTTTTACGTTGCAAAGAATTTTATTTAACAGAACTTATTTTCTTGTTTGGTGATGGAATAGTATGGCTACCGTTTCTATTGTTGAAGGGAAAAATCCTTTTGATCTAGTTAGAGAGGCCTTTACCCTGCTAAACTTGGAGGAAAACGTGAAACCCGACTTTAAAGTGTTTATTAAGCCGAACCTTGTAAGGGTGCCGCCGATTCTTCCATACAAAGAGGAGAGAGGCGCGTATGAAATTAGCACTCTTGAAGGCGACATAGTTCATCCCGACATCGTTGAAGGCGTGATTAAGTTTTTCTCCGATCTAGGCGTAAAAGAAATCATTATAGGAGAGGCCGCTGGGGGATGCGAGACAACTTTACCTTTTAAAGCTTACGGCTTCTATGCGATGGCTAAGAAGTACAATGTGGAATTGATAGATCTAAACTATGCGGATTCAGCTAAGATTCAAGTTAAAGATGGCTTTCTACTAGATTACGTCTGGGTTCCCAAGATTATACTTAAATCCGACATTGTCATAAACGTTGCAATCTTGAAAGTTGCGGGAGCCACGGTTGTATCTCTCTGTCTAAAAAATTGGGGCCTAGGAATTCTGCCCGGTAAGTATTATGGATGGAACAAAACCGGCTATCATGTGAAGGGTTGTGACGTCCCGCTTCCTATACATCAGCTCGGATCAAAGGAAAGAATTCTAGGCCAAGAAGTTTCAGTCTCCCAAGCTATAGTCGACGTAGCTGCAGCGAAAGGATGGCACATAAGCCTTATAGATGGGCTTACAAGCATGCATTACAAGGGATTTTCGCCGCAGGATCAAAGGACAACTATAATTGAGAGAACTAATCTTGTCATCGCCAGTGATGATATGGTTGCTGCTGATGCAGTAGCCTCGACAGCCATGAGCCTTGATCCGTACAAGATTCTACATATTAAATGGGCTGAAAAAAGAGGCTTAGGGGTATGCGACGTCTCAAAAATAAAGTTGAAAGGAGTTGATATCGAAAAGATAAAGATAAAGGGTTATCCCCATATCAGCCAAAAGGAAGTTATGGTTGACTGAAGACGGCAAAATTCACATGTTTAAACCTCGTCATAATAGCGTATCTGCTTTTGAACATCCATGTGGAAGTAAAGGATGGAGATCTATTCCGTGTAGTTTTCAAGCATTTAATTAAAAAAGGTTATTATTAAGCGGTCTGAATAGACAATATATACCAAATTTCGGAACATTAACTCGCTGATGTGTCTAAGACGTAAATACTTTTCTGACAAAAATATTAGTCAGTTTCCCCTCGAAGTAAGGATGGTCAAGATGCCGGTTAAGATCTTAGTCTGTGACCCTATAGATTCTGAGGGTATTGAAAAGCTGAGAAAGGCTGGCTTCTACGTCAATCTGATGCCTTCAATCACAGAGGAAACCCTCGAAGAAATTGTTCAGGAATATGATGTTCTGATTGTTCGGGGCAGAACGAAAGTTACACGTGACATTATTGAGCGTGGAAAGCATCTGAAGGTGATTGCTCGGGCAGGATCCGGGCTTGACAATATAGATTTAAAAGCAGCTAAGGAGAGGGGAATCGCTGTTATAAATTCACCGGAGGCTCCAGCGGATTCTGTTGCAGAATTGACTATCGGATTGATGATTGCTTTAGCTCGCAAGATTGTCCTCGCTGACTCCTCGATGAAGAATGGAAGATGGTTAAAGAAAGAGCTAAAAGGACAATTACTGAAGGGCAAAAAGCTGGGCTTGATTGGGCTGGGGAACATTGGTTTACGAGTCGCTAAAATTGCAAGAACGATTGGAATGAAGATTCTTATAACAAAGCGAAATCCTCCGTCTCCCGAGCTTCTGAGGAGCCTCGAGGCTGAGTTTCTTCCGCTAGATGAACTGTTGAGGCAAAGCGATATAGTCTCTATTCATATTCCCCTGACCGAAGAAACGAGACATATGATAGGTGCTGAAGAAATCAGCAAGATGAAAGACGGAGCCTTCTTGATTAACACCGCAAGGGGAAGCATAGTCGACGAGGATGCGCTTCTTGAGGCATTAAAATCCGGGAAGCTTGGAGGCGCGGCTCTTGATGTGTATACGGTTGAGCCCCCGGAAAACTGGGAGTTGATGAAGCTTCCGAATGTGGTGTGCACTCCACACATCGGCGCTCAGACGGTTGAAGCTCAAAAGAAAGCATCGATTATTCTCGCTGAGAAGATAATTCTATTTTTTGGGCGATCTCTACCAAGTTCTCATTAGCTATTTATCTATATTTGAGAGCTAACAGTAACTTAAGTGAACTTTAAATTCTTTTAATATAAAGACAAGAAGCGTTGTAGGAGCGATCTTTTAGTGGTCGAGGTCTGGCTTCCATACGGAAACACTGAGGTCTGCGTCAGAATTCCAACTGCCAACCTACTTGATGTAATAGAACCAAAAAAGATTGATGCCGCGAAAACCCTCAAACGGAGATCAAAAATGCGTTGGAGAACCCTCTCGGAGTTAAGCGTCTAGCCGAGATGGTGAAACCGGGGACAAAGATAGCAATAGTTCTAAGGGACTCCGGCATATCAACAAATCAGATGATTATCTCAACATTACTGGAGGAGATGGGCTCGATGGGTGTGAGGAATGAAGATGTCACTATTATTGTTGCATATGATCCTCTCAGAACCTTTTCGTCGCAGCAAACTTTACCGATACTCGGCGAAGATTTATCGGCAAGACTAAGAGTGATAAGGCATAGCTGTAAGGCTGATGGGCAGATAAATGTTGGGAAGACTTCCCGCGGAATCGAAGTTCACCTCAATAAGCTGTTCACAGAAGCAGATGTGAAGATTCTAGCCGGAACAATAGAGCCGCATCCTATTGCCGGTTACACCGGTGGACGTGAAATGATTCTACCAGGTGTGGCAAGCCTCGGTTCCATTATGAAAGTATTCCAGCTTGGAATTGATGAGAGAGCTAAAAGGGGGATTTTGGAAGGAAATCCTGTTCATGAGGAAATGGTTGATGCGGCGGGTCTTGTTCAGGTTGATTTTGCCTTAAACATTGTAAGAGATAGTCAATTTGATGTTGTAAAGGCGTTTGCAGGCGATGTTGATAGGGCGTTTGAGAAGTCAGTAATGCTTGCGGAGGAGATATACAAGGTTCCTATAGAGAATCGGGCTGACATGGTCTTTATAAGCTCAGGAGGATCTTTCTTTGACAAAACTTTTCAAGAGGCATCTATCTGTTTAGATGGTGCTTTAGAAGTAGCGAAGAAGGGGAAAGGTGTCGCTTTAATTGCTGAGTGTATGTCAGGCTATGGGGATAAAAAGTTTTTTGAAGCCTTATCCAGATTCAGCAATCCGAAAGATTTGAAGAAGCATCTAGAAAGGAAGTTCAGCGTGTCAGGGCTTATGGCTTACCGATTAATGATTGTTCCTCAACAAGTTAATCTGGTGATAGTCTCAATAATGCCAGACTATTATGTTTCTCGTGTTTTCAGAATGAAAACGGCGAGGACGGCTAACGAAGCTTATCATCTGTTAGCGGATACCGTGGGAACCCGGGGGAAAGTCTCTTTTATTCCATACGGGAACTTAACTATTCCCTTTGTGAAGCCTTGAGAAATCCGTGTCTACGAGAAAGAGATAAATCCTTCTAGGCATTTTCTAAACAAGACAAATCTTCAGTGAAAAGAAAATGGGTCTAGACATGGATCCTTCATATAATCTCAGAAAGTTCGAACCGAAGGATCTGTATCAAGTGATGAGTATAAACCAGAGATGTCTACCGGAAAATTACTCAGAAAATTTCTTCATGAGCCTTTACAAGAATTTCCCAGAGACATTTATCGTCGCAGAGAAGAAGGGAATGATAGTCGGCTATATAATGTGTAGAATAGAAAGCGGATTGTCAAGCATAGGCTTCACGCCGCTTAGTTTTTCAAAGAAGGGTCACATAATCTCGATTGCTGTTCTCCCTGAGCATCGTGGGAAGGGTTTAGGACGTGCATTAATTGAAAAAGCCCTAGAGAACATGACAAGAGTTTACAACGCTAAAAGCTGTTATCTTGAGGTCCGTGTGAGCAATGAGCCTGCCATAAGCCTATACAAGAAGGTTGGTTTTGAAGTTCAGAGAACGATCAGAGGATACTATGCTGATGGAGAGAATGCCTACATAATGAGCAAAAAGATACAGAGCTAAAGTTTCTTTTCGGATTCTTCTTAAGATATTAAGAAGGCGCTCTAAGGTTTTTCTTTATAAAATTTATAAAG
>Ga0180301_10001048_pt1 | contig 21616 bp, 16 predicted proteins | sample GuaBasSediGuay16_FD_121797 | JGI IMG/M metagenome (GOLD analysis project Ga0180301, IMG submission 121797) | Subseafloor sediment microbial communities from Guaymas Basin, Gulf of California, Mexico - Guay16, Core 4569-2, 12-15 cm | ecosystem: Environmental > Aquatic > Marine > Hydrothermal...
TGTAAATAGCATCAGCAATACCAGGAGTGGTCATAACTGTAGCAGGGTTTGAGTTCACCAGAACCACGCGGTAGCCCTTCTCTGAAAGAGCCTTTACCGCCTGTAGATCACTTCGGATATGGAGGCGCCCCTGTAATTGTGGCACCCCGGTATTCTATTATCAGATGTTCATACTGGTTCTCTTCTCTATCGATGCAAGAAAGCGGTCGAATATCCAACCGGTATCATCCGGACCGGGTGCCGCTTCGGGGTGAAACTGAACACTTAAAGCTTTAATTTTTTCACCTCTCAACCCTTCTATTGTTTGATCATTTGCATTTCTGAACCATACACCAAGCCCTTCGGGCAGAGAGGCTTCATCCACTGCGAAACCGTGATTCTGCGATGTGACAAAAACATGCCGGGTTTGTTCATCCCTTACCGGGTGGTTAGTCCCATGATGGCCGAACTTTAATTTATAGGTTTTAGCACCTGCTGCCAGTGCGATAAGCTGATGACCGAGACATATTCCCAGAGTGGGAGTATGCCTGAGCATTTTCCTTACAGTTTTTATTTGAGTATCCAGCACTGCGGGATCTCCAGGACCATTCGATATAACAAAACCATCCGGTTTGGCGGCTAAAATGTTTTCGGCTTCTGTGGTACCCGGAAATAAGGTGATGCGACAGCCGCGCGAGAGAAGCTGGTTGATAATACCTGCCTTTATACCACAATCAAGTAGTGCTACATGTGGACTACCGGAGTGATTAAGCTCTACTCTCTCCCTGGTACCCACCTTATCCACCAGATTCCTCCCTGCCATGTGTGGAAATCCGCGTAGAAACCCGATAATCCGATCAAACATTCCGGCAGGAAAATTGCGGGCATTGTATATATCATCGGTATGTAAGGGTTTACCCGGGTTACCCACGATAATACCGGTTAGACTGCCCCTTTTTCGTAAGTGAAGGGTTAATCCGCGGGTGTCTACACCTGTCATACCAGGAATACCATGCTCAACCAGAAACTCGTCAAGATTTCCTCTTCCCTTTGGCAGGGGGCCTCTGTATAAACTCCGTACCACCAAACCCTCAGGTTTGATTTTTCTGCGATGAGCTCCTGACTCAGGGCCTGTTTCGCTCCAATTCCCCGAAGTACCGTAATTACCAATATGAGGATAAGTCATAACGACGATTTGCCCGGTGTAAGAAGGGTCGGTTAATATTTCATGGTAGCCAGTCATGGCCGTATTAAATACAACCTCACCGACTCCCCATGGCCCTCCCACCCTCTCGCCTGGTTCTTCGGGATTGGCAGGAGTAGCACCGAAGGTTTCGCGTAAGGCCAGTTCTTCGGGATTAATAGGAGGATGGCCGAAAGCCTCGCCTGGAAATACAGTACAGTCCTCGAGCACAAGATAAGCCTGTATCATTATGCTGTTAAACCCCCAGCTTTGTTATTTTAACACAATTCTTCATTGGTTTAAGGCTGCGCAGCGTTGAGATATTTTCTCATTCCCTTTTTTCTGCATTGCTCAGTGGATGAACCACCTTTTCCCCTGGCAATATAAAATGATCCGGTACCGGAAATTGTGAACAGAGCAGGAGTACCTCTCTATTGACTTTTTCTATGACAGATTCATTATCAATATTTTCAACAATTGTATGAATAAAAAGGGCAATCTGATCCATCTGTTCTTCTTTCATTCCCCTTGTAGTAATTGCAGACGTTCCGAGCCTTAATCCATTCGGATTCATAGGTGATGCCGGATCGTCAGGGAGGGTATTGAAGTTTGTTACAATTCTTGCCCGGTCAAGTGCTTTAGCGACCTTCTTCCCCGAAACTCCTTTGTTTCTTAAATCAATGAGAATCAAGTGTGTATCCGTTCCATCTGAAACCAGCTTAAATCCATATTCCATAAGTTTTTCTGCAAGACGCTTGGCATTTTTTACTATTTGCTTTGCATATTCTATAAACTCAATAGTATCTGCTTCTGCAAGAGCTACAGCGACAGCAGTAATTGTGTGCATATGAGGGCCGCCCTGTTGTCCTGGGAATACAGCTCTGTCTACCCTATCGGCGTGCTCTTTTTTGCATAACAACATCCCTCCTCTGGGTCCCCTCAATGTCTTATGGGTTGTGGTTGAAACAATGTCAGCATAAGGAACAGGATTTGGATGTAGTCCCGAAGCTACAAGACCGGCTATATGAGCGATATCGCTTATATGATATGCACCTGTTTTTTCTGCGATTTCTCCAAATCTCTTAAAATCTATCATTCGAGGATATGCGGTATAACCGGATATAATAATCTGTGGTTTTACTTTAACTGCAAAAGTCTCTATAGCGTCATAATCAAGCATTCCACTTTCGGGATCGACCGGATAATTTTCTGAATTAAATATTTTACTTGTGATACTTCCTTTAGAGCCGTGAGTAATATGCCCTCCGGAGCTTAACCGAAGTCCCATTATAGTATCTCCGGGTTCTGCAAGAGCGTTGTATGCTGCAAGATTAGCGATGGATCCAGAGTATGGTTGTACATTCGCATGTTCAGCTTTAAAGATTTTTTTGGCTCTTTCAATGGCCACTGTTTCTATCAGATCGGTTACCTGCTGTCCTTCATAGTATCTTTTACCTGGGTAGCCTTCTGAATATTTATTGGTCAGACAACTTCCAGTTGCAAGCATTACGGCTTTGGAAACATAATTTTCAGATGGTATTAGTCTTAAACTGCCGCTTTGTCGAACGTTTTCTTGCTTGATAAGCTCATATATTTGTGGATCATACTTTTCCAGAGGTGTTACCATTATTTTCTCCTGCTTTTTATAGAAGCAAATTTTTTTATCAGAACTTATATCTGAACTTACAAAAAAAGGCAATTCTTTTACTTCTTTATTTTCATATCGCAATCTACGATCGCAACTTGAGGTAGATTGCGATGTGCTATTGGCTGAGGTAGATTTTGTCTTTTCGCGTTTAAAAATTTAGGTATACAACCTCTGGCAAAGCCAACGGCTTTGCCAGAGGTTGTATGCTCCGAAAGAAGGTAGACGGGCTTAAGCCCGTCTCTCCACCGGTCTTTCGACCGGTGGACCACCACCATAGGTGCTGGCCTTCTTTCGTAGTAAAAAAACAAAATCTCGACTGTAAATAGCCCAGCGCGGCATAGCCTTAAACCAAACAAAATATTTTGTTAAAATAACGCAACTTGGCGTCGTAATAGCATAAAAATAATTAAATAGTGCAAGCGATTTCGGTTTATTTCTCCATCGGCTCTTGACAATATTTAAGTTTATATTTTATAATATATAAAACCGTTCCCGGGATCGGTACCATAATGTAAAAACTTTAACAGGATGTTCAAGAATATGCGATACAACATAATCGATGTTGCACGGAAAGCCGGAGTCTCTAAATCTACGGTTTCCCGAGTTTTGAATAACCAGCCGCATGTAAACATAGAAACAAAAAAGAAAATCTACCAGGCCATCCAGGAACTCGGCTTCCAGCCAAGCCCTTATGCCCGAAGCATTGTGTGGGGAAAGACAAAAACAGTCGGACTTCTGGTGCCTAATCTTCGATCTTCCTTTTACGTTGAAATAGTCGAAGGAATAGTGGATGAAATCAGCAATCACGATTACGGTCTTCTACTGTATAAATCGGAAGGAAAGGATGAAAAACTGCTTAAGAGAGTCTTCCCACAGGGGCGTACTGATGGAATCATTACCATTACACCCCGCTTTCGAGAGCAGAGTTTTGTGGACGCGTTTAAAAATGAACAGCCTTTTGTGCTGATAAATCATCGTAACACACAGATAGATGCTCCCTTCGTATGTTTTAACAATTTCAAGGGCGGTTATATGGCCGGTAAATATCTTCTCGATCTGGGTCATCGCCGGATTGCCTGTTTTTCCGGAAGATTAACCAGCCAATCGACCAGAGACCGGTTTGAAGGATTTCGGAAAGCTTTAGAAGATGGAGGAGTACAGTTAGAGGAATATTGGAATAAAGTCAAGGAAGTTCACTTCGGGGATTCCATTTCAGAAATAATCGGCAAGTGGGTTAAAGAAAAAAGAATCCCCACAGCAATATTTGCCTACAATGACCTAACTGCCATGGAGATAATAGCAGTCTTAAGAGAAGCAAACCTCTCTGTTCCCGGAGAGGTATCCGTAATGGGGTTCGATAATATCAGGATGTCAGCTTTTTCCAGGCCTTCTCTCACTACAGTGAATCAATCCATGGAAACTATCGGAAAAACAGGAGCCGGAATGCTCCTGACTCTTATCCAGGGTGTCACCCTGGATAAAAATAAAGTCACAATTGAGCCCGAGCTTATTATCAGGGACTCCTGTGACAAACCAAAATCAAGGAGGAATGTATGAATAAAAAATTTCTGGGGGTTATGTTTGTTCTTCTGCTGGCCGCTGGGGGGCTATTTGCCGCCGGCCAGGAGGAAGAAGCAGCCGGGAAAGTAGTTTCTCTCAAAGCAATGACCATAGGTCCAGGGCCTGTGCCGGTTACCCGAGCTAAAAACCTCGAATCAGCCGCAGAAAAGTTAAAGGGAGAAGGTGTGAATCTTGACTTTGAAGTTACCTTTTCAACACAAAAATTCGAACCATACAGGACCAGCTTTTCTCTGGCTTACAGATCAGGCTCTGCACCGGATATTTTAAGCGAAGACCAGGATATCATTCCTGAGTATGCCGAAGAGGGGATGATACTTCCGCTGGATAGCTACCTGAATACAACGGCTTACAAAAAAGACTACGATGACTTCCTGCCAGGACTCTGGGATGCGGTATCCTGGAAGGGTAAAACCTACGGCATACCCATCGAAGGAGTAGTTAATTGCATTTTCTACCGTAAAGACGTGTTGCGCAAAATGGGTATGAGTGACGAACAAATCGAAAGAACCTTCTCCCCTGAGAGCAAAGATTTTACTCTGGAGAAGCTGGTAGAGCTGGCTAAAAAAGCTAAAAAAGCAGGTCTTGTAGAATATGGGTTTACCCATAGAAAAGGGGCCGGGGATTACTGGTTCAACTCGGTGATGATGTTCGGAGGCAGGTTTGTAGATGAGGCAACCGGGAACATGATTATAGACACCAAGGCTTTGCGTAAAGATTTCGAGTTTCACAAGATGTTGGTAGATGAAGGACTTCTTCCTCCGGATATGGCATCCTGGGATTGGAAAGTAATCCACAAATACACCGTGGAAGGGAGAACTCTTTTCTGGATCGGTGGCCATTCAGGTCAGTGGAAGGAATATCAGGAAAAGGAATACCACGAAAAGCTCGGTAAACTCACGGAAGAGTATCTACAGGAGAATATAGGAATTGCACCTTTTCCGGGAGTCGGAGGTCCGGTTACCCCTGTAAAGGTACATGCCTATACCATTGTTGCCAGCACTAAATACCCTGATATCTCTTTCGATTTGATAGCCAGAGCATCCAGCCCGGAACTTCTTGCCCGCCACGCCATTACCACTTTCCGCGGCCCTACCAGAAAGTCTGTTGCCGATCTGCCTGATTTCAAAGCACAGGCGTATCTGAGTAAGGTCCTTAAGATTATGAATTATTCCCGTGCTTTCCCCAAGCATCCAGCCCTGGGGGTTTATAAGACCATGATTTTCGAGGCTATGTCCGGGATCGAAACCGGCAGGCTGAGCGTGGACGCAGCCGTGGAGTTCATGAAGGCCAAGGCAAAAGCAGATATTCCAGGAGTCATCATAGAATGAAAAAACTGATCCCCTATTTTTTTCTTCTTCCCCTTCTTTTGCTGATCCTACTGTTCTATATTATCCCGGCTGTCTCCACTATTTATATCTCAACCACGGATATGGGAAGAAGTCTCAGAGGGGATCTTGTGGGAGTTAAAAATTTTGCCAGGATGTTTTCCATGGAGGACCCTGTCATCGGCAGGGTCCTGATAAATACTGTTGTATATCTGTTCGGTGCCCTGGCTATCACTATTGGGGGTGGATTGGTGCTGGCCAATGCCACCTTCTCCCTGGGTGGTAAAACCGGTGGATTCTTCAGGCTGATCTGGTTCCTGCCCAGAGCCACTCCGCCAGTGGTGTGGGCCTTTCTCTGGATCTGGGCCTTTGATCCTACAAAATTCGGTCTTCTCAATATGATTTTTCGTAATGTTGGACTCGCAGAGAGAAGCTGGATGAGTCTCTACCCCATGCTGATCGTGATTCTGGCAAATGGAATCCTGGGCATTCCCTACACCATGACCATACTCTCGGCTGCCCTGGGTAATATACCCACCGAAGTAGTTGAAGCGGCTAAAATCGATGGCGCATCGGGATGGCAGACAATTTTAAAGATCAAGATACCTTTAATCTGGTGGCCTCTTTCTTTTCTGACCATCTGGCACACTCTGGCCTATCTGACTACTTTTCAGTATATTCTGATGATCACAGGAGGAGGACCTTTTTACGCCTCAACACCGCTGGCCCTGTATACATATCAAAAAGCTTTTCAGAATATGGAGCTCGGCTACGGATCAGCGTTGGCACTGGTGCTGATTTTGCTTAGTGTGATCATCATTTTCGCCTTCAGGAAGCTTCTTGGAGTACAAAGGGAGACTTGAAAGAAATCATGGTTGTTGCGAAGTGGAACAAAATCGTTCTGGGTATCATTCTTTTAATGTTGACCCTGCCCTTGCTTTTTCTCTACGTTTGGCTGATATTCAACTCTATCAGTGGAAAGCCACTGTATTCCCTGTTTCCCGATCAGATCAGCCTGCAGAGCTGGATCAAACTTTTCGGTAAGTTGCCGGAAGCATCGGGTATGCCGGCCTCTGTTTTCCCTATTCTGGGGAACACTGTTCTTGTGGCAGGAGGTGTTATGATCTTGAACCTTCTGATCTGCGGGCTGGCTGGCTATGCTATTTCCCGATTGCATTTTAAAGGTAAGGAAATGCTGTTGAGCTCTCTTCTGGTCATGAAAGCCTTTCCGCTTCTTATACTTCTGATTGCCACTTACTTTGTGCTTTTTTACATGAGATTGCTTAACACCTTTTTCTCCGTGATCTTGGCAAGGACTGCCATGGAGCTGGTAATGGGGACCTGGATTATAAAAGGTTTTTTCGATAATGTCCCCAAGGAGATCGAAGAATCCGGGATAATCGACGGAGCTTCCTGGCTGACTCTATGGAGGAAAATCATGATCCCACTGGTGAGGCCAGGACTGTTCGCCGTCGCGATTATGGCATTTATCGGTGGATGGAGTGATTTTATCTTTGTTTATACATTTATTTTTGACCAGTCAAAATGGACTCTCTCGGTTTTTCTATACAGCCTGATAGCATCCCAGGAGTCGGTAGATTACAGTTTTTTAGCTACAGTGTCCATCTTCTACATGCTGCCTACTCTCATGCTGTACGGTTTAGCACAGAAAGGGCTGACACGAGGTGTTCTCGGTGGAGGAATCAAATAAAAAACCCAATCTTTGGGTGTTTTCATTTTAACGGCGAAGCCAAACTTTTAATTACAGGAGAGTACCTCTCTCCCTGAGTTGAAGTTATCTTTTTTATGGTAAACAACCACCGACAAAGCCTAAGGCTTTGCAAGCCCTGCAAGGGATAAGTAATTTCCGCCTTGCGGAAATTACTTAAGTTGTTGCATGCTCCGAAAGAAGGTAGACGGGCTTAAGCCCGTCTCTCCACCGGTCTTTCGACCGGTGGACCACCACCATAGGTGGTGGCCTTCTTTCGTAGTAAAAAGGCAGGAACAAAAAAATGGACATCAAAGGTTTTGGGGTAAATACCCGCAGAACGGACGGGGATTTCCAGAAGCTGGAGAGGCAGTTTGCCTACCTTAAAGAAGCCGGATTTGAATATCTGGAAGTCTCGGCGGATGTAGCGGACACCATCGCCGGAGGATATATTGTTACAAAAAGGATGGACAAACTTCTACAACTTCTCCACAAGTATGACTTTAAATACACCGCGCATATTCAGAATGGAGTCGATTTACGGGACCCGGAAGATAGTGAGTTCCAGCTTAAATCTCTTAAATCAGGTATAGATTTTGCTGGAATTATTGGTGCAGAGATACTGGTATGTCATTATGAAAAACAAAGTGAAGATCAGAGCAGGGAATCCTTGTTTCGTAGAACTTTTCTGGAAGGGCTTGAACATGCCAGAAAAAAATGGAATATTAAACTTGGAGTAGAAAATATTGAAATAGAACTGTTATCCAGTGCGGCGGATTTCGTCCGTGAAATCAACGAACCAGATGTTGTTCTTGTTCTTGATATAGGTCATGCATTTCTCTCGGAGCGGTACTTCGGAAAACCTTTTCTTGATAGTATCAGGTACGCGGCAGATGTTGTGGGTCATATCCATTTGAGTGATAACTTTGGTCGTTTTGACAAAATGAGACTGGAAAACTTTGATCTTTACAGAGTTTCCAACTATACCAACCGACTCAATCTTGGCAAGGGAGACCTCAACCTTCCCCCGGGCTGGGGTTCAATTCCTTTAAAAAAGGTAATCGAAGTGCTCAAAAGGTATAGTGGAATAATTATTCTTGAATACTACCACGATAAATACCTCGAGTTTAACTCTGAAATACTAAGAGATACACAGATACTCCTATCAGGTTTCAAGAAAAGCCAATCCTTTGAAAAAAAGCAAGGGGGAAAGGCATGAGACTGTCTGTAATCGATACCGAGCTCTGTGTGGGTTGCCAGAGCTGCATGTTTGCCTGTGCAAGGCTTCAGAAGGACGGAGGTCTTGCCTCCTCCTCTATACATATTCGATCTGCCGGCGGGATGGAACACGGATTTGTGGTGGTGGTCTGCAGGGCATGTCAGGATCCTCCCTGTGCGAAAGTATGTCCTACAAATGCTCTTATCCCTCGTACCGGGGGTGGGGTAAGGCTTCACCTTGAAGACTGTATAGGATGCGGGTACTGCAGGGAGGCCTGTATCATAGGAGCTGTTTTCTGGAATCAGGAAGAGAATAAGCCTATGATTTGTAATCACTGCGGTTACTGTGTGAAGTACTGTCCTCATGGAGTGCTGGACATGAGAAAGGAGGAGGCTTGTAAAGGATGAACGATAAAAGAATGCCCGAGAATGTGCTTTATATAGATTTGAGCAAAAAGAGCTTCAAAATAGAGAAGAGACCTCAATTGTTCCGGGAAAACCTGGGGGGCATCGGGGTGGCCATGAAACTTCTTCTGGAAGAGTGTCCTCAGGGTATAGATCCATTTGATCCACAAAACCCAATCGTTTTTGCAGTGGGACCCCTCACTTGTTTATTCCCCCTTGCTTCCAAAACAGTGGCGGTGTTCAAATCTCCCCATACTGGAAACCTGGGTGAATCTCATGCAGGAGGAAGGAGTGCCGTTTCCATCAGAATGGCCGGCTACGGCGCCATCGTGATAAAAGGGGCAAGCAATATACCGGTCTATCTTGCCATACATGGTGATAAGGTATATTTCCGTGATGCATCCACTCTCTGGGGTATGGGAAGCAATTTCACGGTGGGGAGGGTTATCCGTGAGCATGAAAGAGGTGCGGGGCTGAGAACCATAATGAGGATCGGAAGGGCTGGGGAGAATCTGGTTAGCTATGCATGTGTTACCACAGAGAGTTACCGCCATTTCGGGAGATTGGGTTTGGGTGCCGTATTCGGGAGTAAAAAGCTTAAGGCTCTGGTTGTATCGGGTAAGAGCTCCATACAGTTAGAAAATAGTGGTGAATACAGAAAGCTCTACGACGAGATATACAGAGAGGCGGTTGAGTCGGAGGTTATGAAAAAGTACCATGACCTGGGTACTTCTTCCAACATTCTTCCGTTAAACGAGCTTGGTGCCCTTCCCAATGAGAATCTCCGCACCGCCCGTTCAATTCATGCAGGAGAGATATCGGGAGAACGCTTTGCGGAGGACTTTCTGGGAAGACGTCTTGCCTGTTCCCATTGTCCTGTGGGATGTATCCATATTGCGGCTCTAAGAGAACCCTACGAGGATGAACCCTATTTCTATAAAACTTCCATGATATCCTACGATTATGAACCGATTTATGCAATCGGTAACATGTTGGGAAGTTATAATCCTGCAGGCATTCTTAAACTAATGGATAGAATAGAAGCCCTCGGTCTGGATGTTATGAGCACCGGAGTTGTGCTGGCCTGGGCAACGGAAGCGATGGAAGAAGGTCTTATATCGAAGAAAGAGACGACAGGGCTTAATTTAAAGTGGGGCTACTATCAGGATTATATTCAGGCGACAGAATATATCACAAGCCAACCCAACGAGTTTTACAGAGTGCTGGCAAAGGGGGTGGGAAATGCCTCTGAAAAATACGGAGGAGAAGATTACGCCCTCGCTTACGGGGGGAACGAAATGCCCGGATATCACACAGGCCCTGCCGCCCATATTGGCTTTGCAGTGGGTACAAGACACAGCCATCTGGATAATGCGGGTTACAGTATAGACCAGAAACATCTGGGTGAAAAACTCCTATCACCGGAAGAACTGGGTGAGAATCTTCTCAAGGAGGAGCGGTGGAGGCAGATTCTATGCAGTCTGGTACTCTGTCTATTTGCCAGGGGGATATATACACCGGAACGTACTACCAGAGCACTTCTTGCAGCGGGTGCAGATAGAATGGATGAGAAAGCCCTCATGGAGCTGGGCAAGAAGATACACTCAGAAAAATATAAGTTTAAGATAAAAGAAGGTTATATGGGAGAAACGGCAGGGATTCCGCAGCGAGTTTTACAGACACCATCCCCTTGGGGGAAATTGGATGAGGAGTATATTAGAAAAACCATCTCTTATATTCATTCTGCTTCGCTTAACCAGTAGAAGGAGTAGGGCTCGAGGATTATCTTCCCGCTTTTCTTAGCAGGCGCATTACCTGAGAACTTATCAAAAACATGTTCAAGAAGGCCGCTACCGTGTAAAATACTGCTGTTGATAAACTGTCTTTCCCCTGAGACATTGGCAAGCACAAGGGTTCTTCTCTTTTCCTTTTCGCGTAAGCAGGAGAAAACGTGTTCATTCTCCGGATCGATTAACCTGAAAGAAGAATCGCCCGAAAACTCCGGAGAGCTTTTTCGGATACTTATTAATCTCTTTATTTGGGTAAAGATACGATTCTCCACACTGCCTTCGATTTTTCTTCGCTCGACTTTATCCCAGTCAATTTTTGGACGATGCATCCACCGGTTATCGTATCTGTGTACGGGATGGTTGCGGTAGAAATAGTCATTTGTGTATCCCACCTCGTCTCCGTAATAAAGGATGGGCAGGCCGTCTATAGACATCACCAGACTGTAGAGGAGGATAATCTTACGAATGCAAATATCTATCTCTAATCTGTTCCCCTCTTCCAGAGCTTTCTCAAGCCCCACCAGAGAGGCAGTGGTACCGGATATTCGGGCATCCTGGTTTTTGGGATTGAACATGAAGAGAGAACCTCTTGCCGAAGAGCCTGGAAACTTACCCGTGTAATACTCCTGAAGAAACTTCCTGTGTAAAAAAGGGTCGTAACCTACCTCTCTTGCATCCCGGTCGGAAAATCCCAGACCGATATCGTCATGACAGCGTATATACACAAGCCAGCCTGTACCTTGCGGATTTGGAGGGGTATTTTCAAGACCCTTTCTCAACATTCTTGAGTTGGTGGTGGCAATAGCATCCCAGAAAAACACCATGAGAGAGGCGTGATAGGCAAGATGACTCTCTCTGCCTGCAAACTCATCGGTTCCAAAATATTTTACAATTTCTTCGGGTTGAACGATTGCCTCTGCGATAAAAAGCACACCCGGACATACTATCTCTGCACATAGGCGCATCAATCGGAGGATAATATGGGCTTCTTCCAGATTCTGCCCGGTTGTACCTATCTTTTTCCACAGATAGGGCACCGCATCCAGACGTACAATGTCCACACCCTGATTGGCCAGAAAAAATAAAATTTTTACCATCTCAATAAAGACCGTGGGATTGGTATAATTGAGATCCCACTGAAAATTGTGGAAAACGGTCATCACCCATTTCTTTATCTCCGGAATCCATGTAAAGTTACCGGGAGCCGCTTCGGGAAATATTTCGGGAAAGGTCTCTTCGAATTGGTCGGGAATACTCCTATCATCGAACATATAGTAGTAGTTCTGATAGTATGGGTCTCCTGAACGGGCTCTTTTAGCCCATTCATGTTCATCGGAGGTGTGATTCACCACCAGGTCCAAAATCAGATACATTTTCTCCTTGCGGAGCTCCCAGGCAATCCTGCGCAGGTCCTCCATTGAGCCGTAGCGTTCGTCGATTCTGTGATAATCGCTTACAGCATAACCGCCGTCGTTGTTGCCTGCAGGGCACTTCAACAGAGGCATCAGGTGCACAACATTTATACCGAGCTCACGGAGATAGGGAATTTTTTTTAAAAACTCTTTCAAATTACCTGCATATTGATCCACGTATAGCATGGTAGATACGAGCCGGTTACTTAAAAACCATCCGGGGTCTAACTCCCTCTGTATATCAATTTGCCTTAACTCATCGGGTCGTGAGTGATAGTTCTCTCGAAGAGCTTCCATCAATTTTTTAAATGAGAGATGAGAATCTCTTCTGTTTCCGTATAGTAGTGAGAAGAGAAAACGGATATCCCTGTAATTTGCTTCCATGCGAGCATCGAAGTCTGCCAAGTCTACCCCTTTATACCACTGGAAGCTACTGAACGGACGAACCATTTCTGGAACAGGAGGAATATTACCAGAAGTGGTATGGTCATCATGGAAGCAAAGGAGAAGATATCTCCCCACATTTTGGGATCCTGGCTGAAAAACTGCTGGATAGCCACAGGAAGCGGTCTGTAAGTCTCAAGCCTCGTTACCATGAGAGGCCACAGAAACTGACCCCACCTGATAATTGACTGTAAAATAGCCACCGAAGCAAAGACCGGGCGGGAGAGGGGAACGATTATCATGCTGTATATTCGAAAAACACCGGCACCGTCCACGATAGCCGCTTCATCCAGGTCTTTTGGCAGTCCTATAAAGAATTGATAGAAGAGGAATATAAAAAACGGTTCTGCGACAAACGGAATAATCTGGACATGGTAGCTGTCGATCCATCCGAAACGGTTTACCATTAAAAGGAGAGGAATAACTACCGATTCTACAGGGATAATAATAAGGGATATGATGAGACCGACCAGGAGCTGTCTTCCTTTGAATTTAAGGCGTGCAAGGGCAAAGGCGAACATACTATTTATAACCAATCCTCCCGCTACAGTACAAACGGTAATAAACACCGAGTTATACATAAACCGGCCGAAGTTCATCTGATCGAAGACATCGATATAGTTCTTAATTCCAAGATCGCCGTAAGGAACAAAACCAAGAAGAGAGCTCATATCTCCGATAATCTGGGTTTCACTGTTTTTTATGGATGAGACAAACATGAATACCATGGGAAAGAGAAAAAAACAGGCCAGGAGGATAAGCAGGAGATAATCTTTAAACAGAAAGATAAAGCGTAAGAATCGATAGGTAAAAATCTTCCTTCTTTCTATTGAGTTTAAAGAATTAGCAGTTTTTAAGTTGGCCATATCAGCTCACTGCCCTCTCTTCTTTCATTATTAGCTTTTGAATCAGTGAAACAGCCAGAACTATAAGAAAAAAGATCACTGCAATCGCCGAGGCATATCCAACCCTTAACTGGCGGAATCCCTGCCGGTATAACAACACCATGGTCGTCATGGTGGATTCCATGGGACCTCCCTGGGTCAGTACCCAGACCTGGGTAAATAGCTTAAAAGCCAATATTGTGGTCGATATGGCTACAAAGATAGTGGTGTTTCTAAGCTGTGGTATTGTAACATTGAAGAATTGCTGCCAGGAGTTGGCTCCATCCACCCTTGCCGATTCGTAGAGCTCGTTAGGGATATCCTGCAATCCCGCCAGGTAAATGATCATCTGGAATCCCACGCCCTGCCATATAGAGAGAATCATGATCGCAGGCAGGGCCAGTTTGGGGTCATGAAGCCACTCAAGAGGTTGCACGTTTCCGAAGGTTATGGATTGTAGTAACCTGTTTATAAAACCTCTGTCGGTAGGGTTGAAAAGGAAGCCCCAGACAATGGCTACCACGACCATGGCGGTAACCACGGGACTGAAGTAAATGGTGCGGAAGAGGTTTTTAAACTTTAATTTTTTATTAACCAGCATGGCAAGACCGAGTGCAAAGGAGGTCTGAACCGGAACCACCACACCTGCAAAGTAAAAATTATTAAGAATGGCACGGTGGAAGGTGCTGTCACTCAGTAGTCGGATGTAATTGGTTAACCCGATAATTCTTGTGGGCAGGTTGGGATTCGGGATCAACCGCTGATTCGTCAGGGAGAAATAAAAGGCAAGTATAAATGGGACGATTAAAAAAACAAGTAAAAGAGTCAGAGCGGGAGCGGAGAAAAGCCATGCTGCAACTGCCTCTTTTTTCTTATGTGCCTGTAGAGTGTTTCTCCCCTTTAAAACTGTACCTTTCTGTGTTGTTTGATCGGACACATTTTCCTCCCTGTTTAGATTTTACCTGTAGCAGGAGACCACCCGGAAGTCAGGTGGCTTTCGCTACTCGATGTTAGAGGAATGCAGACACAGCCTGACTCTTACCTCAATATCACGGCAAGGTGCCGGTTGCAATAGATTACAAAAGGGCCGGCGAAGATAATCTAATCCGCCGGCCCTCTTTTTTACAGAGTAATCTTTATTCGGGTATGGGATATCCTTCGTTGTCTTTTATATCCTGATCGATCTTCTGGACAGCCTTATCCAGTTCTTCCTTTACATTCCCGCCGGTTATAATATTTTGCACTGCCTCGGCAAATGCTTGGGTGATGGTCGGATAGGCGGGTGTAATGGGCCTTGGTACAGCCACACCCCCTCTAAGCTGATCTGCAAAGATCTGAAGGGGGCCTCCCTCGCCGTAAAGCTCGGATTTTGCAAGAGCAGACTTACGAGAAGGTACTGCACCGTTGGCGTTTGTCATAAACAGAATCTGGCTTGGCTGCATGAGATAGCTTAAGAACTTCCAGGCGGCTTCGGGGTTCTTCGATTGAGAGGTAATACCCCAGCACCATGAACCCATTCCTGTTACGGCTCTGTCGCCGAGTTTTGGCATGGGAATGAGTACGAGATTATCACCCAGCCCATTTCTGTGTGGCTGCCACATCCAGTGTCCCACCCAGGATAGAGCAGCAATTTTCTTTCCGTAAAAATCGTCATCTCCAGGTGGTCTTATTATGGAATAGCCTTCCTCGAAAAGGCTCTGGAACCATTCCATGGCCTTTACGGCCTCCGGACCGTTCAAAACACCCCCGGCAGACTGGTAATCGCTTCTGTCGATCAGGTCACCGCCAAAACTTTGAATAATAGGAGAGAAACCGTATGTATACCACTCACCCTGACCGTAGTTAAGCTTGAAGTCTATGACATACTCGGTTTCTGGCAGGGCCTGAAGTTTTTCAAGAGCTTCTTTAAACTCTTTAAAATCCCAGGGATCGTCTATTCCATTTGGGATCCTCACACCTGCCTTTTCAAGATACTCCCGGTTCCCCCAGATGGCCAGGCCGGAGTCGAATGTACCAAGTGCATAAATCTTACCCCCATAGGTACCTTGTTGCAGGATGGAGGGAAGCAGATCGTTTTTAAGCTCCTCTGAGATATAAGGATCGAGGGGAATGAGGTGCCCTGCCCACGCATAGTTGTACAGATTGGGACCATCAAAATCGAGAAGGTCGGGAAGATCACCGGAGAGGGTTGCTGCGCTTACCTGTTCGTTGTATGAGCCTTCGGGGAGGCGTACCGGATCCACTCTTACCTCGTTCTGCATGGAGTTAAACTCCTTTACCTGTGCATCCAGAACTTCCCTTTCTTCCCCTTTACCGGAGTGAAACCAAACCTTTATTACCGTAGGGCCTTCTACGGCCTTCTCCTTTTTTCCGCCTGCAAAAACAGGAAGGATAAGCAGAAGCATCAGAAAAAAACAGATTAGTTTTCTCATGTTTATTCCTCCTTTATCTAAAGATAGTTAGTGGAAGCGCTTCCAATTTTCATTATACGCTATAGCGCTTTTAAAGTCAAGGGATAGAGTCTAACTTCCACGGTCGACAAGTACGGGTTCCATGCACTCGAAAAGAGGGTGTTCCTCTTCAGAACTTCCTTTGCTTTGCACAAGCTCCACTATCTTCTTTGCGCCCCTTATTCCAATACTCCTTGCATCCTGGCGTATGGTGGAAAGTCCCATGAAACTGGAAATTATTAAATCGTCGTATCCTATAATCCGAATGTCCTTTCCGAGTTTTTCCTTAGCCCTCAATCCACCGTATGCAAGTTCATCACAGAAATAGAAAATGCCATGAACATCTCTCTTTTTTATTATTTCCTCTGTAACCCTGTACGATTCTTCCTCGTCTATTTCGATATCTATCCGGTCTTTCAGTTTCAAGCCCTTTTCATTTAAACCTCTGCAAAAACCTTCAAATCTCTCTGCCTGCTGTTGACTATCGATGTTCCTGCCTATGAAACAGATATTCCTGCAGTCTTTTTCGGCCAGATAGGAGGCGGCGAGCCTCCCCCCCTTCTGATTATCGAAAAAGATCGAGTTCTCCTCCCGATCCATGTAATCTAAATAGATAAAGCGTGTAAAGCGTGCTCTTAGAATCTTCTTTTCTCGCTCCGCCATAGGATAACCCAGTACCAGCAACCCGGAGAAGTTTTCCCTGGCTATATGCTCGAAAACCTGTTCTCTATTCTTACCGATGTTAAAGATGAGTAGATTATATCCTTGCTCATTTAATTCAGAATAGATTCCGCTTATTATCTCAAAGAAAAAGCGATGGGCTATCTCCGGGAGGATAATTCCAATGGTGGAATCTGAGAAGTAACCCGATGCAAGCATTTTTGCAATCTTGTTGGGCCTGTACCCCAATCTCTTTGCAGTAAGAAGGATTTTCTCCCTCGTTTCCTCTTTTACATATTCTTTTCCGTTAATAACTCTTGAGACGGTTCCGATCCCGAAACCGGAGGCTTCTGCCACATCTTTTATAGTTACCGCCATATCCGCACTTTTTAAATACTTTTAAAATTTTGGACCTGCACTTTCTGTACTCAATATTTCTTTTATAAACAATTCAACCACATCAGGGTCTACCTTCCCGCTGTTAGCTTCCTCTCTCAATATTGTAATTATTTTATCCATGGGTACACATTTCTTATAGGGACGGTCGGAGGCTGTCAGGGCATCGTAGATGTCCGCTACTGCCATAATACGGGATTCAAGGGGTATCTGCTCTTTACCTTTAACTCCATGAGGATAACCGGTCCCATCCAGTTTTTCGTGGTGTTTGAGTGCTATTTCCGGTATCTTTTTGTATTCATCGGGCCAGGGAATTTTGCTTACAAATACGTATGTGTGTTCAACATGGCTTTCTATTATCTTTCGCTCCTTCTCGTTCAGGCTTCCCTTTTTTATCTTTAGATTGAATACCTCGTTATCATCCAGAACGGGAATTATCTTTCCTTCCAGGTCGTAACATTGCAGTTCTCTCTGGGTTTCCAGGATTTCCCGGATTCGGGTTTCGGGATCACCTATCTGTACCGTGGGTTCGTTCAGGTCGCTCACTGATCTCATGATTTGACGCAATTTCTCAAGCTTCCTCTCCTTTTCTTTTCGAGCTTCGGAGGAAAGATTGGGTTTACTGTATTCCTGACAATATTTAAGTTCCAGGGTTCGGAAGAGGAAATTAAGACGCATCATCAAATATTCGAAATCTTTTGGAAAGAGTTTTTTCGATTTAAGAAATATGGAAGGATCTATATACACTTTGCCGAAGTCGTGGAGAAGACCTGCAAACTCCAGTTCTTTAAGCTGGGTGTCGGAGAAAGTAACATCGGCGAAGGGCCCTTCTGTAGTTTTATTGATGATATTCGCAATTTTTACGCATAGGTCGGCTACCCGGAAGGAATGACCCGAAGTAGCAGGGTCTCGAGACTCGATAGCGGTTACAGAAGCTTTTACAAACTCTTCAAATTGATGCTCTATCTGCAAGAGCATCCGGTTGTTTTCTAAAGCGATAGCTGCCTGTGCGGCGACTGCTTCCATCAGGTTACGGTAACGATGGGCAAAGGGTTTTACCTTTTTCTCGAAATCCTCCGGTTTTTCAAGCTTCACCTCGAAGGCTTCGTTACCCTCACTTCCCTCTACGGGCTCCTTGCTGTTTATAAGTTGGATCACCCCTATGATCTGGTCGAGATGATTCCTCATGGGTACAACCAGCATTGATTTTGTTCTGTATCCGTGCTGTCTGTCATAGCTGGGATTAAAGGAGATCTTCGAATTGGCTTCCAATTTATATACATCGGGAATATTCAGCGCCTCCCCCGTTACTCCTACATAACCGGCGATGGATTTGGTATCGAGTGGCAATGTAAACTCTTCGAGATGCATCGGTTTTGAGAAAGTATGGGAATACTTGAATCTGAGCCTCTTCTCACCGTTCTCCTCCTCAAGGATAAAAATGCTTCCTGCATCTGCACCGGTAATCTTTTTACTGTGCATGAGAATCTTCCGTAAGAGTTTATCCGGGTCTTTCTCCAGGGTCAGTGATCTGCCTATCTCGATGAGTGCTTCCTGGTCATTAAGGGCATCCTTGAGGCTGATTTGCTCTTTACCTTTTCTGTCCCTGCCGGCCAACATTTCATTGAAGGAGGAACGCGCTTTTTCCATAAGGAAGGTAAACTCCACCCCGGTAACGGGTGAAGTTCTTATGTCTATTACCGGAGGTTTGAAGAAAAGCTGTGGGGGTATATCTTCTCTTCGTGCTATCAATGCTACAAGGTAATAGAGATTATCCGTTTCGGATTGGAGAAAATCTCTTTCCAGTTCCAGGTACTCTTCCGGGGAGAGCAAGAAAAGGATTCGAACAGCCTCCTCTCCTCTGTTTGAAAGGATGGAAAGTGTAGTGGCTGTAATGTCTTTTGACAGGATCACATTGAAGTTGCTTTTCTCGAGGTTAATAAAATCTGAAACCAATTCTGAAACAACAGTAGTCGGATAATTGGGCTTAGCAGTCTCCATTTCTCTTCCTTTGAATCTTATTTTATTGACTTAAATTAATATTAGCAATAGTATGCGTAATGTAGTTTTCAAGATCAAACTCTGCTGTTATCTCAACAGCTTCTCCGGTGCGCAGGTAAAAGAGAAAGCTCTTTGCCTTTTTACCGGTAAGCTCTTCCGCAGCAAGTCTGTATACATACATCTGTAGATCGTAAGCCCCAGCTGAGATGGAGGAGTCTGTTTTAAAATCTACTACATATGCCTGGTCTTTGATCTGGAAGAGAAGGTCGATCCTGCCGTTTAAGTACTTTTCTCCGGCATAAGTGTTAAGAAGATAGGTGAAAGCCAGTTCTGTTTCCCTGTTTTCTGCATTTGCCGCCAGCTTCCCCAATTCAGATTGGAAAAAACTTAGGCACAGAGATTCTCCCTCATTGATGAGGTTTCCAAGCTCTTCGGGACGGAGTTTATTTTTTAAGGTTGTGGGTATCTCTTTAATAAACTCCTCTGATTTAAAAGCGCCGTCTATCTTTTTTTTTAGAATGAGATGGGTAAGTTCCCCAAAAGCCGCCTCATCTTCATGGCCAGTAGGCTGGATGCCCCCAGTTCTTAAGTAATCGGATTTGGCTTCTTCGGGTTTTACCATGCTAACGAGCTCGGTTACAGAATACTCCTCTCTTTCCCCATTGAACTCTTTTATCTCGGATGTTTCGTATACCCTTTTTAGCTCTTCAATATGGGCTCTCCTGCTCTTTACCCTGTGTTTCAGGTATTCCTCCTCCGAAACATCTCTTATCTCTTCCAATGAAAAATGTAAGCCTGGAATATCCGGTGGTGTGGACATTTCGTCTGTATTCCAGCCAATGGCCGAAAATAACATATTGATCATCGCCTCCGGGCTGTTCCTGTTTCTGCTATTGTGGCATCCTGAAATAACCAGATGATATTGAGCCCGGGTAAGAGCGACATAGAAAAGCCTTCTAATCTCGGCTAAATCCTTTTTCTCGTTCTCCTCTTTCCCTATTCTGTAAAAATAGTTGTACCTTTCCCTTTCTTTTATGCCGCCACTGTTCTTAACCACGTTTATAGTCAGGCCGAACTCGCCGGAAATATAATAGGGAGCAGAACCTATTCCCGTTTTTCTGCCCAAATTGCCTGTATTCGCCAGTATAACCACCGGAAACTGAAGCCCCTTTGCCTTGTGGATGGTTAACAGTTGAACTCCCCTGGATTCCTCCTTTACTATCTCCAGATCGGATATTCTCTCGTACTTCCCCAGGTTTGGCCTTATAAAATCAAGAAACACCGCGAGGGATTCCCCCCTCCTGTCTGCCCTTTGGGCAAGTTCTAGAAAGTAATCGTAATACTCAATATAGCCTTGATATTCACTGTTTCTTAGCAGAGTGTACCTGTAGCCAAACCTGTACCATAGATGACGGATGAGCTCTGCTATGGGTATCCTGTCTGCATTGTTCTGTACAAATTCAAAGATCGCCTTTCCCATCAGATACTTCTCTCTGTCTTCAATATTAGCAATCTTTTCTGCCTCTGTTTCAAAGGGAAGGGTATATTCCGCCAAAATGGTTATGAGTGATGTATCGGAGATATTAACAAAGGGTGATCGCAGGAATCCTGCATAGGCCGTTCGATCGGAGGGATAAACCGCCAGTTGCATCACGTTATACATATCGTTTATCGGTGCTTCCAGAAACAGTGCTCTCACATTCTGAGTTGAGTAGGGGATACCAAACCTGCGAAAGGCTCTTTCGTACTTTATCTGATTACTGGTTGATCTCATAAGAAGTGCGAAATCGCTGTAATCGGCGGTTTTGCCGTCCGGCAGAGGAAGGGTTTTATTTTCTACACATCGCTTTATATATTCGGCCAGACAGTATGCTTCCGAATCATCGCTGTGCAAAACGTTTTGCGGAGTTTTCTCACCTACCGGTTTGTAGAAAATTTTAACCTGCGGCTCTGTTTTGAGTCTGGCTTCCGCCTTTTTAAGGGGTTCGAACCGTGCATCGTAGCTTTGGGTGGGATTTGCCATCACTTTCTCGAATATTAAGTTGTAGAAGTTTATAAGACCGGGCTCACTCCTGTAGTTATAATCGAGTGATATTTTACTTCCACCGGCCCTTTCGATTTCCGTTGTAAGTTGCTTGAAGACGCTTACATCCGCTCCCCTGAAACGGTATATGGACTGCTTCTCATCACCAACTAAAAAGAGTTTATCCTCTTCGAGGTCTTCTGGTTTTGGTTCCTCCGTTAGTCTGTCTTTCTTTTCTGTCAGAAGGTATAGCAGTTTTTTCTGTAAGAGATTGTTGTCCTGAAACTCATCGATCATTATGTATTTAAACTTCTCCTTGTAGTACTGTCGAAGCTTTTTATCTTCGGTTAGAATGCGAACCGCCATCTCTACGGAATCTCTGAAAGAGAGAACCTTCTTTTCCCTCTTTTCGGTGGAAAGTCTTCTCTGGAATTTGCTCAAAAGATCGAATATGCCCTTTGTGAGTTCTCTTTCCCGAAGCCCCTCGATTATCTCTTCCAGCAAGTTAA
>Ga0180301_10001050_pt1 | contig 21588 bp, 30 predicted proteins | sample GuaBasSediGuay16_FD_121797 | JGI IMG/M metagenome (GOLD analysis project Ga0180301, IMG submission 121797) | Subseafloor sediment microbial communities from Guaymas Basin, Gulf of California, Mexico - Guay16, Core 4569-2, 12-15 cm | ecosystem: Environmental > Aquatic > Marine > Hydrothermal...
CTTTTATTTCCAGAGGTACTTTGTTTCTCTCGAAGATTTTCAACTTCTTTACAATTTCCTTTACTTTTAGCATAATAGTGCTTAATTTTAAGTATCTATAGTTTTATGTAATGTGGACATGTCTTGGAGTTAATCATAAATCCTATAAAAGATTGATCAAGTCAGGAAAGTTGCCTTTTATCGAAGAGATTTCAAAAAATGGAATCGTTGTTGATAAGTGCTGCACTGTGTTTCCTTCAGCAACAATTTGCGGACATGCATCGATTAACACAGCCATCCATCCCGGTTATCACGGTTTGGTTGGGCAGGCTTGGTTTGACAGGCGTAACGGAGAGTACATAGGATACGACTTTGAGCTTACAATGCCCGACAACTGGATTGACGCCTCATCAAATCTGAGCGACAGACACTTGATTGCAAAAACATGGTTTGAGGTTGTTAAGGATTACAATATCAGGTCATTCAGCGTCGATTTGGTTAGAAAGGGGGCAGACATAAAGTTCAGCTTTGTAACTCCAGGGCTGGATAAAGATTTGACTGGTCTCGCAAAAAAATTGATGTTCTTGAGGAGGTTTGCGGGATACAAGAACGTTAAAGGAAAAAATCCAATTAAAAAGCTCGTTTTAAAGCTAATTCCATTCCACGCCTTTCAGAATGAGGTTGCTGTGATGAATACGCTGAAAGGTGTAAAGGCAGGTTGCAGATTTGGTGTTACGTGGTTTATGGAGACGGATGCTGCGTCGCACATCTTTGGGCCTGAGAGTTTTGAAGGCGAAACAGGAAAACCAATACTATACGATTCGTTTGAAGATGCGTTGAAGGACGTTGATGAGGAGATTGAGAAAATGTACAACGGTGTAACAAGAATTACTGGAAAAGAGCCTGCCTTGTTGATTATATCTGATCACGGGCAAAGCAGTCTAAAGAAGGGAAAAAGTATCACGTCGATTTGGTTGAGGAGTTTGAAAAGAACGGTTTGGCTGCATTCTCAAAGATCGATTTACATGAGTTTGGTGATGCTCAAGCTGTTGTGGCTGTTAGCGGACCAAGAATGGCACACGTCTATGCTTTGTCAGAAAAAGAGAGGGTGTTTGATGTCCTTAAAAATCTGGATTGCGTTGAGTTGATTGCTTTTAAGGAGAATGAAGAGATTAAGATACACTACAAAGGTGAAACAATTGGCTTGGATAACATTGGTAGTTATCTGTCAAATGAAGAGTATCCATTCGCAAAAGAGAGAATTGCCGGATTGATGGAGAGCGAGAGATGTGGCGATTTTGTTATCACAGCAAAGAAGGGTTACGAGTTCCAGAAAGGTGAAAATAAAGGAGCTCACGGAGGTTTAAATTTTGAGGATTCTGTAAGCTTTGCCGTTGCACACATCCCTGGACAGAAAGAAATAAACATCGACTTTGCTTTGAGCGTTGATGTTGTGCGTATGGCATTTGAGAAAGTGTACAATGGTTGAAATTTTTCTACAAGCTTTTATACCGATTTTAGTAAATCGTTTGTGTGGACAGAAAAGTTGTAACGTTCAGCCTTTCGTTACTGCCAATGATGGTTTCATCGGGGATGTTCTACTCAGTCCTGTCAATCTACATTTCTGAAGAGTTAAAAGCCAACAAAATGCAAATAGGAATGCTGTTCACAATAGGAGCGTTGACAGGAGTTCTAACATCAATTTTGCTTGGAAAGGCAGCGGATAAATTTGGTAAGAAACCTTTAGTTATCCTTTCTCAAATTCTGTTTGCTGTTGTCATGCTTTCGTATTCTTTGATTAATTACTACATGTATGCGATTCCAATTCATATTATTGAGGGATTTGCATGGGCTATGATTGGTGCTTCAGCTCCAGCTTTAATTGCAGATTTAGCCAAAAAAGGTGAAAGGGGAGAGGCTATGGGCATATACAATACTGTCTGGAGTTTGGGGTGGGTTATTGGGCCATTTCTTGGTGGAACCTTAGCGGAGCTTTTCGGTTTTAGGTTTATGCTCGTAGCATCCTTTCTCATGATTTTGGCTGGAATAGCTTTAAGTGGTTACGTTTTGGGAAAGAACAAATTTAAGCGTTAAAATTATGGGAAATATTGCCTTAAACTTCCCAGATCTTACAATAAGTTTATAATAGCATACTCTATGGTTTTTATTGGACAAAGACTAATGCACCAATTAGAAAATCATCTTCACAATGCTCAAAGCTTCGAGAATGGAGGCTTTAGCATTTCCTTCAATTACATCCTCATGCCCGGGATACAGATTTTCAACATCCAATTCCGATAATTTTTCTATTGATTTGACTAGAGCTTTAGCATCTCCGCCCGGCAAATCAACCCTCCCAAAGGCTCCGTAGGCAAAAACCGTATCACCGCTGAACAACCACTTTTTATTTTCATCATACAAACAGATGCTTCCTGGAGAATGTCCCGGAGTGTGTATGACTTCTAAAACAACATCTCCAAGCTCAATGATTTCTCCACCTTTTAATTCAAAATCAGGCTTGAATGGTTTGAACTTTACATTGAAGAAGATTGAAGTAAAGCCTTGAGCTTTAACCAAAGCGTATTCATCTTTGTGCATCAAAATCTTACATCCCAATTCCTTCAAATCTCCGGCAGCAGCAGCATGGTCGAAATGAGAGTGTGTTAAAATGAGATAATCGAGGTCTTTTGGTTCCATGTACCTACTTAAGGCGTTTAAGATAAACTTTGTATCGCCACCACAATCTATCAATGCACTCTTTTCATCCAAAATTAAATAGCAGTTTGCTGCAAGAGGTGGTGTTACTATTTTTATTGGTTTCAACTCTCTCATTTACACAAGCTCCATAGATTCTATTTCCACGCTCTCAACATTGTCAATTTTTGAAATTTCCTCAACGAATCTATCCCCTACCCCCTCTTCATCCGGCATAACTGCTACTATTAGCAAAGCTTTCAAGCCAAAAGCAATTGGTTGAGTTTTTGAGTCTCTAATTTCCACGTCTTTCAAGTTAATTGCTTTAATCTTCTCAAGAACTTCATCCAAATTCACATCTACCCCTGTCGGCATAACTCTCAACTTCATAAATACCTGCCCCATTCTATCACCTCACGGCCCTTCAAATCCGCAGTTCTCACATTTATACGGATTCGCAAGCTTTCTACATCTCTTACATCGGTAAATTATCTCCCCACATTCTGGACATGGAAACATGACGTAATTAGCTCCAACCAGATTTGCACCGCATGAAATGCACTTATGGATGTCCACATCATCACCTCATTCTCCTTTTACCAGCGTGCCTTTAGCCTTTCCTTTCAATATATAATCTTTTACTTCTTTTGCGTTACAAACGAACATGTCCACTTTGTACTCTTTGAGGAGTTTTGGTGTGAATTTGTCAATGCAAGTTTCGATGTTTAATTTCAGCAATTCTGAGGCAGTTAAACTCTCAACAAGGTTGCCGTTGATAAGTACACCACCAACATCTGTGATTTTTATCACCCTATCTAACCCAAGCTTAGAGGCAATCCAGACCGAAATGGAATCTGAAGTCACGTCCCACGAGGCAGGAAGTTCAGCGAATTCCTTGCTATGTTTCAGCAAGCAGTGTGGTAGAATTACCCTTACACCCCCAACGTTGCTCAAGCTTTCTAAATCCTCTGCAAACAAAACCTCAACACCAAAATTGGAGATGTAGTAACCGTATACATCCATGCAAGCAATAGCCATCCAGTGGGAAACTGATTCATCCAATCCGTATTTTTCATCCACATCTCTGACCAAATCGGCAAAAATCCATCCACCAGGAACTATTAAGATATCTCTGTCCAAACCTTTAAGTTCTTGGACTATGCTTTGCAGTTCATTGGCTACACTACCACCGATTTTTAGCAATTCCATTGTTTGTTGTTTTCTCTAATCAAAATAAAGTTTTTTAAACGAATCGTCAGTGTTATTTAAAATAAGGCGAAATTTAAAGTATGATTAAGGTTGGTTGCTGTGGATTTCCAATGTCGATGAAGAAGTACTTTGAGGAGTTTGAAGTTGTTGAAATACAGAAAACATTCTACAAACCTATTAGCGTTGAAATCGCTGAAAAGTGGAGGAAGATGGCTTCAAAAAACTTTGAATTTTGTGTAAAGGCTTTGCAAATAATAACCCATCCCCCCTCAAGTCCGACTTACAGAAAAGCTAAGTTGGATGTTGAGGATGGTGGATTTTTCAAACCGATAAAGGAAGTTTTTGATGCTTGGAATGTAACAAAGAACGTTGCAGATGTTTTAAAAGCGGAAGTAATTGTATTTCAAACACCAAAGTCGTTTAAGGAGAGCAAAGAAAATATGAAAAATATGAAGGAATTTTTCAATTCAATTGAGGGCTATATGTTCGTTTGGGAGCCGAGAGATTGGAGTGATGAAGCGATTAAAAAGGTGTGTGAGGAGCTGAATTTAGTACACTGCGTTGACCCCTTTGTTGCAAAACCACTCTATGGCGATGTTAGATACTTTAGACTTCATGGCAGCCACAAAAAAATGTACAAGCACAAGTACAGTCGAGATGAACTGATTTGGCTTAGAGATTACTGTAGGGAATTTAATAATGCATACGTTATGTTCAACAACGTCTACATGCGGGATGATGCTGTTACTTTTAAAAAACTTTTGAATGAAATTTAAAATTTTAAATTATTGTAATTCAGATTATATACAATTTAAAATTAGTTTTACTGTACGCCAAATCAATTTATTCTCCAATTCAAATTCCATTTTGATGAGTATGAAAGAATACCTAAAAATTTTCAAAAAGTATCCTCCGAGTATTCTGGATGAGCTTATTTCAGTTTGCCCATTTTACAAACCGTGTTGGAGAGGTTCAACGATCTACAAAACGATTCACGATTTTGCTAGAAATAGAATTGCCGCAAAATTGTTGGCTGAAGGTTACTCTATTGAGATTGAGAGAAGAATTGAGTTTGGCAGAATAGACATCCTTGTAGGCTTGAACGGTAAAAGCTTGGCAATTGTCGAGGTAAAAACCGGAGATGTTAAGCTTTTGCAGGTGGCAGCTTACTCAACGATCATGCAACTACCAGCACTCATAGCGGAATTAAAAACTGGTAATGTAATCGTGCTAAGTTTAGAAAAATCAATAAAACTGCTTGATGAATTGATTAAACACCTCAGAGATATTGAAAGGCTAAAAGAAAAAGGTGTTAGGATTACTGGAAGCGAATGTTATAGATGCGGTTCTGAATGTGAGAATAGAAGAAATAGGAGTGGAAGTTTAAGCCTGAACACTCTGAATGCCCTGAATAACATTGAATGCGTCTTTGATCAGTTGATTGAAAAACTTAGGGAAATCGTGAAAAACGAATAACGTTTTAAAGCTTTGTGTAAACAAGTTGCAATGTTTCTGAAGTTCAAGCAACAAGTAGTTGAATCGTTGAAGGATTATGGTGATGAGAGGTTCTTGAGGGATAGCGAACATGCTGACATGTCGTCTACAATCGCATTCAAGATTTCAAAGGAGGAAAAACGGAAACCTCAGGAGATTGCTGAAGAAATTCTTGAAAAAGTTGAGTTGAAGGAATACGTGGGAAGCGTTGAGGCATTAAATGGATACATCAACTTTTTTGCAAGTTATGAGTTCTTAGAGGACACAATTAACTTCATATTGGACTCAGATGAAAACTATGGCTCATTGGACTTGAAAGGAGATGTACTAATAGAACACACTTCAGCAAACCCCGATGGGCCTTTACACATTGGACACATAAGAAATTCAATTATCGGAGATACACTAACGAGAATATTCAAAAAAGCTGGGTTTGATGTAAAAACACAGTACTACGTCAACGACATGGGAAGGCAGATGGCTTTAACAGTTTTGGGTGTTGAAAGGTTTGGGATAGATAGCAATTTAAAAATCGATCATGCAATTGCAAATGCCTACATCCAAATTAACAGGTTTTTGGAGGAAAATCCTGAGCTTGAGGAAAAAGTTGAGGATTTGATGATAAAGTATGAAAGGGGCGAGGAGGAGGTATGTAATAAATTTAGAGAAGTTGTTGAGAGGGCGCTGGATGGTATAAAAGAGACTTTGATGAATTTAAATGTGAAGCATGACGAGTACATCTGGGAGTCAGAGTTTATAAGAAACGGGTACGTTGATAAGGTGTTGAGAGAGTTGGACAATAATAACTTAATTAGAAAAAATGGAGCTTGGATTTTGGAGCTTAACGAATTCGAAAAGGAGGTTGTTTTAAAAAGGGAGAATGGTACCACCGTTTACATCACAAGGGATTTAGCCTATCACATGTGGAAGGGTGAGAAGTTCGGCAGGCTAATCAATGTACTGGGCTCTGACCACAAGTTGTACGGGAGACAATTGTCTAAAATACTGGAAATTTTGGGGTTGAAGCAACCTGAAATCGTGTTTTTTGAATTCGTTTCCCTTCCTGAAGGTTCAATGAGTACGAGGAAGGGTAAATTTATCTCAGCCGATGAATTAATTTTCAAGCTTTATGATGAAGCTTATAACATAATCAAGGATAGAGAGTTTGATGAGGACGAGAAGAGGAGAATCGCCAAGGCTGTTGGTACTGCTGCTTTGAGATACGATTTTATAAGGATTGCACCTGAGAAACCAATGACGTTTGACTGGAAGAAAGCTTTGGATTTTGAGAATACAGCAAGTTACATCCAGTACTCTCATGCAAGGGCTTGTAGCATTTTAAGGAATGCCGTAAAGCATGGGATGCCTGAATTAGAATTTGTTGGAGAGATTTGTAGTGATGTGGAAAGAAAGCTTGTAATGCTGTTATCCAAGTTTTCGTACTATGTCTTGAGGGTCGTCAATGAATTGAGACCAAACGTATTTGCTGAGTACGTGATGAACGTTGCAACAACGTTCAATGAATTCTACCGAACACATCCTGTATTGAAGGCTGAAAGCGATTACAGGATGCACAGATTGGCTATTGTTGATGCCACAAGAATCGTTTTGAGAAATGGACTGGAATTGTTGGGTATTGAGGCTTTGGAGAAGATGTGAAATATTTTCTAAGATTAAAAACTCTAAACCTCGAACTCACGACTCCAAACTTCTTTTCCATTTATAAAAATGTTCAATGTGTATTTGCCACTCTTTAGCTTACCTAAGCTCACTGTCTGGTTGTACTGCTTAATTACCTGAATGCAAGGATTTTTTGGTGTTATAAATTCAAAAAATAGATTTATGTCGTTCTTTTTGATCTCAGTGGATTTTAAGGTTACATTGTGGCACGGTGTTGGCAACTCAAACGTCACTATTACCAAGCTTTTACCGTTCAGGTTCAACATTGCAACATCCTTTACTATATAAGGAGGAATCGCTCCAGATTGTTCCGTTTGATTGGAAGACTGATTGTGATTACCTTGGCTCTTGATACCTAAATTGGTTTGAATTGCAATTACAGCAACTGTCAAGATTATGAATGCGAGGATTATTTTTGTGAAACTTTTCATAGTTGCACTAAATCGCACAACTTTAAATGCTTTACTTTAAAAGTGGTAAGTTTCGGGTTACTTTATCGATTTTCGATTCTTCATCTGGACCAATGACCAGTGCGGTCACAGTTCCAGGTGGTATTTCAGTAAGTCCAGCATCTCTGACAATACCAGTAACAAACCCCGCTTTTTCAGCCTTTTCTTTAATTTCCATTAGCTCTTCAAGATTTGAAACTTTCAATACAATCTTTTTTTGCCCATCTCTCCTCCACTCTTCAACAACTTTTTTGTCCGATTTCTCATAACCGATAATAGCTGCATGGGCAACCTGAACAGCTAATTTCCCCCTCGATAGCTTCAAATCATCTCTAACCACAATAACTTGTTTGAACATGCTTAAAGTTTATCTATTGTTTTATCATTCTCCTTATTTTCAGATTCGACATTAATTTCTGTTTCCTCTTCGCTTGTGTCTGCATTTATTTCCTCTTCGATTTTAAAATCTTCAAAACCGAAGGCTTTTAACTCTTCCAAAGTTATGGGTTTCGATTTTTCAACAACCCACTTTTCGCCAACTTTTTTAGCTTCAACTTCGTCAAACTCCGAAATCAGAATTCTATCATCCTCAACACTCTCAATATTTTTTAATGGTATTGCGATAAAATCTGCCTCAACCTTAACAATTAAATGCCCGTTGTAAACGTCAATACTCTCTCCAATCTCTTTTTCTCCTCTAAAAACAAACTTGCAAATCATGTTCTCATCCATTGGATTAAGTTAATAGCCCTAAAATATAAGTTTAACTAATTCGCATTAGGGATGTAAAAAAATTAACTAAAAATTTATCAAACTCTAATTTCTTCAATCTCCAATCTCCTTAAAACTTCAACATCAATTCTTGGCAACTTTTTTGCTTTTGTTGCAGGCTTTTTTGGAACATACCTACAACCTTTTTCTTTTTCAATTGAGATGTCGTAGGTTCCAATTTCCCTTGCTATCTGGACAATTTCGTCCTTATCAAAGCCTATGAGTGGTCTTAGAACTGGTATGCTAATCAGTTCTTCCTCAGCTTTAATATTAGAAACCGTTTGACTCGCAACTTGCCCAAGATTGTCACCTGTGAGCAAAGCATCGCAACCGATGTCATTTGCCAGCAATTCTGCAAAGGCTAGCATGCCCCTCTTACACATCACACAGGTATATTTCCTATCAAATTCGAGTTTGAATATCTCATTCATCATACTTGAATGTGAAACTTGAAAAAACCTTTTACTTCCACCAAACTCAGTCAACCTTTCAACAATCTTCTTTATCTTGTCACTTGATCCCCAAAAGTGCAAGTACTCAACTTCAAAACCCCTATTTAACATTAGATAACATGCCACCGGGGAATCCATTCCTGAAGACAGCAATGCCAACACCTTCACACCACTTGTTTTAAAGTTCTGATTAAAAAATCGTTCTCCTCCTTTGTGCCAACAGTAATTCTTACATGCTCCCCTTCCAATCCCATCAAACCAGTGACATCCCTAACAATAATTCCCTCCTCCAGCAATCTCTTTGCCAAATCCATCTTTTTAACAACCTTAACCAATACAAAGTTGGCATCCGATGGATAGGCTTTTAAAAAGAGTATCTTATTCAACTCTCTGGCTAATCTTTCCCTCTCCTTTACTATTTCGTCCCTCAATTTAACGTAGTAGTCAATGGAATTTAACGCTGCTACCGCCACATCATTTGCAACCCTTGAAATGCAAAACGGTAACCTTATCTTCTCCAACGCCTCAACAATCTTTTCATTTGCAATCGCATAGCCTACTCTTAACCCAGCCAATCCAAAAAATTTTGAGAAAGACCTCACAACAATGAGATTGTCAAATTTGTTTACCAAATCAACGATGCTCTTGTTACAGTATTCAACATAAGCCTCGTCAACAACCACGTAATTACCTCTCTCTAAAAGCTTCTCAATCTCTTTTCTTTCAACAACATTTCCCGTAGGATTGTTGGGAGAGCATAAAAACAGAAGCTTAAATGGTGGAATTTCATCAGCTTTTATTTTGTAATTCCGAAATTCAACGTATTCAATGCTTGCATCTCTCAGCATTGCCAAGATTGCGTAAAGCGTGTAACTTGGAATTGGTATAGCAACCTTATCAAATGCATCCAGTATTGCAACGCAGATGTTGTTTAAGATGTCGCCTGCCCCATTCCCCACTGTAACCATGCTCTCATCAACATCCAAGTATTCTGCTATCGCTTTTTTCAAATCTTTGTATTCAGGGTGTGGATAGCGGTTGATGCTTGATAAAGCTTTTAAGTATGCCTCTTTAACTTCATTGGATGGAGGATATGGATTCTCATTTGAACTTAGATTTACTGCCTTTAAACCATCTTTTTCCACATCTTCAGGAAACTTTCCAGCATCATACTTGTTGATTATCCAGATAACGCTTCTCATTTTTGTTGATTGGGTTTAGTATTGTATTTTGTAGCTTCCAATTAAAAAACAAAAAATCAAATTCAGTTATTCTACACCAAGCTCTCCTTTAAGTTTCTCAATTTCCTTCTCAATTTGCTCAATTTCAACGAACTTGAATTCCTTTTCTCCAACACCAGCTAACTTCCAAAAGAGCCTTGCCACTATTGGCATCATTTTCCCAGCATTTCCGGGAGTGTGAGCTAACATTGCAGCAGCAAGATCGCCTAACCTCTCAAGCTGCTGTTTATTCAACTCATCCAACTTCTCGCTAGCTATGCCGAATACAGATAAGGTTGAACCAACAATTTTTTCCCTCATCGCATAATACTTAGCAGCCTCACTCGTAATTCTATGCACACCCATATTTATCACCAATACTATATTCTCCCTCTTCCTATATATTACTGTCTAAATTTGCTTTTTATTGCTAAATAGAAGTGTAATTTTACAAAATTTTACAAAATCTCATGAAAAAGGTGGAAAAATTGGAAAAATTTTAAGGAGGTTAGATGTCCATGTACTTCATTATCTCCCAAGGTGTTATGTACAAACAATACTGGTTCCACTCATCAATCTTCAAGCTCATGAAAGCGTCGAATATGTGGCTGCCCAAGACTTTCTGCATCAGTTCATCACTTGCTAAATGATCCAACGCATCTCTGAGAGTTGTTGGTAGTTCACCAACCCCATACTCCCTCTTCTCTTTAGGCGATAGTTCATAGACATCAACCATTAGTGGGTCGCCCGGATCAATCTTTTTCTTGATACCATCCAAACCAGCAGCAAGTTGGGCGGTTATTGCCAAATACGGATTGCAGCTTGGATCAACACCTCTATATTCAACTCTGATTGCTGATGGTTTCTTTATGTACATTGGCACTCTAACTAAAACTGATCTGTTTCTTGGGCTCCAGCAGACGTAAATTGGTGCTTCAAATCCCGGTACAAGCCTCTTGTATGAATTTACAGTCGGTGCATTCAAAGCCGTTAAAGCCTTTGAATGCTCCAACAACCCGCCAATGTAATATCTTGCAGTCTGGCTAAGCATGAACTCATCATCTGGGTCAGCAAACAAAGCTTCGCCCTTAAACGGCTCACCCTTCCACAGGCTTTGATGCGTATGCATACCACTTGCATTATCCAAATACAACGGCTTGGGCATGAAAACAGCCATTAACCCATACATTGCTGCGATGTTCTTTGCAGCAAACTTGCACAAATAGAACGCATCTCCAACATCAACCAACTCTTTAGGCTTGAAGTTCAACTCCACCTGTCCAGCGGTGGCAACTTCGTGGTGATGGTATTCAATCTGAACATCAAGCATGTCTAAGTAGTGAACAAGCTCATTTCTGTATTCAACAGTCGTATCTTCCGGTGGTGGTTTGAAATAGCCCTCCTTAGGTCTTATTATGAAGTTACCAGGTGTAATCTCTGGACTGTTAGGCATAACCCTTGGCGGTCCCCATGAATCTCCAGCACCACCGTTTGGCGAGACCCACAAATCCCAAACAAGGTTTGTTGGATTTACGGATTCGAAAACAAAAAACTCTATTTCTGGACCGAATATTGCCGATTTTCCTTCATCAGCCAACATGTTTTGATACTTCTTTGCCACAAAACCCCTTGGATCGCAATCTGCCACCTTTGCCCCCCAAGCCTCGTAAACATCGCCGAACATGATGGCAGTCTTTTGGACTTCGTCATCAATCCATGGAACAAGCTTAATTGTCGATGCATCGGGCATCCACACAACATCACTTGCCTCTATTGTCTTGAACCCTCTGATAGATGACCCGTCAAAACCTATTCCGTCTTCAAAGGCGTTTCCTTCAACAAACTCTCTGGCTGGTATTGAAAACGTTTGCATGAAGCCTCTAACATCCGAAAAAGCGCATAATACCTGCTTAACATTGTTCTCCTTTAACATCTTCTTTGCTTCCTCGATTTTATCCAACACTATCACCTCTTTTAAATTTTTTAGGAATGGAAGTGATGAGTAATATAATTCTTTCGATATTTTGAGAAGTTATTGAAAATTCTTTTAAATTTGGCTAAATTTTTGAAAATTTTTCAAATTTTAACCTTACTTCGTGACACCTTTTTTTCAATTCCACGTAAATTCCCTGAGGCATGAGTACTCCAACAACTATGAGTATTAGATAGAGTATTATGTCATCGTTAACGGGAATTGGAGCTATCTTAAACAGATTACTTAAAATCTCCTTCAACCACCAGTTTTTAGCAAGGTAGATTATTAAAGCTCCAAATACTGGCCCATATATCGTTCCCAGCCCACCAATGACTGCAGAGAGGATTATTAAGAGCATCAAAGGGATGTCGTACAAATCAGGACTGACAGTGATGCGGTAAAGCACTATTGTTGCTCCACCAACACCTGCAAAGAAAGAACTTACAACGAACGCTATAACCTTGTACTTTGTTGTATCAATTCCTATCGATTCAGCTAATTCTTCATCTTCCCTTATCGCTTTAAATTTTAAACCAATGCGGGAATTGACTATTAACAGCATTAAAACTACGCATACAACCATTATTATCAAAGCAATGTAGTATTTACCTACGATTGAGGAAGATAGACTGTTTTCCAAGCCGATTGAAAAACCCTCTTCACCCCCAAACACATTTCTCCAGACGAATACAGTTTGCATGAAGACCAATGGTAAGATTGCTGTAACTAATGCGAAGTAGTAGCCTTTCAATCTTAGCGTTATTATGCCAATGAGCAGTCCAATTAATGCAGCAATTATGCCACCAAAGATTATGGAGACAAATATAGGAGCTTTTGGGATTGCTACGCCTATGGATTGAAGCCTTTCTGGAGCTTGCAGTAATGCTGCAGTGTATGCACCAACACCGACAAAAACAGTATGGCCCAAATTCACCTGTCCAGTATATCCAACCATCACATCCCAGCTAACTACAAGTATGATGAAGAGAAAAGACAAACCTAAGATGTAAACGAATGCTTCTGGAATTAAATGTGGGGTTACTACGGCAAGGATTAAAGCGATAACAGATAGAATCGTTTTAGCGTTAATTTTAGCCTCTACTCTAACACATCTCATTCTTCCACCCCGAACAAGCCGGTTGGCTTAACAACTAAGATTGAAATTATCGTTAACAGCATCACAAACTCTGACCATCTCGCTCCCAAAAAGGTGATGGTAACAACAATAACATAACCAACGATAAACGATGCTATTATACTCCCCCTCAAACTTCCCAACCCACCAAGTATGACAATGGCAAATGCATAAATTAAAGCTTTTACAGAAACAATTGGTGTTGTTGCAAAGATTTGCGAATACAGCAATCCACCCAAGCCAGCCAATATTGATGAGATAAACATCGTAATTAAATAAATCCTATCGACATCTATCCCCATTAGCATCGCCGCCTCCATATCTTGAGATGTAGCATTAATCATCTTTCCGGTCTTTGTTTTGGTTATGAAAACTTCAAGTAAGATCAGCGTTGCTATTGCCACAAAGAATGAAAGTATTCTGATGTTTGTTATTCTCACACCACCTATGTTTTGTACACCGCTGATTAGAGATGGGAATGATATGCCGTGTTCTCCAAATATTAGCAATAAAAATTGTTCAACCAGCAAGGCTATTGCAAGCGTTACTATGACCACCATCACCTCGTGAGTTTTAATTGGAGAAATTGTTAATCTGAAAATTATAACACCAACTACACCCACAAAAAGAATTCCCAAGACGAAGGCGATGTAGTCGTTGACTCCATACTTAACCAAAACAATCCCAAAATAGGCTGAAAGCACAAACAGAGTGCCGTGAGCAAAATTCAGAATTCTTGCAACGCCAAAAATTAGGGAGAAGCCTGAAGCAACTAAAGCCCATATTCCACTTACCACTGCTCCAAATATCAGGATTTTCAACGCTAACTCGATCATAAAAAATTGAAAAAGTTTGAATTATTTTTTTATTTTGTTTTTCTTCGCAACACAGCTAAACTTAATGCCACACTCAATCCAGCAACAGCAGTTAAAATTCCAAATCCTGGTGTTGCCTTTGTAGTTTCAGGTGTTTTTTGCTCTTTTTCTTCCTGTTCTTTCTGCGCAAGCCAAGGTGGGATCTTAAACTCACCATTTGCAACCGTCTTAGGTGAGATTATGTATTGCTTACCATCCTGCCATTGTGAGACCCAGTTTCTAACGTAGTTGTCACCCCAAGCCAAAGCGTGATTCTTGTGGAAAGCTATTGTTCTAGTAAGCTTAATCGGATTTTCTGGGTTGTACTTCTCCAAATACTTGACAACAACATCTGGATCAAATGGATTTTGCTCTCCTGCTTTTGATGCTTCTTCAACAGCCTTCTTGTAGATATACACGGCATCGTAAGCTCCATACGCTTGGTGTGACTCGGGATAATGCCCATATTTTTGCTTGTATGCTTCAATGAACTTCTTACACATCTCTGTTGGTGGAGCTGTTACTAAAGCCCCTCCATCAGCTATGAATACTTCGTAGTTTGCCAAGCCGTCGGTCTTATCAAAAAATTCTGCATCTATCGCTGCTAAATCGTGGCCTGCGAGCATAATCTTTGGCTTTAGAGTTCCCCACTGCTTAGCTAAAACATCTCCAGTTCCCGCAATTGCAAGAATTGGCATAATTAAATCAGCATTCAGGCTTTCAGCTTCATCTATCAACTGCTCATACTCCGTATAACCTTTGGGAACTTGAACGTCCTTAACAATTTCGATACCCCTCTCCTCAAGCAACGGCTTCAAATCCTTCATGACAGCATCTGTCCAGATGTGTTCATCCCTAATAACATAAACCTTCTTTATTTTTAACCCGTTAGCATTCAAGAAGTCAATCATATCTGCCAAATCCCAAGCAAACGTTGTTCCATTATTCTGGCTTATCCTGAACCAGTACTTGTACTTCTCGTAATCTTCAGCAACCTTTGCTGGGTGTGCTGGTGATGAAGCGTCGGACAAAAACACCGTCTTGGTTTCAGCCATAGTCTCCATCATCGCTGCCATAACACCGCTTGAAAAACCACCAGTAATCACGTCAGCATTCTCAACCGTTGCCAACCTCCTGAATTCAGCAGTTGCGGAATCGGGATTTAGTTTTGTATCTCCAACAACAACCTCGACCGGCAAACCAAGTATTCCACCCTCTTTGTTTATCTCTTCAGCAGATAACATTGCCGCATTTTTCTCTGCCTGCCCTTCTGGCAAGGACATTGGTCCAATAACGCCAATTACGACCTTGTCCTTAGCCATCGCTGTTTGTATGCTTAAGCTTAGCATCAGAATCACAATCATTGCCAACCACAACTTTCGCATGGCAAGCATTCATAACCGCAATATTTAAATATTGTGCTACTTTGTTACTCACTAGCATGCTTAAGGTCAATGGCATTACAAAAAAGTTCGGAGAGTTGCAAGCTTTAAACAACGTAAGCTTTGAAGTTGGCAAGGGAGAATGTTTAGGGATAATAGGACCAAATGGAGCTGGAAAGACGACGCTTTTCAGCGTAATTTCTGGATTTTTGAGGCCCGACAAGGGGGATGTGAGGTTTAAAGGCATAAGCGTTGTTGGCAAAAAGCCAAGCTATCTTGCAAAGATGGGGTTGGTGAGGACGTTTCAGCTCATAAAAGTCTTTAAGAACATGAGTGTAGGAGAAAACTTGTTGGTTGCCAACTCCAACAACCCAGACTTTGAGAAGGAGATACTGAAGCTTATTGGTTTGTGGGATAAGAAAGAGATGATTGCAGGTAATTTGTCCCAAGGTGAGTTGCGAAGACTGAGCATTGGCATGGCTCTGGCAACAAAGCCCAAGGTTTTGCTGTTGGATGAACCTTTTTCTGGTTTGAGTGTTAAAGAAGCAGAGAATCTTAGCAACATCATAAAACAGCTTGAAAAAGATGGTATTACCCAGATTATAATTGAACACAAATTGAAGGAGTTGTTTGGGGTAGCCGACAGAGTTTTGGTTTTGAACTTCGGCAGGGTAATATTTGAAGGCTTTGCAAGAGATGCTGTTAGGGATGAAAAAGTTATAGAGGCATACTTTGGGCAAAAGCATGCTAAGGGTTAGGAATTTGGATGCATACTACAACAAAGCCAAGATTTTGAATGATGTTAATTTGGAGGTTGGAGAAGGAGAGGTCGTTGCAATCCTCGGACCAAATGGAGCGGGCAAGACAACCCTGCTGAAATCGGTATGTGGTCTTGTTGATGTTAAAGGCGAAATTTATCTGAATGGGGAAAAAATAACCAATTTAAAGCCCCATGAAAGGATTAGAATGGGAATTTCAATCTGTCCAGAGGGGAGGAGATTGTTTCCAAACATGAGTGTTGAAGATAACTTACTTTTGGGAGCTATTTTCAATGGGAACTACAAAGAAAACCTCAAGTACGTTTTTAACCTATTTCCAAGGCTTGAAGAGAGAAGAAAACAATTAGCAAAAACGATGAGCGGAGGGGAGCAACAAATGCTGGCAATTGCGAGGGCGTTAATGTCTGAGCCAAGCTTGTTGCTTTTAGATGAGCCTTCGATGGGCTTAGCCCCAATTGTAATTGAATCGATTGCTGAGGCTTTGAAGAGAATAAAAAAGGATTTGGGAGTATCGATGCTGATCGTTGAGCAGAACGTTCATTTGGCTTTCGAAGTGGCTGACAAAGCTTACGTTTTGGTTAAAGGCGAAATAGTTAGGCAAGGAAGCGTTGATGAATTGCAGGATTTAGAGGAAGATTATTTCGAGGTTTAAGTTCAATCAAAAATTAAAACAAAATAAAAAATAAAATTAAATAAAAAATAAAGAAAATACCACCGCAAAAACTCCCGTCAAGAATATACCATCAAAGGTACCTGCTCCTCCAATACTAACAACACCACTGCCTATCTTCTCCAAATCCTTTAGATGCATTATATCTGCTCCAAACAAAGCTGATAACACTCCAGACGAAAAAGCCATTTTTGGTAGTATCGTTAAAGGTAAATTAAAAAATGATAATGTAACGTAGCTCACCAAAGCAGAAGTTATCGGAGGCACAAACATCGGGACTGCTATCCCCAACCCAGGTACTGGTTTTGCATAGTAGTAAATAATTAGGGAAGAAATTAGAAAAACAATCATCCAAGGTAGAAGTGGTAATTCGATTAGGAGTTTTGTTGCTAAAATTGACGGTAAGATGCAACCTCCCAAATTTACAGCCACAACCATCTTTTGCCTTTCTTTAATGGCATAGATAAATCCAAAGAGGCTGTACCGCCTTACAACAATCTTACCCTCCTTTACATACACTGGAATGTTAACAAAGCTACCAAAAACAATTAAGGTGAATACTAACAATGCATCCAAATAACTTAAACCAAACACAATCTGAAAAATCTTGGAGGTGGTAAAGAGGAAAATTAGAAAAAAGAATGGGAGGATAATCAGTAATAAGAAAAATGGAAGAAGTAAGGGCGGAAAAAGGTAATTCCTCATCTTCTTAATTTTCTTCTATCCAAAACTACATAATCACTTACTGATTTGACACTTTCAAAGGGAATTACATAAATTCCATCTTCTTTAACAATTTCTGGAATTTCAGTTTGTGGTTTCACAAGTAGATCTATCAATGATCCCGTTCTTAAATCAACCGTGATGTTGTACACGGTCCCTACAACAGTCCCATCAGACAATAAAACGACCTTTTTTGAGAGGGATTTTGCTAATATCATCTTACCACCATTTTAAATTTTCATAGCAAATATATAAGCTTTTTTGAACAGCTTTGAAACTTTCTGCTCAAGCACCAATGTTTTTTAGATCTAAGGTTGAACAATGCTTAATGAAGAAAATAATAGTTATTGCTGATACTCATCTTTCGGATTGGGCTTTACCGAAGAGGCTTGAAGAGCTAATGGAGGATGCAGATTTAATCATTCATGCTGGAGACTTCGATAACTACAAAGTTTACAAAAGGTTTGCTAGTTATAAGCTTAAAGCAGTTAAAGGCAATACGGATGACGAAAAAAAAATCAAAGAAGAGTTGTCAGAAGTGGAAGTTTTTAATATTGAGGGTGTTAGATTTGGAGTTGTGCATAGGGGAAACTACCTGAACGAATTCTCGGATTTGGGTTACAAGGCTTTGGAGTTGGGAGTAAACTTTCTGATATTCGGACACATACACAGGTTTGTTCTTGAAGATTTTAACAGGGCAGTTTTACTCTGCCCGGGAAGCCCAACACAACCAAGGTTGTCGGCAGCAAGCTGTGCAGAGGTTATAGTTGAAGGTTCTAAGGTTAATGTCAGATGTCACATAGTACAAAACCTGTTTTGCGGAATGAATGCCATAGATACTTTTGAGGGGTTTAGATGAAGGTATTTTTTACGGATAATTGGGACGTGTTGAGGAAAGAATTAGAAAAAAGAGGAAAAGCTATTTTTATTGAGTTGAAATCAAAAATTGAATTTTCAATTGGAGATTCAACAGTCACCTTAGGGTTGAGAGACGTTTTAGAGTTCTTGGCAAATTTGGATTACGAGTTTGTTGGGTTAGGTTTTGGTGACGTTGATGCAGACATAGGAATTAGATTAAAAAAAGCCAATACGGTTGAAGAAGTTTTGAAGCTTGAGGATTTTGAAACGCTCAACTCACTAATAAAAAAGGTTAAGAAGAGTGAAAAAAGTGAGGAATGTGGGGCAATAGGCGTCTTTATTGGGTTTGTAAGGGGTAAATCAGATAACAAAGAAGTTTTGAGACTGGAGTATGAAAAATTTGATGAGATTTTTGATGAAAAGCTTAGGGAGATCGAGAACAAACTAAAAGAATACGAAGGGGTTGTTGATGTTAAAATATACCACAAAAGCGGTGTAATTTTGCCAAAAGAGGACATAGTTTACGTCGTTGTGATGGGCAGGCATAGAAGAGATATCTGGGAGCCGTTGAAGCAGAGCATGGAGATAATAAAAAAGGAGTTACCAATCTGGAAAAAAGAAGTTTTTATCGACAGTGAGGTTTGGGTGCACGATAAATAGATAAATAGCCTACAAATCACTCCAAGTGAGTTGTTGCAGTCTTAGGTGTTTTACCTTTCAATGACTGGTAATATTCGTAAGTCATCACTTCTCTATCTTCCACGATTTCGGCATCAACCACTTCACCAACAAAGATCGTGTGCGTGTTAACATCAAAGCTGCTCACAACCTTTGCTTCTATGTAGGCAACTGCATTATCCAAAACTATGGGAACGCCCGTTTTACCAATTTTGTAGTTCAACTCGTCAAATTTTTCCGTATCTTTACCGCTTTTGAATCCAAGTTTTCTGATGAAATCCAGTGGAGTGTCTTTTGCTAAAATAGAGACTGAAAGCAAACCACTGGATTTGACAAATTCATTTGTCAGGTTCTGTTTGTTCAAACATGCTGCAACTAATATTGGACTCGACGAAACCTGACAAATGGAATTTGCAATTTGACAATTAAATTTTCCATCTTTTGCCGACGACACGACATACAATCCATAACTTATCTTGTACAACGCTTTCAAATTCATACACTCACCTCTTTATCTTGCAGTTCGTTTCCGCATCCAACTTTAAGAATGTTCAAAAAATCCGTTCCAAACAAAACTCTTTCAAACATATTCTACTGTTTATCCCAACGTATTTAACTGTGATGTGTTCTTTCATCAAGCTGCAAGATCGTGTAAAGGCTTATAAAATCCCTTTCCAAGTATGTGTATGGTTCGAATATCATCAACACCTCTCTCAGAGTTCTTTATCGATAAAAACAACGAAATCATATTCATCACCGAATTCGTGGATGAAGGGAGGGAGAATCTGGTTGAAATGTATCTGAGTTTTGGTATGGAGAGGAGATGTTGTGGATTGCCGCCCTTAAAAAAGAGATGATTGAGAAGTGGATTGACTATTTGAACAAACACGGCTACATGTTTATTGCTAAACATGGAGATAGGGTTATTGGACACGTTGCTGCCGTTCCTGAAAACACTTCTACTGAAATTGCCATTTTTATTCACCAAGATTATGAAGGGAAATGGATCGCATCAGAGTTGATCAGATTCATAAAAGATATGATAAAAAAGAAGGGTATAAAGAAGCTTGTTGCCGTAACCGAGGAGGTAAACAGAAACTCCATTAAGTTGCACTTAGCTTTAAGTTTCAAGATTAAGGACGTTAGTGGTGGAATGGTTGTACTCGAAAAAGAAATTTAATTTCAAGGCTTTAAAACCCTAACAACATTTTCAACAACTTTCACTTCAGCAACTTCATCATTCAACTTTTTCACAGGGTTTCCATCGCAAGAAATAACCTCGTTGGCTTTTATTCTAACCTCATCATCGAAACTAATTGTCTTTGTTACAATTGGCTCAACACTAGTCAGATCTTCTTTCGTGTAAGTTGAAACAACTATTGGCTCACTAACACAGGCAACAACTGCTTTAAAACCCAAAAAAGCTGAAAGAGACGCACCACCCGCAATACCCTTCCCCAAAAACCTCTTGTCTGTTAAAGCGACGAAGATATTTCCAAAATAACCTTCAATTCTTTTTAACCCATCAACAACTCCATAGAACTTTCTTGGCATTGTGATGACTTTTCCACCCCTGATGAATCTCTCTGCATCAACTTGAACTTTCTTACCATCGATCGTGGCTAAGATCGTTGAACCTATAACAACGTCATTAAAGGCTATCCTCTCAGTTTTGTTCACTCTCAACAACAAACCATCAATTCTTGTCTCCCTCAACTCATTAAAGTTGAAATCAATTGGACATAACACAGGACTGACATTGGTTGTGCCCATACCTATACACAACAAAGGAGTTTTCGGTTTTGCCAAAGCAACATCTGCCATTGTACCATCTCCACCAAAGACGGCAATTAAATCCAAATTCAAACCATCGAGTATTTTCATCAATTCTATCGTTTCTTCTCTACTGTACGTTCTCTTAACCTTTACGACCTTAATTTTAGAGGTTTTGAGGTATTTTTCTCCCAAATCACCAATCCCCGCATGTATCTCCTCAGGATTTAACCTTTGTATTACTTCCCTTATCCTTAACTCATTTATATCCCCGGCTTTTGGGTTTACAATAATCCCAATTTTCACAGCAAAAACTCATAACAATGTTTAATGAAATTTACTTGCAAATGATGGAAGCAACAATTTTATCTTTGATAAAAGAAATCAAACTTGGGGTTTTGTTTGCAGACAACAATAAATTAGAAAGTGCCGACAGACAGATAGAAAAGAGGTTCGGTATATCAAGCCCTTAAATACACTGAGATAAATCCCTTATTGGATAGTTTAATGGTAGCAGGGTTAAAGAATATTTCGATTTCCATGTTTGGGTTTAGGGAGTTTATTGATATAAACCATTGCTTTTCATGTCTTTAATCTCAATTCTGAATTCTAACTCTAAATTAAGTAGGTTATGAGCAATTTATGCGAAAATGGTAGTTTAGGTCATTATGTCAAAAAGGGATTTTTTGTACCATTTCGATTCAAATCATCTGCCCATCCAAATACAACTGCATTGTATACATCAACATCCTCACCATTTGGTTTGTCCGGTATCAGATTGTAAGGATCTTTGTCAAAATCCTGTCTGAGATC
>Ga0180301_10001051_pt1 | contig 21587 bp, 21 predicted proteins | sample GuaBasSediGuay16_FD_121797 | JGI IMG/M metagenome (GOLD analysis project Ga0180301, IMG submission 121797) | Subseafloor sediment microbial communities from Guaymas Basin, Gulf of California, Mexico - Guay16, Core 4569-2, 12-15 cm | ecosystem: Environmental > Aquatic > Marine > Hydrothermal...
ATGCCTTCATCAATAGCGATTATAGGAGGCGGAGCCATTGGTGTTGAACTAGCTTATATATTCTCATCCATAGGTATCGACGTATATCTTGTTGAAGCTTTGAAAAGGCTTCTCCCAATGATGGATAGTGACATTGGTAGAGCAATTGAGAGATTTCTGATTATTAAGGGTGTCAAGGTATTTAAGAATACCCTGGCTACATCAATAAATAGATCTAGTGATGGAGGCCTCGAGATAATACTGTCTAATGGTAGTAGGTTTACTGTAGATAAAGTACTTGTCTCTATAGGTAGAATTCCTCGGACTAAGGGAGTTGGTTTAGAGAACGCTAATGTAGAGATTAATGGTTATGGATACATTAGGCTATACGATGGCTATAGGACAAGTAATCCAAGAATATATGCTTCAGGTGATGTAGTAGGGCCTCCATTGCTTGCTCAGAAGGCTATTATTGAGAGTATACTTGTAGCAGATTCTATAATGGGCAAGGATGTTGATAAATTAGAGCCTGAGAAAATACCATTAGTCATATTCTCTGGCCTCGAAATAGGCTCTATAGGGTATTCTGAAGAACAACTCCGCGCCAAGGGTATTAGGTATAAAAGGTATAAAATACCATTATCATTCTTATCAGCTGTACGTATTAAGGATAGCAGGTATGGCTTTGTTAAAGCATTGATCGGTGAGGATTACGAGTTTTATGGATTACATATTGTTGCACCAAATGCTTCTGAGGTAATATCATCGTTTCTACCAATATATCTTGGTAAAATAACTGTTGATGAGACAGCGTATACTCCATATCCACACGTAACAATCTCTGAAGCTGTACGTGATTTTGCAGAATACATTCTTGGAGAACCAATACACATGTTTATTAAGAAATAATTTCAATGGCTTCTCTATGAATATTTTTGGCCAAATCAGCCATACCATATCTACATATTATAATATATGATAGTGTTATTTTTACACCTCTTTTACTAGAGGATAATAGTTTAATGCCTCTGTGGGCATCTATATATCATAGTTACTTGTAGGTAGGATATGGGTGTGTATATTGCTTATAGAAATACTATTCTTTGGACGTGGTGGACAAGGAGGAGTAACGGCGGCAAATATATTAGTTGCTGCTGCTTTAAAAGAGGGATTACATGGCCAAGGATTTCCGTTCTTTGGAGCTGAACGTAGAGGTGCACCTGTACGTAGTTTTGCACGTATTAGTGACAAACCTATACTGAGACATGGCATGTTTAGTGATGCCGATGTATTAGTTGTACTAGATCCTGGCTTGATCAAGATAGAATATACTCGGACAGCTATTGTAAGAGATAATGGAATTATTGTTGCTAATACACCATCAGAGGATCTTGTTACACCAGATAAGTTCAAATTGACTGGTAAGGCCAAGATCTATATCGTTGATGCTACTGATATTGCTTTACGTAATAAGCTTGTTGTTGCTGGATGGCCTGTTGTCAATACTAGTATGCTTGGTGCTCTCTCTAAAGCCCTTGGCCTAATCAAGGTTGATAACATGGCTACAGCCGTTAAGGAGTATTTTGGCGGTAAAATTGGGGAGGTTAATGCTAAGGCCGTTTATGATGCTTATAATGAGACGAAATGTATAGGTGAATATGTTTCTAAGAGGTGATCTTAATTGGTCGAGATCATACATATTCAATACAAGGTTCCCATAGCCAAGCCTAAGGTTGGTGTAGCTGGTAAGACTGGTTCTTGGAGATGGATTAAACCTGTTGTAGATAATAGTAAATGTGTTAAATGTTTTCAATGTGAGATCTATTGTCCGGATAACACGATCATGGTTGATCCGAAGAAGGGCGCTACTATTGATTATGAGTATTGTAAGGGCTGTGGTATTTGTGCAGAAGTTTGTCCTGTAAAAGCTATTACAATGGTTAAGGAGGCTTGATAGATATGCCTAAGGTTGTTCTTACTGGAAACTATACTGTTGCACTTGCTGCTAAGATGGCTCGTGTAGAGATTGTTGCCGCATATCCTATTACTCCACAAACGGGTATTGTTGAAAAACTAGCAGAGTATATTGATAAGGGCGAGCTAGACGCTATAATGATCAGAGTTGAATCCGAACATTCAGCATTGGCAGCGGCATTTGGTGCTGCAGTAGCTGGTGCTAGGGCATTTACTGCAACAAGTAGCCATGGACTACTCTATATGCATGAATGGGTGCACTGGGTTTCCCGTGCAAGAATACCTGTTGTAATGGCTATTGTCACTAGAACTATAGGTACCCCATGGAATATATGGTCTAGTTACGAAGACTTCTTTGGACAACGTGATACTGGATGGATACTTGGTTTTGCTATGGATAATCAAGAGGTTTTTGATATGACTGTACAAGCATTTAAGATTAGTGAGGATCCAAGAGTGTATCTCCCAGTGCTTATTGGTTTAGATGCATTCACATTAAGTCATACCACAATGCCTGTTGATACACCAGAGCAAGAGGAACTTGATAAATGGCTTGGACCTAGGAGACAGGGATACGTGATCGATGGTAGTGAGCCATTAGCATTAGGCAATCTTGCATGGCCTGAAGATAGTGAAGAATTCTTTATGGATCTTCAACGAGGCATGGAGGAGGCTAAGAAGGTTATCAGAGAAGTTGATGAGAGTTATGGGAAAGCTTTTGGTAGGAGATATGGAGGCCTTATACATAGATATCACTGTGAAAATGCTAAGTATCACGTTATATCAATGGGTGCTTGGAGCGGTGATCTAATGGAGGCTATAGATATTCTTCGTGAAGAAGGTTATCCGGTAGGCCTTATACGTATGAGATTCATACGTCCATTTCCTGACAAGGAGATGTATGAGATACTCAATGGTTCAAAAGGCGTCATAGTATTTGACCGTGCAATAAGCTTTGGAAGTCTAGGTCCGTTATATCTAGATGTTGCTGCTAATTTAACCAAGTATACACGTAAACTACCTTATATGAGAAATATTGTTGCTGGTATTGGAGGAGTTAATGTGACTCATAAAGACTTCTATGAATTAGTTAAGGCGACAATAGATGATCTTGAGAAGGGTGTCGAACCACCTGTATTTACATGGCATCATCGGAGGTGAACATATATGGCTAGACCCATTCCACCTCTACCACGTGATATGAGAAATACCGTATTACCAGGTCATGCGGCTTGCCACGGTTGTCCAATAACTATTGGATTGAAGGTTGTGGGTGCAGCATTTGGTAATAAGGTAATACTCGTTATACCTGCTTGTTGTACTAGTGTTGTTGTTGGAGCATGGCCCGGAAATGCATTTAATGGAAGTATAGTCCATGTTGCATTCGCAAGTGCAGCAGCTGTTGCAAGTGGTATAGCTGAGGGACTGCAAAAGAGAGGGATAAAGGATGTACAGGTTATTGCATGGGCTGGTGATGGAGGTACTGCAGATATAGGTATGGCTAGTCTAAGTGGTGCTGCCGAGCGTAATAATGATTTTATCTATATAATGTACGATAATGAGGCATATATGAACACCGGTATCCAGAGATCTAGCGCGACTCCGCCTGGTGCATGGACTACTACTACTCCGCTCGGCAAGCTTGAGCCTAAGAAAGACGTTGCTAGAATAATGATTGCTCATGGAGTACCCTATGTAGCTACCGCTAGCATAGGGTATCCACATGACTTCTATGCAAAGCTTAAGAAAGCAGCTCGCATTAGAGGCTTTAAATTCATATATCTACATGCCCCATGTCCTACAGGGTGGAGATTTGATCCAGCACATACTGTTAAGATTGCAAAACTAGCTGTTGAGACAGGGCTTGTAGCTCTCTATGAATACTATGATGGAAGAATACACTTATCAGGCCCTAGTAGACCCTATCTTGATAAGAGTAAGAGAAAGTCCATAGAGGAGTACCTAAAGCTTCAAGGTAGATTTAAGGGAATACGTGATGAGGATATAAAAGTTATTGAGAAATATGTTGATGATATGTGGGAATGGATTAAGAAGCATATATAGTTTTTATTCAAATACTTTTTAAACCTATGTTGTAGGTAATGGAATCTTCTGTAATACAATAACTGTTATGGTGAGAGCTACAGCAAATATTATGATTATATAAGGCTTCATCTTAATACCTACATCAGCTTCCTCATAGAATCTTACAAGACCAGCAGCAGTAAATGGTCCTGGTGCTTCCTTTTTCTTCTTACTTCTCCTAGACTTAGGCATTACTTACACCCTCTATCAGCATAACAATCTACTTTATCCCGCTTAAAAATCCTTTGTTTAAATTATTCTTGATAGTAATCCTTATAGTTAGACTAATTGTTTTGATAAAGAGTGTAGGTGGTGATTTATATGGATATAAGAGAGGCTCAAGAGATTATTAGAAAAACATACTATGAACGTGATAAGAGCCGTGGATTATTCTCTACATTCACATGGTTTGTTGAGGAAGTTGGAGAACTCGCTGAAGCATTGCTTAAGAGTGACTATAAAGCTTTAAATGAGGAGCTTGCTGATGTATTTGCTTGGTTATTAAGTATAGCTAATTTAGTTGGAGTGGATCTAGACAATGCTTTTAAGAAGAAATATGTACGGACTTGAATGATTTTATGACTTCCTTGGCTTTATAAGGATCTCTTTCAACGATGGTTCCTGTAACAAGTATATCCGCGCCTGCTATAGCTATCTCCCTAGCTATACTTGGTTCTCTAACACCACCGCCTGCTATAATTATTAGTTTCTTAGAGACTTTCCTAGCAACTGCTATGAAGCTTGGAGGCACGGGTTTTGGTGCACCGCTACCACCTTCTATATACAAGTATTTTAGTCCAAGCATTTCAGCAGCAAGTGCATAGGCTCCGGCGATCTCAGGCTTATTTTCTGGTATAGGAATTACTCTTCCAACATGGGCTACAGCTGTCGAACCATAAACTACTAAGTAACCTGTTGGAAGAGGTTCCAAACCATATTTTCTTACTATTGGTGCACCAGCTAATTGGGCGCCCATTAGATAATATGGATCTAGACTATTAAGGAGGATCATGAAGAGAACAGCATCAGCCTCTGGCGTTAGACAATTAATATTCCCGGGAAAAACAATTATTGGTAATCCAAGCTTCTTTAAAGCTTTAGCTATTTTTGAAGCTTCCTCGGAGGTAACGCCTAAGCTCCCACCTATTAGGAACGCGTCTGTACCTGCACTGGCCATCTCAGAGGATATTCTATCAATATCGTCTAGTGGTTTATCAGGGTCTATTAATGTAAAATGTAGTTTTTCACCAGAGGATATTCTGTTAACTATATATTTATGAATGCTCACTATATCTCCCCAGTAAACTCTGGAACTTCCTCTTCTACCTTCTTGACAAACGTGATTTCAATAGTACCTTCTGTAAATCTATCTATAAACTTACCATACACGTCAACAGTCTCATAGATCTCTGGTACATGCATTTCTGCTCTTAATCCACAAGTACCACATCTAATAACTGCTATTTTTCTACCTTCTTCATCAAATCCTTTATTAAATTCTATAGTTAGACTTCTAGATCCACAGTTTGGACATTGGAATACACTAGGTATTCTACGTACTTTCCTAATGACCTTCTTATACTTCTTTCTCCTCCTACCCATATAGATCACCTACATCGATTTACTATGATTCTTTCTAGTTTTACTGGAGTATAATATTTTACGTATAATACGTGATCTACCATATTTTATTACCTCGTAAATAGCTTCAAGATACTCTTTATGAGTCATTTCTACAACTCTATATAATCCCTTTTCTTCAGCAAGTTTTTGGCCAACGATATGTATACATCCAAGACTTTGTTTCTCACTCATAACTCTTATGACGAAGTATTTACATGAACAATATAATCTAGGAACTATTATGTGATCATTCTTAGTACCTATATAGAACCATATAGGTGCTTCATATCTGCTTTTCTCTTCGTTTATAATTGTTTTTATAAACTTCCTCAATGTTACTGGAGAAACTATTCTCTTCATAGACTCTAATTGTTTTAGACTAAGTTCGTTTATATATTCCTTAACTACTCGGTAATCCATTATTTAGTACCCTTTAACACAAGTATTTTATCTTCATATCCGATATATACTCTATCAACAAGATCTCTTGGAAATATACCTGTTTCTATAACTCCATTAATTGATCTAAGTGTTCTATCAACTTCATTAGGTCTCTCAATGGGTTTTAATGGATACAGGTCTATTATTATATTACCATTATCGCTTATTATGGGTCCGTCCTTTGCAGTACCCATTCTAATAATAGGCCTAAATAGATCATTAAGGCGTAGTTTATTAAGTATCCAAGGTAATGAATGAACTGTTACTTCTACTGGTACTGGTTTTTTGAAGAGATAATTCTCCCCATTATATTTGGTGTAATCAATTAAATAAACTTTATATTTTGCTCTTAGAGCGATCATCTTTTCTCTCAGAAAAGCTGCGCCCCTTCCTTTTACTAAGTCGAGATTTTTTGAAACCTCGTCAGCACCATCAACATATATATCTACCTTATCAATACTAGATATATCAGCTACCATAATAGTTGGTTCATACTTTTTAATGAATAGCAATGTATCAATAGAGGAAACTACCAATATTTTTTCTTGATAAACTTTTTCTCTAAGGAGTTCTTGAATAAAGTATTTAATTGTTGACCCTGTGCCCAAGCCTATGACATTAGACTTCTTAATTAATGGTAATAAGTCGTTAAAGGCTTTAATACTTGTTTTTTCTTTAATGGTTTCTATATCCACTAAACAACACCCCCAAACTGAGAATGCTCTCAGAATATATAATTTATAATAACAGCTATAAAGACATATAACCTGAGAATAGAGACTACCATAAAATATAGGAGTAAGGGCCCGTCGTCTAGCCTGGACTAGGATGCGGGGTACACTCTCTAGAGTGCCCGACTCGGGACCCACGCCGCTGAACTGGGCGGAACTCCCCGTGACCCGGGGTTCAAATCCCCGCGGGCCCACTACCATTCATTAACATGGAGTATTTTTCTAGAGATAATGATTTTCATTTTTGAAAGATCTTCTTTAAGCTTTCTTCATATGGTGGATATACTATTCCTTTTTCTGTAATAATTCCTGCAACAAGATCGGGATCTGTTATATCGAATGCATAGTTAAGAACAGGTATATTTGGTAAGGTGATTAGGTACTTACCCATAATTTTCCTAACTTCGTCAGGTTCTCTCTCCTCAATGACTACATCATTAATGCTTGATTCTAGATCTATAGTACTTGTTGGTGCTGCTACATAGAATGGTATATTGTTTCTCTTAGCAGCTAATGCTATCATATAGGTGCCTATTTTATTGATTACATAGCCTTCTCTAGTGATCCTATCTGCTCCAACAACTATCTTATTAACTAATCCCTTCCTTATAACGTAGCCAGCCATATTATCTGTTATGAGCGTTACTGGTATACCCTCTCTAGTATACTCCCATGTATTTAATCTAGCACCTTGTAGCACAGGCCTTGTCTCAGTGGTTATTACCTTGATCTTTTTACCACTATACCATGCAATTCTTATTACAGCGCCTACAGTGCCATAGCCTGCAGTAGCTAATGCACCAGCATTACAATGTGTCATTATAGTATCTCCATCATTAATGATCTCTAAACCGTGTTCACCGATAGCGATGTTGGCCCTTAGATCCTCATCCATAATAGAAAGGGCTTCACTCCTAAGTAATTGCCTAGCCTCAAGCACATCATTTGTTTGATCAAGAACTTTCTTCATCCTTTCAAGAGCCCAGAAAAGATTATGAGCAGTAGGTCTAGTTTTCCATAAAACATCTATAGCTTCAAATATTTTCTTTTTGAATAAACTATAGTTTTCATCGGTTAATGTAAGTGCATAAGCTGCTACACCAAGTGCTACAGCTACACCAATAGCTGGTGCACCACGTATCTCCATACCCTTTATAGCTATAGCCAGTCTCCATGGGTCATCTGTGCAATATATCCTCTCCTCAAATGGTAAGAGGCGAGTATCAATCCAGCAAACCTTCTCGTTACGCCACCATACAGCTCTAACCTTTAGAGGATACTTATAACTCAAACAAAACCACCTCCCTTCGGAAAAACAATTGGTTTCAAGTAGGAAATAAGGATTTACGGATCTCATCCTGGATTTCAACTTATCTTATATTAATCCTTATAATATTATTAGCTTGATAACTAGCATAGTAGGTGTACCATAGTGTTACAAAATTGTACCAAGATCATAGAATTTGATCCTAATAAATGTGTAGGTATATGTAAAGATAAAGTCTTAACCGATGCTCTTGATAGACGATGGTTTGGTCGCAGAGACAATGATAAGCTTATATTGTCTACTGAGGAACTTGCGTATCTATTATTGAAGAATCAAGTCTGTATACGTATAAATAATAATATCTATGATGATTTATCTAAGCTTATGAATGATTATTATAGTTGTTTTCAGAAAATGTTTTGGCCTAGATTATTAGTGTATAATGATCTACGTAGTAGGGGTAGGAGAGTCCGCGTTCTTGAAGATGGCAAATTTCTTGTAAAGCACAAAGATAATACTCTAAGACTACTTGTTGTTCTAGAGGAAAAGCAGCTGGTTAGTGCCTCTCATTTACTTGATCTTGTAAGACAAGCACAAAGAAATGGGCTTATATTTATAGCTGCTATAGTGTCTTTGCAGGGAGATCTTACATATTATGAATTAAATGTTGTCGATCTTAGGAGGGATTAGCTATGCCAAAATTTATACGAACTCCTAGAGGAACAAGAGACCTAATAGGATTGGATGCCGAGGTTTTTGAATACTTAGTTGATAATTTTAAGAGAATAGCTCGACTTAATGGTTTCAAGCCTATTATTACGCCTACTATAGAGTTCTTTGAGCTATTCTCTCGTAAGTCCGGTGAAGAAATTATTAGGTCTATGTATGTTTTTAAGGATAAGGCTGGCCGTCTCATAGCTTTAAGACCTGAAGTTACAGCTAGTATTGTGCGTGCTTATCTTCGTAATCTTGTTGGTGAGCCTAAGCCTATAATGTTATACTATGTATCACAATGTTTTCGCTACGAAGAGCCTCAACGTGGACGTTATCGTGAGTTCTGGCAACTTGGTCTTGAGGTTATTGGTGAAAGGGATAAGCTAAATAGTGATCTCCGTGTCATACTAACTATAAATGAGTACCTTGAAGAAATAGGTGTCGATCACTGGTTTACCGTAGGTAATGTAGGTATTTATAGAGTTTTTATGGAATCTTTAAATATTTCCCAAGAAGATCAAGACCATGTATTGCATCTCGTAGACAAGGATTTAATTAATGAAGCTAGAGATTTCCTTAGTAAAAAATATGGTTTTAAAGTCGCTACTATAGTAACCGATATAGTAGGCGTGAATCTTGATGATTTAATAAATTATGTTGATAAATATAGGGACCTATTGGATACTAGATACAATATTGCTCTAGATCACGTATATAATACTATAAGATTTATAGAATATTCTAAAGAATTAGGTTTAAATGTAAAATATGAATCCAGGCTTGTCCGCGGATTAGCATATTATACTGGGTTGATCTATGAAGTTAAGGCTCAAGGACTTGATATAAGTATTGGTGGTGGAGGACGATATGATAACTTAACAATTGTTTATGGAGGATCACCGGAATATATGACTGGTGTAGCCTTAGGACTTGATAGAATCATGCTTATTGTTAATAAAGACAAACTAGTTAGACCAAGAAGTAGTGGTCATAGAGTAATAGTCGTCCTCATGAAGGATGACCTTGAAGGTTATAAATACAGTTATAACATTGTTAAAACACTTCATAACCACGGAATAACAGCATCTTTACATAAAGGCAAGCCAGCAAAGCTATTATCATATGCCTCAAAAAAGGATTATACATATGCAGTGATCATAGGCAGTAAAGAGATTATGGAAAATAAAGTTACAATTAAAAATTTGCTAACTGGTAAACAAATAATTGTGGATAAAAATAAAGTTATAGAATTCTTAACTAAACCATGATTTATAAGTTCATCTTATATTCTTGATCAACGTCATATAGTATTTTGCTATAAGCGGATAATCCTTATCCATAAAACCGTTTACTGCAGCCTGCATATACATTGAAGATAATGTCTCACATAAGTTCGAAGGTAATCTCTTTGCCTTAAGTGATTGAGCTATATACCAATAATCCTTACCTGCCATCCAAACCTTAAACTGTGGTGACTTCTCTACTACAATCCTATTCCAATATCGCTCAATAGATTTTTTAAACCAAAGATTACCAGCTATTTCATGGAATACTTCAGGGTCAACATTCCATGCTTTAAGTAATAATAAACTTTCAGCTAACAATGCAGGTAATGCAAGGCCTATATTGTTTAACGCTAACTTAATAACAGAGGCTCTAGGTATTTCGCCGACATAGTATATTTTAGAACTATAATCTTTTAATAGATCATGTACTTCTTTATAAACATCTTCCTTGCCAGCAACTATTGATAAAAGCCTACACTCTATGGCTTCACTAGTACTGCCATAGACTGGGGCCTCTAGATAAAATATATTATGTCTTTTAAGATGCTTGTAGACTCTAAGACTAGCCATGGGAGTAACAGTACTGGCATTGATAAAGATAGATCCTTTACTAGCCATAGATACTCCGTTGTCTCCAAAAACAACATCACATAATGCATTATCGCCTGAAATGAATGCTATAGCTACCTTAGTCCGATCAAGCAGTTCCTTAGGATTATCGGCTACTTTAACACCTAATTGTTCTCTTAGTTTCTCAGCCTTCCAACAACTCCTATTGTAGACTATAACATTATAACCACGATTTACGAGACATTTTGTCAGACTTGAACCCATTAAACCAGTACCTATAATTCCAATGATCATTTTCCTTTCCCCACATCTCTTATATATGTATTTGATCGAATAATATTCCTTAATACATTTAATATTGTATTCCAGAATTCATTAATGCATGATTTAATAGAATGTTTAAGTATTCCTATATCGTCTGAATTTATTTCTAATTAAGTTTAATGGTTATAGCTAACTATCTTATTCTAGCTAGTTGATACAGCAGTTCATTGATTGTATTAATTACTGTTCTAGGAAAAATTATGTTTAACTTATAGATACAAACTTCTTCTATAGCCTTGGTAATAGGATTTCTGACGTATTTTCTTTTAATAGATAACAATGTTCTTCCTCCGAGACCTTTTATTATTAACCTAATAATTTCGATTAAATCAATGATCGTGGGTTCTAAGACCTTTTTCTTAAACTAAGTGCTTGATAGAATATTGCATATTTATTTTGTTTATAGATATATCTGTCACTTAAAAGAAGACCTAATATAAATCCTATCTTCTCCCTAATTCTTAGGTTTTTATATATTATGTGGTTATGAAGCCATACTTTAAAGATCCTTGAATAAATAATGTAAGTTCCCATTTTGTATACTTTATAGTTTATCACTTTAGCTTCCTTAAGTATTGATAGAATTGGTTCAATAACACCTTTATAATCATAGATGTAATTCCTAAAACCATAACCTATTCTATACCGTTTTACATTTACTCCTCCATCACCTATGATAAAGCCTGTTAGTAAGCCTATTAATATTCCTCCATAGCCTCTTAGATTATACTTATTCGTCAAATAATGCTCTGTTATTGCTGACGAAACAGCATGTGAGATAAGTGATCCTATGCTAGTTAGATAAAATAATCGTCCATAGTTTCTAGAAATATCCTCTAAAATGAATCGATCACATATAGGAATTATTCTTTTAATGTAGTGCCTTATTCTTTCATATTTTATACCTAAATTTGATGAGATCTCGTACAAGTGTCTTTATCAATTACCCCCTGTAGATATAGTAGGTGAGCTATTAAGGATTTTACTTTTCGTTGAAGATAAATATTAGTAGCTTTTGACAACTTCCTATCTAATAAGAATAAGGTATAATTGTATAATCGAATATATGTATTATATGTATAGTTTCTACTAGCTAATTTAAATATACTTTTCGTTAGAAGGAGAGGATTCAAATACCTTGGAGTATTAATTAATAATTCTAATTCTTTTAGATAATCATGTAGTTGGTCATAGTCTTTATATTGATGTATGGGATACATCCTCATAATTATCAATAACTTTATATATGTATATATGTATATAAATATTTGGTGTAAGAGGTGGGGAGATTACTTGTTGTAATAGATGATGAGGTTGAAAAGGCGTTTAGAAATATGGTGGCCAAGATCCATGGTTTTAAGAAGGGAGCCTTATCTAAGGCTGTTGAGGAAGCTATTAGATTATGGCTTGAGAAACATAGTAAGTGAAGACAAACTTTACTTTCTATTGTTTAGAATTGCATAGTCTAGATAGTAAGTATAATAGCTCCCTAGGACTTATTTAAATAAGTAGTTGAAGTTTATGGTTTACTAGGGTGATTATATGAGACATACTATAAGGCTTGAAAAAATAAGTAAGTATGAATGGAGAATACCTAAAGATACAAAACCTTGTATGAAGGTAGATGCTATTGTCTTTGCAGATGAGTATTTACTTGAAAAAATGAGATCCGATTTAACACTCGTACAAGCAGCCAATGTTGCATGCCTTAATGGTATTGTAAAAGCTAGTTATGTAATGCCTGACGGTCACCAAGGCTACGGGTTTGCGATCGGTGGTGTTGCTGGTTTTAGTGCTGATGAGGGTGTTATTAGTCCTGGTGGTGTTGGCTATGATATTAATTGTTTGACTCCTGATACTAGGGTTTTGGATGAGTATGGTGCTTGGAGGTTTATTAGTGATCTTAGGGTTGGCGACGGCGTTGTTGTTAATGATGGAGTTGTGCGTGGTGCTAGAGTTGTTTATTGGTTCTATAGGTGGGAGTATAGTGTCTATGTTGTGAGGACGAGGTCTGGGCTTGTTTTAAGGGCTAGCCATGATCATCCGGTGCTTACTGATAAGGGGATGGTTTGTGCTAGGGATTTGAGGAGGGGTATGAGGATCGCTATATATCCTTTCATGGGTGTAAGGTATGAGAAGCCGGTAAGGAAGCTTTTGCTGGACTATGGGGACTTTGATAGATATACTGCCCGGGAGCTAGCTAAGAGGGGATTGCTCCCACTCTATACAGATAATCCTAAGTTACCTATACTGTTAAAGCTACTTGGCTACTTTACTGGAGATGGGTCTTTCGATGGCAAGAAGACATGGTTTTATGGAAGTATTGAGGGATTGAGAGAGATAGCAGAGGATATTAGGAGGCTCGGCTACAAGCCATCGAGGGTAATAACGCGTAGGAGGAAACAATGCTACGGCGGTAAGGAGATAAGTGGTACTGGGAACTCTATTTATGTATCAGCTAGAAGCTTCCGAAAACTATTAGAGAAACTCGGTGCCCCAGCTGGTAAAAAGACCCATACCCCCTTCCGCGTCCCAAGCTGGATTAAGGAGCTACCACTGTGGATGAAGAGACTATATCTAGCTGCGTACTTCGGTGCCGAGATGAATAAGCCTCAGACTATTAATGGATATAACTTCGAGCAACCATTTATATCGATAACGAAGATAAAGAAGCTAAAGGAAAACGCATACAGGTTCCTCAATGATATAGCTAGTCTTCTAGGCGAGTTCGGCATTAGAGCGCTAGGGATCACAATAGAGGATCTAGGGGATAAGGTGAGGCTTAAGCTAAGAATTTCGACGAGACCTAGTTCTCTAATTAACTTATGGTCCCGTATAGGGTACATATACAATCCAGCTAGGCATAGGCTAGGGCTTGCAGCAGTTGCATGGCTAATGTGGAAAACGCAGGTACTGAGCACTAGGGAGAGAGCCGTAGAGGAGGCAATAGCATTACATGCAACAGGTACTTGCCCTGGTGCCATTACACTGCTTCTCCGGGAGAGAACCCCCTGGGTTAATAGGAGGTTTGTGGAGAGAGCAGTTTATAACGGCATAGGTGCTCCTAGAGTACCTAAGGGTTTCCCAGCATTTGAGGAATGGTTTAGGGAGAATGTTGAGGGAGACATCATATGGGATGTAGTGGAGGATGTAAGTGTTGAAGAATACAATGGCTATGTCTATGACATAACCGTAGACGATGAAGCCCATAACTTCATTGCAAACGGCATTATTGTATCTAACTGTGGTGTTAGGTTGTTAAGGACTAATCTTGATGAAAATGATGTTAGGCCCAGACTTAGGGATCTTGTTACGGCTATTTTCCGTAATGTCCCTAGCGGTGTTGGTAGTACTGGTAGGGTTAGGCTCAGTATTAGTGAATTGAATAAGGTTTTAGATGAAGGCGTTGAGTGGGCTATTTTAAAAGGTTTTGGATGGGCTGATGATCTTGAGCATATTGAGGAGCGTGGTAGTTGGAGAGCTGCAGATTCTAGCCGTGTTAGTAATCGTGCTAAGCAACGAGGACATAACCAGCTTGGTACACTTGGTGCAGGTAATCATTTCCTTGAGATACAAGTTGTTGATAAAATATATGATCCAGGTATTGCTAAGGTTCTAGGCATTACTCATGAAGGACAAGTAACTGTTATGATACATACTGGTTCTCGCGGACTAGGACATCAGGTTGCTAGTGATTATCTATTGGTAATGGAGCGTGCTATGAGGAAATATGGTATTAGGCCTCCTGATCGCGAACTTGCAAGCCTACCATTTAACACACCCGAAGCACAGAACTATTTCAAGGCTATGGCTGCAGCAGCTAACTTTGCATGGACCAATAGACAATTGATCACTCATTGGGTTCGTGAAAGTTTTAAGCAGGTATTCCATACTGATCCGGATAAGTTTGATCTTAGAATAATATATGATGTAGCACATAACATTGCCAAGATTGAAGAACATGATGTCAATGGTAGAAGGATGAAGTTAGTAGTACACCGTAAAGGAGCAACCAGGGCATTTCCACCTGGACACCCGGATATACCAAAGGACTATAGGGATATTGGACAGCCAGTGCTTATACCCGGGTCAATGGGCACTGCAAGTTATGTAATGGTTGGTACAACTAAGGGTGCACGTACATGGTATAGTGCACCACATGGTGCTGGCCGTTGGATGAGCCGACATGCAGCGATCCGTACATATAATCCGTCAAGGATACAGCGGGACTTAGCCAATAGAGGTATTATATTAAGAGCAGCTACCCGTAGAGTCATAGCGGAAGAGGCGCCTGGTGCATATAAGGATGTTGATCGAGTGGCTCTCGTGGCACATCATGTTGGTATTGCTAAATTAGTTGTTAGACTTAGGCCTATAGGTGTCGTTAAAGGTTAAATAATATGTATAATAATATGTTTTCTATGATCATTAAAGTATTTTTCCAGCTATAGAGACTATATCCATCGATGATTCTACAAGCAATAAACCAAGCTGGAATGGATGAAGCAATAATATAACCATCTAGCCCATTCGGATCAATAGTTATGAAGGGAGAAGAAGCCATTGAAAGCAATCCATAAGCTATAACATATGCTGTAACGGGCAGTATAAGTGTATATAAGAAAAGAACATGAGCACGCATAATGAGATGATCACGTATGCTATAAAGTCTACGTAGAAATCTAATAGTAAATCCTACATGACGACTATGATCGTAGGAATATTCGATCGGTGATAACAGCATTTTTAGAATCTTAGCTACAAGAGGGGATGTATTAACAGCAGATGCTATACGATCACCTTTTAGTCCTATTTTAAGTAGTCTAGTAATTTCATAAGCTATATATTTATAACTGACACTTCTATCAGAAAGACGTTCAAGAGCCCGATCTATAGTAAATCCGTGTTTTGTCTCACTATAGTGATCTTCTGTTAGTTCATATAGTGAACTCTCAACATTTTTTATCCAATCAATGGAGACTCTTGATATAATGATTGAAGCAACAGCTACTATAAAAAGTATTGGAAAAACTATGTATGTTGGGGCGAATAGTGGCAATAAGGATGCTAATAGGATATTTAAATATGAAAATATTGTTATTATTGAAGGCTCATATCTATATAGCTTATAAATAATATGCCATGATAGCATGAATGCAATGCTATTAATAGCCAATAATACGTAGTAGACAAGGGATCTAGCTTTAATGGCTCCCGGAAGACCAGACAATACAATAACTGTTAATAGTATTATCAGATATGCTTCATAAAAGTTTTCAATAAAGCCTACTACACCATTAATGTCTGTTTCAAGCCTAGACAATTCCTCATTAAGCATAGTCTCTGTATAATTAAGTGTATCACCAGTAGTTTGTAAAATACCTACATATCCTTCAAGAAATTTAGAGAATCTAGTATTCTTGAACATTGTAGCTAATTTAGATAATGCATGTATGTGATCACTGTATAGTTTTTCGAGAGACACATATTTTTGAGCAACGTAACTCAATGCCTTACCAATCTCTATCTCTCTAGATGCAATCATTTTAAATAAATCATTCATATGTAGGCCTATAGCTTCAAAGTTAATAAGTAACGATAGAAATTCCAGTAATTCATTATCTATTCTCTTAATTCTATTTCTAAAAATGAAGATCTTCACATAGGGATAAATAATTAACGATATGAATGGCGCGACCAATATAAGAGGATATAGCTCTAAATAAATTATAATCCATAAATAAATAACTGTAGAAGCTATAGAAATCAATATAGAGGTTCTTCTAATGTCCTTTGTCAGCATTCATAATAGCCTCTGAAATTTCTTCTAATGTAACACTGTAGAATCTGTGAAGTTCATTAGATAGATCAATGATATTGAATACCCCGTTGGAGACCAACTGTGACAAAAATATTGTACGACTACTTAGCTCATCGATAGCTGTTTCCCGATCAAGTGATGATGAAAGCCTTATACTATTATCCATAAGGGCTTCTATACTATTAGGCTCAAATGATCCATTTTTAAACCATGCTATTTTTCGAAGGCCACGAGCTCCATGAGCTATCTCATAGACGTCCTTAACTCTTCTAAATCCACTACTTCCCCCCGGATCCATTACAACTATAGTCCATATACTATCCAACAGATTCCTTGGTATGGATATTGGTGGAGAAGACAATCTTTCAATAGCTGCTTGTGCATCATCTGCATGCATGGTAGCCAATACTCCATGCCCGAGTCTAGATGCTTGTATAAGTAATCTAGCCTCTCTACCGCGTACTTCACCAACAACTATGTAGTCAGCTCTTCTTCTCAATGCAAACTTTAACAACCTATATTCATCAATGTATAGTTGTGTGTTTGGATTAGGCCTTATAACTAGAGGATCCCATAATCCTGTTGTAGCCGTTATCTCTGGTGTATCTTCTATTGTTATTACACGCTTCGTAGGCGGGATTAAAGTAAGTAACGCCTGTAATAATGTTGTTTTACCTGTACTCATACTCCCAACAATCATTATTGAGCCTCTAAGCTCTAAAATTAGCCATAGATAGGCTGCTATCTGGGGAGATAATACTCCTTGATCTATTAATCTAGTAATTGTCCATGGAGTACCCTGTTTCTTACGTAATACGAAACTACTGCCTTTCCTAGAAACCTCGTTTGAATATGTTAAAGCTACACGTATACCTTCCTGTGTTAATCCTTCTGCTATTGGATGCGCTAAACTTATGTGTTGCCCTGTTTTACGGGCCAATGCTAGTACTAGATTATCAATGATCTCTTTGTCTAGTACAATGTTTGTCTCCATCCAACCATACCACATATATTCTCTATGTATAATGAATACCTTCTTATCATCTTGATTACAACCTATTTCTTCAATTTTTTCGTCAAGGACTAAAGGATATAATGGACCATAACCACTCTCTAATTTACTATAATGATACATTATTGCAACGGGATTCTTGAAAAATTTATTAACAAGCTCAATATCTTTAGATTCAAGAACCTTAGATACGCACTCCATTGACCTACATTTAGAATATACGTTTTCCCTGTAAAGTACTTCTATGACTTCAATAGAATCACTATCAATCATAGGTTCATTGACAATATAATATAGTTTTTCATTATTTCTTTTAATAATGATTTCAATGCAGTCTCTAATATTGTAAACAGAGATCACAGATCCCTGTACATTGCTATCTCCTATATAATATTTGCTAACTAGATCTCTTAGAATTAAGGATATTTGTTCATCTATGAATATATTCTTCATAAATAATGATCTAAGATTCGGAGATATATTTCTAAGCTTATATTTCAAGCTATATACTCCATTAAAAATTGTCTTAATCAATGATCCACCACCTAAATAATTCATAGTTAGCTAAAGGAGTTCAGCTTCAATAGGCTCAGTAGCTTGTCCCTCATAATAAATTATTATATAGTGTTCCGTATTAGTTAGTGTTACACCACTTTTAGAAAGTGTTATACTTTTTGTCTCACCAGGCTTTATAGTCTCATTCACATTAGTGATCTCTATGTTTTCAGGTAAAATCACTATCTTATCTATTGTTGTAGCTTTAGTACCGACAGCGGCTACCTTTACATTTACATATATAGTTCCTGTACCTAGATCAACTATTTTAGCTGATATGGGAGATAAAGTTATATATTCTCCGGGAGAGCTAAGTGTCTCCATTAGATAATTATATAATATTATCCCTCCTGCAACAGTTGCTACAAGCAATATAGCTGTTGCTACTAATGGTGAAATAGCTCTCACGCTCTACACCCATATTCTAGAAGTAATGTTTTATTGGGGGAGCCATTGAAAGGAATAAATATAGGTTTTAGAGAGAGTAGAGCGTAACTAATCACTCCATAAAACCTCCCACCCTTGTATCCCCGGTTTTAAAAGTAATTAAAAGGGTTAAGGAAATGTATAGAAGAAGGGTGAAGATTTAAAATGGCAGCTGAGACACTAACGCCAGAGAAATTCGGAGCTTTAAGCCCAGCACAATTCTTTGCAAGGTACCGTGAGATAGCAGGATTCTCCAATCCTACGAGGGCACTATACCAGACTGTCCGAGAACTTGTTGAAAACGCATTGGATGCTACAGATAGTCACGGAATACTTCCAAATATAAAGATTGTTATAAGACGTAGTCCAGAAAATCCTAGTCATTACACGATTACTGTTGAGGACAACGGTATAGGCATACCACCACAGCATGTGCCAAATGCATTTGGTAGAGTATTATATAGCTCAAAGTATGTATTGAGACAGACACGTGGCATGTTTGGACTAGGTGTTAAGGCGGCAATAATTTATGGGCAAATGACTACAGGTAATCCAGTAGAAATAATTACGAGTACCATAGGTTCTAAAAGAATATATTACTTCAAGTTAAGAATCGATCTAAAGAAGAATCAGCCAGTGATACTTGAAAGAGGAAGCTGGAGAAAAATTAGGGATTGGCATGGAACAATAGCATCCATAACTGTTGAAGGTGACTGGTCTAGAGCTAAGAGAAATATTATAGAATATATACGAAGAACAGCCATCGTTACACCATATGCTAATATAGTATTCGTATCTCCAGATGGCGAAATAATATATTATAAAAGGACTATAACGAAGGTTCCAATACCGCCAAAGATAGTGAAACCGCATCCTCATGGAATAGATCTAGAGCTTCTTAAAGAAATGATAAAACATAATTCAGAAAAGACGATAAAGGATTTCTTAATAAATTCTTTTCACGGAATTGGTTATAAGACAGTAGATGAGTTACTGCGATTAATTAAAATAAACAAGGACAAAAAAGTTGGTTTCTTAACCGAAAACGAAATAAGGAAACTAGCAAATATATTAAGAGGCATTGATCGCGAAGTTATATTACAGTTCAAAGATTCAGGCAAATATAAAACTCTATTAAAAATGCTTCAAGAAGCTTTTCCATGGCTTTCAAAAGAGAAGATCATCCAAGCCATAGAATATGTCAATAAAATACTAGTAGATAAGATTAATAAAAAACAACTGGAAAGATTAAATTCTAAATTTGATCCAACCAAGTTAAAAATAGAACACATAGATGCGTTAGTGAGAGCCTTAAAGAAGTATTACCCAAGAATAAGACCTCCATCCCCCTCAGCCCTTTCTCCCCTAGGAGAAGAGATTATTATTGAAGGTTTAAAGAGAGTCTATGAACCAGAATTTATAGCTGCTGTTACAAGAAAACCACTGTCTTATCAAGGGCATCCCTTTATAATTGAAGTGGGAATAGCCTATGGAGGCAAAATATCGGCTTCCGATAAGCTGGTATTGGTGAGATTTGCAAACCGTATACCCTTAATATATGATGAGTCATCAGATGTGGCATGGAAAGTTGTTAAGCCTAGAAAAGATGAAAAAGACAAGAAAGGAAAAAAAGAAAAGAAGGAAAAAGAAGGATTTGACTGGAAGGCTTATGGAATAGAGTTTCCTGCTCCATTAATAGTTTTTACACATATCTGTAGTACCAAGATACCATTTAAGGGAGTCGGTAAGGAGAGCGTGGCTGACGTTCCAGAAATAGAGAATGAGCTAAAACTTGCACTAAGAGAGGTTGCACGCAGACTAAGAATATACATACTTAAGAAAAAGAGGGAAGAAGAAAAGAGACGTCGTATAACGGTACTTGCAAGGTATGTACCCGAGATAGCCCGTAATCTTTCTATCATAATCCGTGATATAATGGGAACTAATGGAATCGAACCTTTGCTTCGTGAGAAACTTATTGAAGCTATTGCTGTGAGAACAGGTATAGATAAAATGAAAATCATGAAGGCCATTGAAGATGTAGGGATAGAAACATAGGATAGGTGATAAGCATGGCATACATCTCTGGCGTTGATAAGAAGGTTAGGGAAAGAGGCATTGAGATCTTTAAGAAAAAGTTTCAGAGTCTAGCTAAAAGAATTCTTGAGGGACGTCCACCAGCATTCATTATTCCTAAACGTACGTTATCTAATACTATATATGATGAGAGAAGGAGATTGCTATTGCTAGGCCCAGAGATGCTTCGGAGAAGCTTTCTGGACATTAATGAATCACGTAAGTTTATGCAGTCAACGCTTATGGCCGCAATAATATATGATGCTCTTGTAAATAATGAGTATCCAACAATCCGTGATCTATATTATCGTGGTAAACACACTATAGTATATCGTGATGAGAAGGGTAGATTAAGAAGCGAGTATACATGGGATGAACAAAGAGAAAGCGATAGTGTTATAAGAGATCTTGAAGTTTACCTAGGGCTTCTACGTGAGGAGCTATTGATACTTAGTAAGGAGAAGGGTAAAGTTGTTGGTAATATGAGGATACGTAGTGGAGATGATGTAATTGATCTTAGTAGGATGGGTCATGGAGCATATGCTATAGAACCTACACCGGATCTTATAGAATTTATTGATGTTGATGCAGAGTTTGTACTTGTTGTTGAGAAAGATGCTGTTTTTCAGCAATTACATCGTTATGGTTTTTGGAGAAAATACAAAGCTATATTGATCACGAGTGCAGGTCAACCAGATCGTGC
>Ga0180301_10001052_pt1 | contig 21580 bp, 18 predicted proteins | sample GuaBasSediGuay16_FD_121797 | JGI IMG/M metagenome (GOLD analysis project Ga0180301, IMG submission 121797) | Subseafloor sediment microbial communities from Guaymas Basin, Gulf of California, Mexico - Guay16, Core 4569-2, 12-15 cm | ecosystem: Environmental > Aquatic > Marine > Hydrothermal...
CTGCTTCATGTCTCTGATAAAGGGATGATGGACATGTCGGAAAAAGGGGTTATTGCTACCCTGCTCCCTGCTACAGCCTTCAGCCTAAAAGAACCGTATGCAAGGGGGAGAGCCATGGTTGACGTGGCAGCGTGGCTGCTCTGTGCGGGGCCATAGCGACAAGCCTCTCAAGCATGGTCGCAGCATTGACATTAGGTAAAAAAGGGTATGAATTGCAAGAGGCGGAAATGCAAGAGATAAAACAAAAGGCCCTGAAGCAAAGAGAGCCCTGGTGGCTCGCAGTGCAGCACTCGGCGCCATCTACAACGTAAAAATAAATCTTCAATCCATTCAGGATGAAGAGTTTGTAAAATCTTTGATGGAACACGCACAGCGTATTGAAAAGGAAGTGGGACTGAGAGAAGAGAAGGTTTTGGCCAAGGTGGGCTTCTAGGAGAGGGTTCTGTCTGAGATGTAAGCTCTCGTGCGATGGTTAAGGAGTGCTCAAAAAGGAGGAAGGTTATGAGAGTGGCAGCTGTCCAGATGAACATTTCCTGGCATGACAAAGAAGCAAACTACAGCAAGGTGAGCTTTCTTGGTGCGCAGGCAAAAAAGCAAAACGCTGACCTTCTGGTTTTGCCGGAAATGTTTTCTACGGGTTTTTCAATGGAAGCAAGTGTTACGTCCGAGCCCGCTGATGGCCCCACACCGACTTTTCTCCGTTCGCTCGCCCATGACCTGGAAATCAACGTGGTTGGGGGTTTTGTGCTGGATCAAGGTCCGGGGGGCAGGCCCCGCAATGTTTCCCTTGCAGTGGATAGAAGCGGCAGGGATCTCGCCATTTATGCTAAGAATCATCTGATCGCGCTTCTTGGTGAAAATAAAAGTTACGATCCTGGAGATTCGGTTTCGCCTTTTGAAGTAGATGGAATGAAGGGAGCGTGTTTTATTTGCTATGACCTGCGTTTTCCCGAACTTTTTCGCCTTGTGGCTGAACAATGTGAGCTTGTCATGGTGATCGCCTCCTGGCCTGCAGTGCGTCAGAGTCACTGGGAGTTGCTGTTGCGGGCACGCGCCATTGAAAACCAATGTTTCGTGGTAGGTGTAAATCGTGTTGGCGACGGTGGGGGCCATAGCTTTTCAGGCGGATCAGCGATCATTGATCCTGTTGGCGAAATTCTGGCCTACGGTGGGAACCAGGAGATGCTGGTAGTGGCGGACATTGATACATCCAGGGTGAATGAGGTGCGCGAAAGTATGCCATTTCTCAAGGACCGAAAGGTCTATTAAGGTTGAGAACATATGGTTGGGGAACTCACGATGCTCCCAGGCAAGAAACAATGGATATGAGAGAAGTGCCTGACCAAGAAATGCAGTTCATCGGATTGATGAGCAAGAACAACGCTACTAGAATTGCAAGAATAGCAACCACAATGCAAATGGCGTTGGTCGTCTCTTCCTCTATGTTTCCTCTCATTTCGGTGACCATCTAAGGAACATCCTCTATCGCATTTTGCCATATTCAAACTGCAATTTCGGTACCAAACTCTGGACGCAATTGCTCGGGGTCCTGTTTTAACCAACATTTCAAGGAATTATGCGCTTGAACTATGGATCATTTAAGGACAATAAGCTTTCCCGATTGCAGAATACAGCAACAAGCGTACATAAAACACGACATTTACCAAGACAAAAAGTAAACGGGTATTTTCCCTCAGGCTCTACACAGAGAAGGAGCGGGCTGGTTAAACTCTAAGAAAGAAAGTTAGCGAAAACCAGCGAGCAAGTAAGAAAATCAAGACTCCTTAGCGCTTGGAGCTCTCTTTGCAGAAAAATAGCGAACTACTCTCAGAATACCGTCCTCGAGTATATCGCAGGAGTAAGGCCCCTTTTTTGAAAAGGTCTTGAGCATGGGCACATTATCTTCAAAAAGATAGCCTGCTACTCCTTTAAAGCCTTTGCTTCGTGCATAATTCTCTAGCCGGTCCTGAAGTAAGCTCCCCAGGCCGAGCTTCTGAAAGTCTTCATGTATGGTATAAGCAACTTCGACGATTCCGGAAGAGTCTCTTTCAACCTCATACCGGCCAACACCAATGATACGCTCTAAACCGATCTCTCCCAGGGTGGCTACAAAAGCCATGCGCTCGACATAGTCCACGTTGACCATGATCTGAGCTGTTTCATGGGGCATACTTCTTACAGGGCGAAAGTACCTGCGATAGACGGTTTCATCCGAATGAGAGTAGAAAAAATCCTGAAGCAACGGTTCATCGGTAGGCTTTATCGGCCGGATGGTAACATCTGTGCCATCAGAAAGAACCTCTCTTGATTCTTGCTCCTCTGGGTAGGAATGGTTTCGCGTGTGAATAAAGATTTGATCCGGGTAAATGTAGGCTAGCCTTTTTGCCTCTTCAAGCAATGCTTTTCGGAAACGGGGGTGTGCTATGCTAATAAGGGCCATCGCCCTTTCTCGGATGGATTTCCCGTGTAGATAGGCTATGCCGTACTCGGTGACCACATACTGCACGTCACCGCGCGTTGCCACAACACCTGCCCCTTCTTGTAGGTGAGCCCTGATTCTTGATTCAGTTCCATCCCTGGTTGTGGAGGGAAGAGTTATTATTGATCTTCCTCCGTTGGACATAGCTGCTCCCCTGATGAAGTCAAGTCGGCCACCAACACCGCTGTAGAAATGAAATCCTTTGGACTCTGAGCAGATTTGGCCGCTTAGATCAACCTCGAGGCAGCTCCCGATTGAAACCATATTATTGTTTTGTGCTATAGTTAAGGGACTGTAAACATACTCTGCAGGATAGAATGCAACGAGGGGGTTGTCGCGAACATAATCATAGATTCGGCGGGTTCCAATACAGAAACTACAAACCACTTTTCCTCTATGAAGTGTTTTGCGCTCTCCGGTGATAATGCCTTCTTGGATGAGGTCGATGAAGGAATCCGATATAACCTCAGTATGCACGCCAAGGTCTTTCTTGTCTTTCAGGAATGCCAGAACTCCGTAAGGTATGTGTCCAAATCCGATGTGGATTGTATCACCGTCATTAATAAGTTTACACACGTTACGTGCTATTTGTTTCCCCACTTCATCGGGTTCGGGGTACAGAAATTCTCCCAAAGGCTCGTCATGCTCTACAAAGTGGTGGATCTTGTGAACAGGAATAAACGTATCTCCCAGAGTTCTAGGCATATTTCGGTTAACCTGGGCAATTACTACCTTGGCTGATTCAACAGCGGCTTTGACAATGTCAACAGATATACCCAGACTTACAAATCCGTGGGCATCGGGAGGAGAAGTCTGAACGAGGGCAACGTCAATGGGGGTAATTCGCCGCCTTATAAGTCCTGGGATTTCGGAGATAAATACCGGCGTATAATCGGCTCTTGCCTGGTTTATAGCTTCCCTGGTATTCGGACCCACAAAAAAGGCATTGTGTCTGAAGCGCTTGTCGAATCTTTTTTCCGTGTAAGGGGCATTGCCCAAGGTGACAAAATGAATGATCTGCACATCATGGAGTTTGCTGGCCCGCTCAATAAGCCCCTGCACAAGAAAATGAGGTTCAGCGCAAGCAGTTCCGAGAAAAACTTTGGAGCCCCTTTTCACAGCCCCGAGTGCATGCTCCAGATTTCTCTTTCGTTCATTGTAGGTAACCTTCCAGTTCACTTTAAAATACCCCTGCTTTTTTCATTTGATTTTGGGAAGTTCCTCTCAGAGTAAAGCCTTCTGCTAAAGCACCCCGCCCCTTACACCAATCCGATCGTAGGCTATGAGGCACTCTGAAGTGGGGTAACAAGCCGGCTCCCTGTTTTCCATGCCATATGCTAAAAAAGAAAAGGCCATGAGCTTTGTTGTTGCTCATGGCCTCCTGTCCGTTAGAAAAAGGATGGTTCCTAGCCACCTCCCCCGGCTCGAGGCCATGGGGTGCTAAAAAAGCAATAAAAATAAGTGGTGGCGGAAGCAGGCATAAAACCTAAACCGGTCCTTTTCTTATAGCAGAATATTTTTCTGTTGGATTTCTATCAATTTGCGCACATCAACAAACAAAATTTATAACTGCACTTTTTAATTTTGTCAAGTTTGTTCAGCAGGTATTATTGGTTTCGCTGGCCACTCGGCGCGTACATAATGACAGCAATAACGCGTGCCCGTTCTATCGCGGCACCACAGGGAATCTTTTCATCTGAGAAGGATTCAACGCTGGGGAAATTTCATTGACCTGCTTTAACTTGCCTCAGGTATTCTCCAAGTGCCTCTTTGTCTTTTCTGCTCATTTCGAGAAACTTTACCCCCATACCGGGCGGGTATTTGCCAGCGGCTTCTCCTCCACTTCTGGACCAGGCGACTTCGCAGTTGATCTTGAGAGGCTCGGTCACACCAGGGAGCTGCAATTTGAGCATAAACTTTTCACCTTGAGGGAGGGGTTTTTCGGTCCTAATAAAGAGGCCGGCAGAACTGATATTTCCCGTGAAGGCCTTTAAAAACGCACGGTCATCCTTATACGTGAGAGACAGGCTTTTTTGGATCCGCTCTTGTTGCCGCGCGGAAAATTCCGTTATTCTTTGCGTCATTTTTTCAAATTTCTTGGCCATGGATACGATAATTGCCCTAAAGTCGGATGATAGCTTGTTGAATTCTTCATCCAGGAACTCTCGATCTATGACGCCTAGGGTGGTTTTGCCGACCGCCACAGCAGTTGCCGTTCTCTTAACTTTGCCAATAAAGCCGATCTCACCAAAGGTATCTCCCGGTTGAAGTCTTTCGACAACAAAACGCCTACCGCCTATGGTACGGGATATCTCGACAGCCCCTGAGAGGATCACGTATACCCAGTCTCCAGCGCTACCCTCTTTGATAATAACCTGGCCGTCTTCGTAAGTTTCCTCGGATGCCAGAGTAAACATTTTTATTCCCCTTCATAGGGTTCAGCATAAGGGACAAAGGTCACAGATGAACCAGAACTTGCAATTTAAGCATTACTATAATCCAAAGCCATTTAATAGTCAATAAATCTAAATCCCTCAATAACTTAGCTGCCACTCCGGATTGTTGGGCAACGAAGAAGCCACACTCGCTTGCCGACAGTTAAGGCCTAGATCTGAAAAACAAATAGCATAATTTTCTAAGAAGGGATAAATTTAGGCCAATGTTGAAAGCAAGACAAGGTTAGTAGACTTGTCGCTCTCGACTTGAGGTATTGGGCGGTTCAGAATTTTGCAAGGAAATGGTTAACTATGAGTAGAATCGCACCACTGAAAAACCGCATTCAGCAATATGGGTGGGGCTCCAGGGTTTTTATTCCGGATCTGCTGGGACTACAAACCCCGGCACAAAAGCCACAAGCTGAACTGTGGATGGGCACTCACCCCAACGGCCCGTCAATGGTTTTTTGGAATAGAGGCTGGAAGCCATTGCCCGATGTGGTAGCACAAGACCCGGAAGGCATTTTGGGGAAGGTAGTGGCCAGGAAATTCTCAAGCCAGCTACCATTTCTCTTCAAAGTCCTCGCAGCAGACAGGCCTCTCTCAATTCAGGCTCATCCGGATCAGGAGCAAGCGCGAAGGGGGTTTGAGAGGGAAAACCAATTGAAGATCCCACTCAATTCCCCTCGCCGTAACTATAAAGACAAGAATCATAAACCGGAAATTCTTTGCGCCCTCACCCCGTTCTGGGCGCTTAAAGGCTTTCGGGACATTGAAGAGATTCTGGTAACTGTTGACAAGCTGGGGTGTCGGGCCCTCTCTGAGCTGACAGCACCCCTCAGGGCAAGGTCAAGATCCGAGAGCCTTCGAGAATTTTTTGCTTCCCTCATGATGATGGGGCACAATGAGCAAGAAAAAGTCCTTTCAGATGTTGTGCAAAGTATTAAAGCAAACCGGGGGGGAGATCCGGTTCTTGAATGGGCGCTGAAACTTTCCAGGGATTTTCCAGGCGACATAGGCGCACTGTCACCATTGTTTTTGAATCTTCTCCTCCTGGAGCCGGGTGAAGCTATCTATCTCCCGGCAGGGGAGCTTCACGCGTATCTTAAAGGAGCGGGTATTGAACTGATGGCCAACTCTGACAATGTGTTGAGGGGCGGATTGACATCCAAGCACGTGGATGTTGAGGAGCTCTTGAGGGTTTTGAGTTTTTCCAGCGGCAAGGCTCGGATTCAAAGACCGGAAAAACTCAGGGACGGGGAGTGGGCTTACCGGGTGCCGGCAAAGGAATTCATGCTCTCTGTGATAGCTCCCGGCAAGGGCAGTTTCAAAAGTCCTGAGAAGCGGAGCGTGGAAATCATGATTTGCACCAAGGGAAATGCATGGATTACTGATTTTGAAACCGGGGAGAAAATTTCGCTAAAGCGAGGAGGGTCGTTCCTTGTGCCGGCTTCTATCAGGCAGTATGAAATAATGGGGGAGTCAATGATTTATAAGGCAGCCGTGCCCCTTTTCTGAAAAGTTTTGCCACAGGGTAGCCTGGGGAGATTTATCCAGACATCAGCAACGGGTTGAAGTTAGTGCTATGATCAAAAACATCGAGGTTTTCCTTGCGTTTGAGGTAGTTGACAACGGCATATGTTAAAGGGGTTGCTGCAGCCTCATATGCACATTTTGCAATCCACTGAGTTAAAATGGTGAAAGCCAGGGCACCGGGGGGAATAGTTCCTACAAAAGCCAGGGTGATAAAAACAACTGAATCAAGGCCTTCTCCGACAATTGTGGAACCTATGGTCCGAAGCCAGAGCCATTTGCCCCTGGTGGCGATTTTCATTTTTGCCATAATAAAAGAGTTGGCGAATTCGCCTACCAGGTAAGCCAGGAATGAAGCGCCTAGAAGACGAGGAGTGTACCCCAGAATACGCTCGTAGGCAGGCTGGGCGTGCCAAAATGAGGCAGAGGGCAGCTCCTTTCCTATCCAGATGGCTCCCACAACAATAAAGTTGCAAAAAAAACCCAACCAGATGATACGTCGGGCGTAGCCATACCCGTACACCTCGGTAAGGACATCACCAGTGATGTAGCTAAGAGGAAAAATGAAAATAGCTGCAGGAAGAACAAGCCCAAAAATGTCCACCAGCTTGACGGCCGTGATGTTTGCGGCTATCAGGCAAGTAATAAATACCACTCCTGTAACTACAAAATAGTATGAATATTTTTCAGGTTTGTAGCCATTTTCAAGCTGGTTCATAAAAGCACCTCTTCGGAGACTTTATTTTGCCTTTTTTCTTGAGATCATTGAACACCTTTGAGACCTCTTTGCTATCAGCGCCAAGCATTTTTGCGATATCACCAGCGCGCACCGGCTTCCCGGCCTTTTGCATTGCACTCAATACCTTTTTTTCCATGTTCAGGCCTCTCTCTTAACCTAGTATGACTCCTATGTATAGCACAAGGTGTATGGCAAATGTCAATTACCGTGGAACACAGCCAATGATTCAGGAAATTTCATGCCTAGACTCTACATCTGCCCCGGCCACATAGGGCATTTTCCAAGAGTGATCCCACTTTGATGCTTAATTTCTCTTGTCATTTTACCCAAAGTTTGTGTAACTAGTGTCCGCCCACAAATACATTTCGGGCACCAGTCAGTTGGAGGGAGCGAAAGTTTACGGGTAGGTCTTTGGCGAGTAAAGGGCTGAGGAAAAAATGGTGAGAAATCATCTGTTCGTGTGTATTTGCATACAGGAAGGTCCATTGTTATTGAATTCGTTGAAAGCGAAGCAGGCCTGGTTTACTCATTGAAATACTTCAGTCTCAAACCTTAGGCACTGCAGTAACAAATCCCGGGGGTATGAACCTGATAACTCCCGTGCCTTGTAGGAGTAATGGGTTCACTTACCCTTTGGAGAATCACTTTGAGTTATGATCCCTTCACGTGAAAAATGCCTGGAGCTTATAGCGCGGTACAAAATGCCGCCTCACATAATGGCTCACTCCATCATGGTGGAAAAGGTTGCAATCCTTATAGCCTTAAGCTTGGTGAAGGCTGGTCAGAAGCTTTCTCTTGAAAAAGTCAGGGCAGGTGCTTTGTTGCATGATATTGCTAAAGATATATGTTTGAAATCCGGATGCGACCACGCAGCGGAAGGGGAACGGATTTGCCGCAAACACGATGTTGACGAGATCGCGGAGATTGTGGGGGAGCATATAAGGTTAAAGAATTATACTGGCGGAGAGCAAATAGACGAGAAGGAAATCGTATATTACGCGGACAAAAGAGTGAACCATCAAACTGTTGTCAGCCTTGAAGAGAGGCTCAAGTATCTGCTCTCTCGTTATGCCAAAGATGAAGACAAGCTCGGGCAGGCGATAAAGGAGAATTTTGACCTGTGCAAGAAAGTCGAGAAAAAGCTTTTTGCAAAACTGGATTACACTCCGGATCAAGTTGCCGGTATGATAAAGTAAGGTTTTCTGGAAGGGGATGGAGATGTCTATCAGGATGATAGCAAAGGATCTTTATCAGCTTCACCGAGAGGTGGAAAAACTGCAAGAACGCCTTGAGTCAGCACCTGCTGAAGAAAAGGAAAATCTGGAACAGGAGCTTCGCAGGCTAAAGGCTGAGAGAGAGCGAGTCCAAAAAATTCTGGATGGGAGTAAAGAGCCTCCTCCTTATCGAAAGCCTCCCCGCTAAGGCGATTTTGTTCTGCTCAGAGTTCCCTAAAACCCCAGTAAGGATATTCAAGAAGGTACTGGGCAATCAAACCCGGGTTGTTTTCTCTGCTGGCCACGAGCCACAACGTGCTTTTCCTTTTCCCTGAAGAAAAGGGCTCCAGCGGGTTCCAGTCAGGGGCCAGGATCATCGCATTGTCCGCGCTATATTCAATATCGCCCGACTCTTTGAAGGAACCCATGTCCGGCTTCTCAGCATAGCGCCCTCCCTCGCCTCTTGAAAGTTCTGATACCACGAGGAAGGCGACATTTTGTTCATCACGTATAGCTTCCATGTGGCGAAGCCACTCGTCAATTCCTGTTCTTCTCTCGGAAAGATTCTTGAAGGGGAGTTTGTGAAGACTGTCAATTACCACCAGAGTCTTTTGCTGTTTGGTCTCATGCTGTATAAAATCAATCTGCCTTCTCATGATCTCAGGGCTCAGTTTTCTATCCGTAACCACCCGGAAGTAATTTAGGATTCTCTTAAGCTCGCTGCGCGTGTTTTGAAGGCGCTCGGCTTCGTCTTCATTTAATTCTCCAGCCCTGATTTGTTTTTCAGATAGCCGCGTCAGGCGGCACAGCGTTCTTGTATAAATCTTGTCTCTCCCGTTTTCAAAGTCATAGTAAATAACAGGCACTTGCTTTTTTGCCATTTCAGTTGAGATTTGCATAAAAAAGCAGGACTTACCTGCCTTTGGCTGCCCTCCCATAATGTTGATTCCACGAAGACCATTCAGGGCATCATTTAGTTTCGCAAAATTTGCCTCCAGCCCCAGGTATTTTTCCCCCCAGTCCCTTTCAAGCTTTACAAAGAACCGCTGGTGCTCTTTATCTGCGGAGGCGAAGGGGGAAAAAGACTCAGATGCCTTCAGCATTGCTGATATCGCTGCTCTGAAATGCCTGCCCTTGTCCTTTGCTAACTGGCAGACTGTATAACCTCGCTTGTAGCCGGGCGCCCATTTCAGTATCCTGGCTTTGAAACCCAGGCTCGTGGCAAGAGAGCGAGCTGCCAGCACTCCTTCTGGAGAATGATTCACCAGCAGGAAAACATGGTTTATGGATTCAAGCTGGCCCTGGGCCAGTACATGCAGGTCAGACAGACTGGGGACGGCAATTCCCGGAAAACCCAGTTCCCTCAGTGCAAGCAGATTGTTTTCTCCTTCTACAAGAAAAAGAGCTCCGTTTTCACACCTTTCTATTTCCTGCATGTTATAAATCCTGAACTCCTCGGCAAAAAAGGCTTGATCCCCATGCCAAAAAGTGTCTTCCTCTCGTCCGGGAAGGACACAGCGCGCAGCATAGCAGTTTCCGTCTTCCATTATGTAAGGGTAGACGAGATATCGGCCGTTGTATCCGATCATCATTTCATCAACTACCGCTTTGGACACACCAAAATCTTGGAAATAGGCATATTCCTTTTCGCTTATCAGAGCTCTGAATTTCTTGATCTCAGAGTTGAGATTCTTTACAGGGTAAACAATATCAGAGACATAGGGCTCCCTATCGGGGTCGTAACCTGGCACCTCACGTGGATCAATACCCATGATCTTGCTGAAGTAAAAAGGGAACCCGCCCGGTGTGCACCTATTAAGGCACCTGAAGTACCCCATGAAGAAGCTATCCGGATCGAGATGGGCTACCATGGTTCCACCAGGTCGTCCGCTACCCGGTGTACAGAGGGGGCAGGGTGCTTTCAGGAGATTGCCTTCAATCCTGGCTCCGGGAATGTGTTTGAGATAAAATTTCTTTGTGTCAGTAGCAATGTCCATAATGGCTAATCTCCTAGTTCCCTAAGCATTCATAATCCTGTAACAGGATTTCATGAGGCAAGAATCTTGGAGCCATTTTCGGGCTACATCCTGGCCACCACAAGCTCATGAGCCCAGCAAAACCCATATAAAATTCTTAGCATGAAGTGGACGTTTTGTCCATCAACTATCAGATACAGGGTGGTAAGAATGGAGATAGGCAAGATTCCAGGCACCTTATTGCTCGCTGAATTGACAGATTGTGGAGTCTTGCTTATATTGCTTTCAACAACACTTTCACAATGAGAAAAATCGCTTTCACACTTATTCTATCTTTTGGGCTTGTTGTCTCTCTTTCACCTTTTTCCCGTGCCTTCACGGTCAGCTTCAACGTTGCATCATCCGCTGATCAATACGAGGCAGGGAAGAATTATCCACTACTTTTCAAACTTGAGGTCTCACCTCCCTGGTACATACACGATACGGTCAAAGAAGGGAACGGAGTCCTGATTCCAACTAGACTTTCTTTTAAGAGTATTCCGGGAATAGAAATCAGGAAAATTCAATTTCCCCCTCCTCAGGAAAAAAGATTTGAGTATGCCTCCCGGCCTCTGAGCGTTTTCTCCGGCACTATCCTCGTAAAGGCCACTTTGGCTATCAGCAAGAGAGCGAGAAACGGGGAGCATCTGATCAAAGGAGAACTATCCTATCAGGCGTGCTCATCTTCTTCATGCTTGCCTCCTGAAAAAGTGGCTGTGTCTGTGCCGATCAGGGTAATAGGTTCTGGAATGCAGGGCAAAAATGGCCAGAAAAGTCCAGGGGCAAGCGGGGTACAAGCAGATAGGGTTCCCTCTGGCTTCACGCCGGGAGCTGCCCTTTGGTTGACCCTTCTGGGCTTTTTCCTTGGAGGCTTAGCCCTAAATCTAACCCCATGCATTTATCCCCTGATACCTATCACCATTTCTTATTTTGCGGGTAAAAGTTCCTCCTCGCGGGGACATGCCATAGCGCACGCTACAGTTTACATGGTAGGACTCGCGATTACCAATTCCATACTAGGGCTATGGGCAGCGCTATCAGGGCGTATCCTTGGATCCGCACTTCAAAACCCTTATGTGCTGGTTTTTCTTGCCGCCCTGCTTGTGGCGCTGGGTCTCAGCTCTTTTGGTGTTTGGGAGTTTCGGGTTCCCGGAAAACTCACTACTTTGGGTTCAAAGAACTATGGAGGACATTTTGGCTCTTTTTTTATGGGTCTTACCCTTGGAATAGTCGCAGCCCCTTGTCTCGGTCCTTTTGTTCTTGGCCTTCTTACTTATGTGGGTCAAAAAGGTGATCCGTATTTTGGCTTTCTCTCCTTCTTTGTTCTAAGCATTGGGCTTGGTCTCCCGCTCGCTGTGCTTGCACTGTTCTCAGGTGTAGCAAGTCGATTGCCTCTCTCAGGGGACTGGATGATATGGATAAAGAAACTAATGGGTTGGGTTCTTGTCGGCATGGCAGCCTATATGCTCAGTCTCCTGTTCTCTGATCCTTTTAGAAGGTCTGCACTCATCAGCAGCATTGCCTTAGCCGCAGGTATCCACCTGGGTTTGTTGGAGAGAACCGGGAAACACCTTCGCGTTTTTTCCATTTTCAAGAAAAGCATTGGTGCAGCACTTGTGTGTGGAGCAGTATTTTATTCCTGGAGCACTTACGGGACACAGGAAGGAATTAAGTGGAGGCCATATGACGAAACGTTGCTGAGACGCGCAGCAAAAGACAAAAAGCCGGTTATACTGGATTTCTACGCCGAGTGGTGCACCCCGTGCCGTTCAATGGATGACGATGTTTTTAAGGATCCTAAAATCGTGGACATGAGTAAAAGTTTTGTAACTCTGCGGCTCGATCTTACACGCCGTCTCCCTTATCAGGACAAGATTTTGAAGAAATATAATGTAAGGGGTGTACCTACCGTTATTTTCCTGGATAAATCTGGAAGTGAAGAAAAACAATTGAGGATCCAGTCCCCTGTAAGCAAGAGCGAATTTCTAAGGAGGATGCGGTCGCTCCTGGAAAACCCAGCCCCAAACCGCACAAGTGGATCCAATTCACTTGCCGGCCCCAAATACTGCCTTTTAGAGGGATAGAGAGATCGGCAAAGCGCCTGATCCTTTTCCGAAAACACTACCACTTAATAAGCGCACTACCCCAGGTAAGTCCTCCGCCGAATACAGGGAGACAAACGATGTGTGCTTTTTGGATGCTTCCATCTCTGACTGCCTCGTCAAGAGCAATAGCGCATGATGCGGAAGAGATGTTTCCATATTTGTGGAGCGTCACATAGAATTTTTCCATGGGCACCTTGAGGCTTTTGGCCATTGACTGAAACATCCTGAGGTTTGCCTGATGAGGAATAAACCAGTCAATATCTTTTACTGCGATTTTGTTATACTCTGCCGCTTCCCTGATAGACTCCACAAAGTGTCTGACTGCTACCCTGAAGCTTGCGTTGGCCTCTATCATGTTAAGGGTGTGCAGTCCCTTGTCCACGCTTTCGTGGGATATGGGGGTCGTTTTGGAGCCTCCGCCTGGCAGTAGCAAGTCTTGTCCATTCTTGCCATCGGTGTGAATGTGGGTAGAGAGAATCTGATGCCCTCCCTTTCCCCTGGTCACAATGGCTGCCCCAGCGCCATCGCCCCACAGGATGCACGTGGTTCTGTCTTTCCAATTCAGGGTTCTCGTCATCACCTCAGCCGCGACCACCAGAATATGCTTGCAATACCCTGTCTTGAGGTATTGGGTGGCGACATTGAGCCCAAAAATGAAGCCGGAACAAGCTGCAGTAATATCAAAAGTGATGGCCTGAGGTGTGTCCAGCTTGGCCTGGAGCCAGTTTGCAGCCGCAGGACAACAAGTGTCAGGGGTGATTGTGGCAATAATAATCATGTCCAGATCTTGTGCCGCAAGATTGGCCATCTCCAGAGCTTTTAAAGAAGCTTCAAAAGCTAAATCTGATGTAGCAATATCGGGATCAGCAATTCGCCTTTCCCTGACCCCTGTTCGCTGGGAGATCCATTCATCAGTGGTATCAAGTCCCATTTTTTGAAGATCAAAGTTTGAGAGAACCTTGGGCGGGACGTAGGACCCTGTTCCCAGAATCTTTACTCCATTCATGATATCTTAGTTCTTCCTATTCAACATTTATCCCCAATTCCTTTTCTTTTGCAGCAACCACCAAGCGCGTTTTGATTGCCGTATCAGGAATGACGCTCATAGAATCAATTCCGCACTCAACAAGGAATTCGGCAAACTCAGGAAAATCGCTTGGAGCCTGCCCGCAAATCCCGATTTTCTTACCTTTTTCTTTGGCCACCTCAATAACCTGGGCCACTAGCCTTTTTACAGCCTCGTTTCGCTCATCATATATATGAGAGACAAGCGAAGAATCTCTGTCCAGCCCCAGGGCTAACTGTGTCAAATCATTTGAGCCTATGGAAAACCCATCAAAAATCTCTGCAAATTGATCGGCAGCAATAACGTTGCTGGGGATTTCACACATGACATAAATCTCGAGGCCGTCCTCCGCCTGGGTAAGGCCAAATTCTTTCATCAATGCTATCACCTTTTTACCCTCTTCAGGGGTTCTGCAAAACGGTACCATTACTTTTATGTTTGTAAGCCCCACTTCACTCCTTGCCTTGTGAATAGCGCGGCATTCCAACTCAAAAGCTGGCTTGAATGCTTCGTCATAATAGCGGGAAGCTCCTCTCCAGCCAAGCATTGGATTGTTTTCTTTTGGCTCGTACAGGTACCCGCCCAGCAAGTTTTCGTACTCATTCGTCTTGAAATCCGAAAGCCGCACAATAACGTCGTTGGGGTAAAATCCTGCTGCAATCCGACTTATACCCTCTGCAAGTTTGTCGACAAAAAAATCGGTCTTGTTTTCATATACCAGGGTAATTTCATCTATCTTGTAAACAACACCTGCTATTCTCTGATCATTTTTGGCTTTCTTTTTTAGCTCCTCGTAATTGATGAGCGCAAGAGGATGGATTCCAATATGAGAGTTAATAATGAATTCTTCTCTGGCAAGACCAACTCCGTCATTGGGTATCATGCCCTGTGTAAATGCCTTCTCGGGTATCCCAACATTTAGCATGATCCGGGTCCTGGTTCTTGGTATTTCATCAGGGTTGGTGGTTTGCACTTCATACTTGAGAAGGCCGTCGTACACATAACCCGTTTCCCCTTCGCAGCATGAAACCGTTACCTTTTGGCCGGTTTTGATAACCTCATCCGCATTGCCTGTGCCGATAACGCATGGAATGCCCAACTCCCTGGACACTATCGCCGCATGGCATGTGCGCCCTCCTTTGTTTGTCACAATGGCTGAGGCGCTTTTCATGATAGGCTCCCAGTCAGGGTCTGTCATACTTGTGATCAGAACTTCCCCTTCCCTAAATTTACCTATTTCTGCTGAAGTCTCGATCACGTTCGCCACTCCCTGACCGACCTTTGTTCCAACAGAGGTTCCCTGTACGAGTATTTCCCCTTTCTCAATTAAGCGGTAGGTTTCATAGGTGCTGGAGCTTTTTTGTGAATGAATAGTCTCAGGTCGAGCCTGGACCACAAAGAGTTTGCCGGATCCGACCGTTTTTCCATCTCCGTCCTTGGCCCATTCGATATCCATGGGTTTGAAGTATCCGGCCTCCTTACTGTAATGGTCCTCGATGATACAAGCCCACCGGGCAAGTTGAAGAATTTCATCGTCATCTAACACATAGCGATGTCTTTCGGCAAGGGTGGTTGCCACGTTCTTGACGGTCGAATCATCTTCCAGTGAATAGACCATCTTTATGTCTCTATCCCCCGCCTTGCGGCTTATTATTGCCCGCTTTCCTTTTTTGAGCGCCGGCTTAAACACATAGTACTCGTCCGGATTTACCGCTCCTTGGACCACGTTTTCCCCCAGCCCGTAGGCTGCGGTAATAAAGACGGCATCTTTGAACCCGGTTTCAGTGTCAATGGAGAAGATAACTCCGGAATAAGCGGAATCGCTCCTTACCATCTTTTGCACTGCGATGGAAAGGGAAACTTCAAATTGATCGAATCCCTTGTCGTGCCGGTAAGAGATAGCGCGGTTGGTAAAAAGGCTGGCAAAGCATTTCTTGCACGCGTCCAGGACGCTTATCTTTCCTCTAACATTGAGAAAAGTGTCTTGTTGTCCTGCGAAAGAGGCATCAGGCAGATCCTCTGCTGTGGCAGAAGAGCGTATTGCCACGTCAAGGTTATCGAGGCCAGCCTGACCGAACTCCTCCGCCAGTTTGTCATAGGCCTCATAGATGGCATGGGTCAGGTCAGGGGGAAATTCAGCATGTCTGATTATGTTTCTGACTTCCCTGCCCTTTCTCATGAGGTTGTAAAGATCTGCGGTGTCGAGGTCTTTGAGGATTTTCTTGATTTCTTCCTCAATTCCTGCATACTTCAGAAAGTAGCGGTAGGCATAGGCAGTAATGGCAAATCCGTTTGGAACGTTGATTCCCTGGTCGTGCAATTTCCTGTACATTTCCCCAAGGGAAGCATTTTTGCCCCCGACCATGGGAACGTCTTCTATGCCGATTTCACTAAACCATAATATATAGTTCTTGCTCTTGTCGCCTGCCATTAAGATTCTCCTTTATTTTATTAAAAGGACGTCAAGAAAAAACGAAGAACTTCCTGCTAACTTGATTGGACTTGATTATTGAAAATATGTGTAACATTAATACTATTTGTTGTCAATTGGCAAAATATGTACTAAGGCGCAGGAACCGCTCTGATTTTTCTAATGAGTCAAAGCCCCAATCTGTGAGTAATAAAGAACAGAAGAAACAAGATCAGGCTTTGATTGTTCGTTTTTTAGAACAAGCCTTGGGTGCATGAAGGCTGATGAGGGAAGAGTGGAGGAAAAGAAAAATGGCACGAGAAAGAAAAGATTTTATCTACCTTGACCATAACGCCACCACACCGGTTGACCCTGAGGCAGTGAAAGCAATGCAGGCAGTAATGGAGGAAGAATTTGGAAACCCTTCAAGTGCATATGTCCTGGGCATTAGAGCAAAGGAGATTCTTGAAGAGTCAAGGGAAGAGATCGCCAAATTGCTCGATTGCTCCAGCACGGAAATTGTCTTCACCTCCGGAGGCAGCGAGTCAAACAATATGGTTCTCAAGGGGCTAATTGACTTTAGCAACCCCAAAGATTCTCATATTATTGTATCTGCTATTGAGCACCCTGCAGTGCTGAACACTGCCCTTTTCCTTATGGGGGTAGGGGTCCGGGTCACAATCTTACCCGTGGACGGCTTTGGTTTGGTCGACCCTGAAAGGTTGCGTAAGGAAATCCGACCCAACACAGTGCTTATATCAATCATGCTGGCAAACAATGAAACAGGAACCCTGGAACCCATCCGGGAGGTATCAAAGATTGCCAAGGAGTATGGAGTTCCCCTACACACTGATGCCGCACAGGCTGTGGGCAAGATCCCGGTGAGTGTCAATGAACTGGGAGTCGATTTCTTAACTGTTGCAGGGCATAAACTCTACGGCCCAAAAGGTGTTGGAGTGCTTTTCGTAAAGCAAAAAAGGGAGTTAACTCCGCTAATACATGGTGCCGGGCAGGAATTCGGAAGAAGGGCTGGAACTGAAAGCACTATTCTGGCCACCGGGCTGGGCATGGCTTGCCGGATTGCCAGAGGCAGGGTCCAAGAGGATGCAAGGAAAACGAAAGCTATGAGGGATAAACTTCAGACACTGCTTTTCGATGCCCTGGATGATATCGTGGTGAACGGGCACCCGGAGCGAAGGCTCCCCAATACGCTCAACATATCAATACCGGGCATTGAAGGAAAAAAGATTCTGGACGGGCTGCCTCGCTTGATGTGTTCCACCGGAGCAGCATGTCATGATCGCTCTGTAAAGCTATCTTACGTGCTCTCAGCTATGTCCATTCCGCCTGAAGTCGGGATGGGGGCCTTGCGCTTGAGTGTTGGAAGGAGCAATACAATGGCTCAAGTAGAAGAAGCTGCGGCAATGATAATAAACAGGGTTAAAGAGATCAGGGAAAGCAATCAGTCCAGAACTTAAACGATTCTTTCTTCTTAAGATTGGAGGGATTGTATGCGAAAAAAAGCAAAGGAGCGCCCATCTCTTCTGATCATTGATATGGTAAAGGATAATTTTGACAAAGAAAAGCATCTTCCCATAACGACCTTTGCGGAGAAGATCATCGAACCCCTTAACAAACTCAAGACCATATTCAGAGAGAAAGGATGGCCCATTGTATTTGCAACAGATGCTTTTCACGAACAAGACTTCATTTTCACCGGAAAAATGAAACCTCATTCTCTCAAAGGAAGCACAGGTGCTGAAATTATCGATGAACTTGAAAGAAAAGAAGAAGATCTGTGGATTGAAAAGCCCCGGTTTTCGGCGTTTTTCAGGACAGATCTTGATCAATGGCTTAAAAATAGAGGGGTCACTCTATGCGCGGTGGCAGGCATCACAACCCCTTTTTGTGTTCTTGCCACCGCACTGGATGCCATCTGCTGGGATTTCAAAGCGGTAATTCTTGAAGATTGCACCGCAGGAGCCTCAAAGAAAATCCATGAACAGACCCTTGAAATATATCGTCGCAGTGCCTTGTATCCTCTTTTGAAAGTGGCAAGCAGCTCACAACTCCTTGTTGAACTGAGCTCTTCAGATGAATCCGGTTTTGCGGCAGGGTCCTAGATAGAGTCAATCGTCCCATGTATCTTGGCCTGCAGGGATGGCGCCTCTTTAACTACCCTCGGGTTTTTTCTCAATTTTTTCCATCATTCTTTTCCGGATTTCTTTTTCGAAACCGCGATCCGTGGGCTTATAAAAGATTCGCTCCCGGATCTTTTCGGGCATGTACCTTTGCTTTACCCAGCCACCCGGATAATTGTGGGGATAAAGGTAGCCTTTGCCATAACCCTGGTCTTTCATAAGGGCGGTGGGGGCATTCCTGATATGGAGAGGCACAGGCTGGGCACCGGACTCCTCAATTTCAGCTTTGACCGCTTTTTCGGCCAGGTAGAGCGCATTGCTTTTAGGAGCAGAAGCTAGGTACACTGCTGCTTCGGCAAGGGCAAGCTCCGCTTCCGGGGGGCCAACCTTCTGCCAGGCATCAAAGGCAGAAATAGCTATTTGAATGGCCTCTGGATCAGCCAGCCCCACATCTTCTGAGGCAAAACGTATCATCCTTCTACAAATGAACAGGGGATCCTCGCCGGCCATAAGCATTCTGTAAAGATAGTAAAGCGATGCCTGCACATCGCTACCTCTAAGACTTTTGTGGAAAGCTGAGATTAAGTTATAATGCTCTTCGCCGTCCTTGTCATAGGGTAAGGCTTTCTTACTGAGAGCTTCCTCCACACTCTTGAGATCTATTACCTTTTTGCCTTCGGGACCCTCTCTGACGTAGTGCGCTGCAATTTCAAGGTTATTTAAAGCGACGCGCGCATCACCCGAGGATAAGTTGATGATATGTTCAATGGCCTCGGGTTTTACATCCAGCTTCATGCTCCCAAGCCCTGATTCCTTGTCTTTGATTGCGCGGTGAAGAATTTTCCTGAGGTCTTTTCCTTCCAGGGGCCTCAGCACCATTACTCTGGCCCTTGAAAGTAATGGGGGTATAATTTCAAAAGAAGGATTTTGAGTTGTCGCCCCTACAAGAACAATCAGCCCGCTTTCTACATGTGGTAAGAACGCATCCTGCTGGGCCTTGTTAAATCGATGAATTTCATCCACGAAAAGAATGGTTGGTTTTTTGGTGAGGTTGTAGTTTCTCTTAGCCCCGCTGATCACCTGCCTCAGCTCTTTCAGCCCAGAGGTGACTGCTGAAAAGGACTCAAAAGGATTTTGCGTATACCTCGCGATTAATTTTGCCAGCGTGGTCTTTCCAGAGCCTGGAGGGCCCCAAAAAATGACGGAGAAAATACGACCGGATCGAAGCGCCCTTGAAAGGACAGAGTCCGGGGAAAGCAGGTGATCCTGTCCCACAATATCCTCGATTCTTTTGGGTCGCATTCGGTCAGCCAAAGGTTCTATAGGCTTGTCCATGTGCATAATCCGCAAAAAACTATGTTCTGCTTACTAGGCAGCAAAGGAGCTATGATGCCATTGAAAAAATGAGCAAATCTGATAATTGTTTTTCAACCAGGTCCATGTCTATGGGTTTTCCAATTATTAAATCTACGGCTGATTTTTTCACCCCTCTCGCTTTGTCTATCCCAGCAGGACCTATTACAGCAGCAATGGGGAGGCCTTTATCTACTTTTTTTATTTTAGCTGCAAGCGAATACCAGGCTATGCCAGGTACTTCGGACCCAATAATAACCATATCGAAACTTTTTCTTTTTACCCGGTTAAGTGCTTCGGAACCGGTTACCGTTCTGTCAACCCGGTATCCCTTGCTGCTTAGGTGCTGGGAGAGGATTTCTCTAATCATATCATCATTCTCTACTATGAGGATACGCGCGTTTTTCAATTTTCTCCTTAAAAATCGTGCGGATGGTTTTTTTTGCTTGGTAACGCTCTCAAGAGGAAGCTTTATGGTGACCATGGTTCCATGCTTCTCCTTACTGGCTATTTCAAGGGAACCATTGTGTCTTTTTGCGATTGCCGAGCACAGGCTTAATCCAAGTCCGCAATTAGTACCTTCCTTGGTGGTGAAGAATGGATCAAGGATCCTGTCTTTTATTTGCCCTGGGATGCCGTCTCCATTATCCTGGACATAGATATGAGCATAGCCACCTGTTTCCTCAGTGCTGATATAAAGGTCGCCCCCTGTGGGCATAGCTTCTACCGCATTCATAATCACCCGGGCTATCAATCCCTTTATCTCTTCTTTAATCCCCCGTACAGGAGAAACAGAGCGTAAGTAAGTCTTGAAGTTGACCCTTGTTTCCCGCTCTCGGGCTTTTTCCCTCAAGGATTGATTGACCAGGACAATAGCATCCTTTATTGCCTTTTTGAGATCCACAGTATTGAGCTCTGAATGATTGTGCGTTGTTTTACAAAGGCCTTCCAGGTGATGAAGGGTGTCCATTATTTGCCTGGAGCCTTCTTCTATTCCGGACAGCTCTTGTGAGAAAGATTTCCACTCAGGAGCCGCACTGCGCCTTATTTGCTCAGCATTAGTATTGATAAGATCGGCAGCAGGTCGAAGAGTACTTGCGAGGCCCGAAGACATGGTACTGATGGCCTCGGTTTTCTTGGATTGAATGAGGTTTCTTTCCCTCATCTTTCGCTCCTCGGACCTACTAAAGCATATGAGGAACGCTACCCGTCGATTAAGATGAAACTTCCTCTCCCTGATATCACAGCTTATCTTCTCTCCATTCTTCTTGACAAAGTCTGCCTCATATAGCTCTGGGGCGTATTTGCCGGCAAGCCTGTTTTGATGAATTTTCCTGACAAATGCCTTTGAACTCGGGTGAACAAAGTCAAGAAGGTCCCTGCCGAACATTTCTTCGGCTCCGTACCCAAGCATTTCAAGAGCCGCTTTATTGATGTCAATTACCTTTCCCTGACGGGTGACAAGCGTGCCAAGGGGAAGGGTGTCCAGGATAGCATTTTTGTTTTTTAATGATTCTTGAAGATTCTTGTTTTCTTTTGCGCGACAGGAAAGTTTTTCTTTGAGTAGAGCTGCTTCCTCAAGTATTTTTAGAGACTTACTTTTTTGATCGTCCAGTGTCTTAGCTTTCATAACTAAACCACTTAAGCAAACCGGTTTAGCGTGGCATTCTTTCAGAATTGGTCAGATTGCGCATATCAAGATGGTGAGAGTTGGTAGAGCATAACTGTAATTGCTCAATTGCATGGACTGACGTTCTGCCCGCGAGTGTCATCGGGGGTAAATGGCCGAAAAAAATACTTTAGCCTCCATTCTAAAAACTGAGCTGGTTTCAAATGCTATCTAATTTATCATACCCAATAGAGTGGTTACAACAACTAAAAAGAAAAAGCCACGACTCCGCTTAAACAGCATATCTTTCATCTACCTACTTTGAAGATATCTGGCTACTGCGTCCGTACAACCTTTAATGACCAAGAAATGGCAGGCCCTGACAAACATTTTTTCTTTGACGAGCTCCTTAATTTGGCGGAGATAATAAGGTTCTCCTTTCAATAACAGACTTCGCCTTGCCCCTTTTCCATGGCTCAAC
>Ga0180301_10001053_pt1 | contig 21580 bp, 23 predicted proteins | sample GuaBasSediGuay16_FD_121797 | JGI IMG/M metagenome (GOLD analysis project Ga0180301, IMG submission 121797) | Subseafloor sediment microbial communities from Guaymas Basin, Gulf of California, Mexico - Guay16, Core 4569-2, 12-15 cm | ecosystem: Environmental > Aquatic > Marine > Hydrothermal...
AATATTTCAATCAATTGTTCTTCAAAACCTGACTCCTTTATATCGAGCATTAGAATCGTATTATTAGCGAATAACTCACAGACCTCCTTCAGGGTTAGCACGGCTTTATCGCCGGCAAGCCGTTTAACTTGAGAAAAAGTAATTTCTCTAATCGGTTTTGTGCCTCGCTTGACTCGCTTATCGTGAAGAACTATTATATGTTCATCTTTAGTCATTCTTAGATCTATTTCGATTCCATCGATTCCTACCTCTAAGGCCGCCTCCATGGCGGAGACTACGTCGTGTAGGTTGTAGATTGACGCTCCTTTATGGGCTATTATTTTCACGAAATCACGCTGGCTTTAGCTCTTTAACTGTTTTTAAATTTTTGTCTGGTGAAAAGTTGAAATATCATTAAAAATAGCGAAAAATATTAGAAAATACCATATATTTTCCAAATATTCTTAACTTGAGAATGTTTAATCCTAAACATTAAATATCATTTACACGATACTACTCGTTACTTAAAGGTTGTCATAGAAAAAGTTTTAATTTCGCCAGCTTGTATCGAATAAACAGCACAATTTGATACTGGAAGATATGATATGAAGTGTCTCGTTTGTGGAGATAAGCCGGTATATCATTATAGGGATTTCGGCTTTAGCCTCTGTAGAAAACATTTTATAGAATGGTTTGAGAAAAAAGTTTTTGAAACTATAAAACGTTTTAAACTAATAAGACCAGGAGAGCTAGTTGCCGTAGCGGTTTCAGGAGGGAAAGACAGTCTCACTACGCTCTATCTGTTAAACCGTTTCTCCGAGAAATTGGATTTTAAAGTTATCGGCCTAGCCGTAGATGAAGGTATCAAAGGTTATAGAGAGTATAAACTTGATGCTTTGAGGAATTTCGCTAATAAAATAGGTGTAGAATTAGTTATAACCAGTTTTAAAGAATATTTTAATGCCACATTAGATGAAATGGTTCATACCTTAAAAGAGAAAAGGATGGAGTATAAACCTTGCACGATATGCGGAGTTTTCAGGAGATATTTGATTAACTTAAAGGCTAGAGAGATTGGCGCCTCTAAGGTAGCTACAGGCCATAATCTAGACGATGAAGTACAAGTTTTTTTGATGAACATGTTAAGAGCTGGACTGAGAAACATAGCACGAGAAGGCATAATTACAGGACTGCATGAACATCCTAAATTAGTTCCACGCATAAAACCTCTCTATTTTTGTAGAGAAAAAGAGGTTTTAGCCTACTCTATACTATCTGGCATTGAGACTCCTTTTGTTGAATGTAGCTATGTAGTTTATGCTTTCAGAGATAAGGTTAGAAGATGGATTAACAAAGTAGAATCTTTAAATCCCGGTATAAAACTCAATTTACTGGCATTGAAGGAGTTGATAAGTAATTTATTGCGAAATTCTAAATATGGAGAAGGAGTTATTGGAACTTGCCAGATCTGTGGAGAACCCTCCAGCGGGAATATTTGTAAGACATGTTTCTTTATAGATTATCTTGGTTTAGAAACTTCGATGGTTTTACGTAAAGAGATATAGAATTCGTAGAGCCTCACAACCATTGGATCATCTAGATTTAATCTATAAGCGTAACGCTTAGGGCTTACTTGCAATTCTTCCACAATATTTCGTTTCTTTAATTCAGGTATTATACGAAAGATACTTCCAACGTTTTTATTTAATTTTCTCGAAATTTCGCTTATACTCATCACGGTACTGGGGTTTTCTAGAAAAGTTTCTAGAACTTCCATATAAAGAGTTTTTACGAATACTCTATCTAATATCATGATTTTTCAACTTTAGGGTAGAATATACGTTCTTAATAATAAGCTTTTCTATATCGAAATTTAATATGCAAAAAAACATATTTAATATTTTATAAAATCTGCAAAAACAAAGAGTTTTAAATGACATTAAAATTCTCAATATTCAGAGGGAGTTTAATGAATCTATATGAATATGAAGGAAGGCTTCTATTCAAAAAATATAGAATTCCTGTACCGAGCGGTGGAGTTGCCTCATCGCCAAGAGAAGCTAAAAAAATAGCTGAAAAATTAAAATCTCCTTACGTTATAAAAGCCCAAGTTTTAGTTGGTGGTAGAGGTAAAGCTGGCGGTGTGCAATTTGCAGAATCTCTAGAAGAGGTTGAGAAAGCTGCAGAGAAAATATTAGATATGACTATTAAAGGATTTAAAGTCGAAAAAGTTCTAGTAGCTGAGAAAGTTGATATTGAAAGGGAATCATATGTCGGCTTTATTCTTAACAGAGGCGATAGAACGATAGATTTCCTAACTTCACCACTGGGAGGAGTCGATATAGAGGAAATTGTTAGACAATATCCAGAGTCTCTACTTAGACAGCAAATAGATCCTTTACTTGGACTTCAAGAATTTATGGTTAGAAAATCATTTAAACATCTAAATTTAAGTAAAGAAATCTACAAAGATTTTAGAGCTTTAATTTTCTCTCTTTATAGACTTTTCATAGAATATGACTGCGAGCTCGCTGAGATCAATCCATTAGCTCTTTCAAAGGAAAAAATGTTAGTGGCTATTGATAGCAAAGTTACCATCGATGATAATTCTCTCTATAAACATCCAGACTTGTTAGAATTTAAAAATAGAAGAGTGGAATCTATGAGTGAAATCGAGAGAAAGGCAGAGCTATACGGGTTGAACTATGTAGAACTAGAAGGTTATGTAGGAGTACTAGGCAACGGAGCTGGATTAACTATGGCAACCATGGATTTAGTCAGCTATTATGGTGGTGAACCAGCGAATTTTTTAGATATAGGTGGAGGAGCCACTAGAGAAAAAGTGGGAAGTGCCCTCTCACTATTATTAGAAAATCGTAAAATAAAAGTTATATTTATTAATATTCTTGGAGGAATAACTAGATGCGATGAAGTAGCTGAAGGAATAGTTTCAGCTCTTAAGAAGTACGGCGCTAAGCCAGTTGTCGTGCGTATGATTGGAACCCGAGAAAAAGAAGGAAGAAGAATACTGGAAAAACATGATATCCATGTATTGGATTCTATGGAGGAAGCCGCTAAAATAGCCGTTGAACTCGCTAAAAGGTGATAATGTGGCAGTATTAGTAAACGAGAATACTAGATTGCTAGTTCAAGGGATTACAGGACGTGAAGGAAGATTTCATACGAAATTAATGCTTGACTATGGGACTAAAGTAGTAGCTGGCGTAACGCCGGGTAAAGGTGGAAGCAAAGTATACGGTATTCCTGTATATGATAGCATCGAAGAGGCTTTAAATGAACATCCTGAGGTGAATACAAGTATAATCTTTGTTCCAGCTCGCTTCGCCTCAGATGCAGTTTTAGAAGCTATAGATGCTGGTATAGAGTTAGTGGTTGTTATAACTGAACATATACCGGTACACGAGACGTTACGTTTCACCAGATACGCAAAGTATAAAGGAACTATGATTGTGGGACCAAACACTCCTGGCGTGATTTCTCCTGGCTTAGCCAAAGTCGGTATAATGCCAGAAAAAGTTTTCAAGCGAGGAAATATAGGCTTGATTTCAAGGAGTGGAACTTTAACATATGAAATAGCATACGCTATTTCAAAAGCTGGTTTAGGAGTATCAACTAGTATTGGAATCGGCGGAGACCCTGTTATAGGTTTAGATTTCGTGGAAGCTGCCAGACTATTTCTCGAAGATAGAGAGACGAATGCTCTGGTAATTATAGGTGAGATAGGGGGAGATGCTGAAGAACGCTTCGCTTCTTTTCTCGCTGAAGGAGAATTTGATAAACCAGTTGTCGCTTTTATTGCCGGTAAGACAGCTCCTCCCGGTAAACGCATGGGTCATGCAGGTGCTATAATCTCAACTAGTGGAGGAACAGCTGCCGAGAAAATCAAGGCTTTAAGAGAAGTAGGTGTAAAAATTGCTAAGACACCCTCGGAGATTCCTCAAATATTATTTAGAATTTTAAAATAGCTTAAGATAAGAAAGTGCACCGAAGCGTGTTTATTTTACAAACTTAGTAATATTTTTAAGTTTATATTTGTGGGATCGGCAATGTTTTTTACTCTGTTTGTGTAATACTTTATAGGTATTAATTAGTAATGTGTAAGTAGTTAATAATGTTTAAATATGAGAAGTAAACATTTTCATAGTGAGTTAGATAACAGGGAAAATGGTGGCTATATGAAACCTGTCGAACTTGATGAAATTGATAAAAAATTGTTGATGATTTTACAGGAAAACGCGAAAACCCCCTACTCCAAAATTTCTGGAGTTCTAGGAGTGAGTGAAGCAACAGTCCACTTGCGGATAAAGAAACTACTCAAGCTGGGCGTAATAAAGAACTTTCAAGCCATAGTGGATGCCGAGAAAGTAGGAAAAAATGTTTTAGCCATAGTTGCTATAACTGCCACACCCCAAAAATACGAAAAAGTTTTAGAAGAATTAAGCAGAATCGACGACGTGTACGAGATATACGATGTTACAGGAGAATACTATACGATAACCAAGATTCGGGTTAAGAGCCGAGATGAGCTGGCTAGAGTGCTTGATAAGATAGGTAGTATAGATGGAGTACAATCGACTAGAACTATGTATGTTTTGAGAGTTATTAAGGAAGAAACAAAAATTAGGATAGATTAAAGAGCCAAACCTTCTTTAGTAAATTTCCCTTCTTTAACGTATTTTACTCCCTTATCTTCTATTTCGAAAACCAGTACTCTCGGTTCTTCATAGAATGATGGTTTAAACTGATGTCTATCTATAAACAGTATTCTAGTCTCATCGTATATTACTAAGCCGTACGCATTCTTAGCTAGATATAGAAGATTAGCGAATGGAAGATCGAAATTTAACAATTTCATATCTTTTCGAGATTCTAATTTTTTAACCTTCTTTATCTCACTTACCAGTATCAATCCTTTATTTTCTTCATATACTACGCCAGCTATATCGGTAAGCACATCGTAAACTTTGAACATTCTCCGCTGATACCTATCCTCTAATTCCTTTCTACTCTTAGCGTGAAGATCTTTAAGAAACGGTCTGCTAAAGCTGTCCACAATCACGACATCGTATCCGCTCAAAGTACTCGCTGTAATTCTCAAAACTTCATCTAGCGTGTATATTTTTAGCAACTTGAAATTCTGCTTGAAATTCTCCAATTCTTTATCGTCGACCATTTTATGTATTCTTGTGGGGAAAACTCCGTTTTCCGTATCAATATATAATACTTTTTTCCCTTTAATCGCTTCATTTACAGCAATAGATAAGCAAAAAGCTGTCTTCCCTGAGAAAGGAGGGCCGAAGAACATAGAAATAGACCCATAAGGGAGTTCAAGAAATTCATCTATCTCAGATACCCCTGTAGATAAGAAGTTCACTCCTTCTTTCAGGTCGATTTCTCCTTTTAAATAAACTTTAAGCTCTTCGCCCATGATATTCACACTAATTTATATACGAGTTGAAGTTTTTATCTATTATCACATGTCTCTAATACGATAGGCTAATAAAACCAAGGTTAGATAATGAGCATGGTTTTTTAAGCCATGGATAGACTACTGCCTTACGCCAGATGGAGAAAAGGTCAGAGAGAGATAGCGGAGACTATCTACAATGTAGTAAAAGATGGAAAGATACTTCTTTTAGGTTATCCAACAGGTGCGGGCAAGACCATCGCTGCGCTTATAGGCACTTATACGGCTAAAAGCAAGAATCATAAAATATTCTTTCTAGCTAGAACGAAAAATCAAGTTCAAGCTCCTCTCAGAGAGATATCCAAAATAGAAAAAAGGAAAAAAATCTGCATTCCAACAGTGGTCTTACAGAATAAGAAAGAGATGTGCCCTCTAGCCATAGCAAAAAGATTAAGCTATGACGAATTCCTGAGATACTGTGATTCTCTAGTAAAGCTAGATCTCTGCGAATACTATCTGAATCTAAAAGAGCGAAAAAATATTCTTGAAAACGGCTATAATCCAGAACCTTCAAAATTTGTTAGGAAATTCGCAAAACTTGGAGTATGCCCCTACGAGATAGCTAAAATGCTTACATCAAAAGTTGAAATAGTAATAGGCTCATATGTCTACATTTTCTCTAGTGAAATTAGGTATAGATTACAGTCTTCAACCGGTTTAAAACTTGAAGACTTGATACTTATAATAGACGAAGCCCACAACTTGCCCGAGATTATAGCTGATATGCAAAGCATAAAATTGTATAAATATCAGGTCAAACTAGCTCAACGCGAGGCTAGAAAATTTCTTTTCGGTGAATTTGCAGAGGAAATCCTAGCTTCTCTGTCTAACCTATACTCATACATTTTAACCATCGAGAGGAAAAGTGGAGGAGGAGACTATCTAATCGATACCAGCGAGTTTTTATCAGTAATGCCTGGTCTATCTCAACTAAAAAAGGCCGTTTCTATAATCGAGAAGAATATGGTTGAAAGCGGAATTTTAGCCCCCAGCAATATCTCGCGGATCCTAAATCTTTTAAGGGCTATTCAATCCTCTACATACGGCTTCGTTCTCTACTCGACAACTACGCCAGAAGGTTTTATGATAAAATACCAGTGTGTAGACCCTTCGATAACTGCGCGAGAAGTTTTCTCTCGAGTTCATGCTGCAGTTCTTATGAGCGGTACTTTACAACCCAAAGATTATCTAATCTCTATGCTCGCCTTGGAGAGGGGGAGAGTCATTGAGCATAGAGTACACGCCGATTTCTCCAAACAGGTTAAACTAGTAGTCCATAGCGGTATTTCATCACGATACGTTGAGAGGAGCGAGGAGAATTTCAGAAGGATAGCTAAGATTATAGCCATACTCTTCGAGAAATTCAATAATGGAGTAATGCTCGCTGTCTTTCCCTCATACGATTTTATGAAAAAGGTAAATGTTTTTCTACCCACGAAAACTAGGTTGTACACCTTTATAGAGAGAGAGGATACACGCCTCTCTGAAGTTGTAGAATTCATAAAAGAACGTGTCAAAAGCTTAGTGCTAGCGGCGGCTTGGGGCAAGCTTATAGAGGGTATAGAGTTAAGAAATGGACTCAGCTTGATAAAATCCGTGGTTATAGCGGGGCTTCCAGTTCCAGAACCGAGTTTAGTGAATATTAAACGGGAAGAATTATTGACTGCGAGATTTTTAGATGAGGAGAAGGCTTGGAGATTCACTTATATCATCCCAGCGGTTATAAGGGTTTTACAAGCCATTGGTAGAGCTGTCAGAACAGAAAGAGATAGGGCTTTTGTAGTTATACTAGACCACAGACTGTTGGAGAAGGACGCTAAATCATTAGTTGAAATCCATGGTTACAAGGTTAGGTCAGTTGACAATTTAAGGCAGATTTTAGAGGAAATGTCTTCCTTCTCTTTAAGGTGATTTTGTGGAGTTCTACTACGTTGAATATGTTTTAGCCGATGTTCTATCGGAGGTAGAGAGAAAACGCATCTCTCTTAGAGCTGCTATGACTGATTATTTTAAAAAACATAGAGAACTTGAACCTATTAAGGGATTGGCAAGAGCTTATGCCTTAGGTTTGTTACGAAGGTATAAACTTGTAGATTTTATAGCTGAAGAAGTGCTAGGAGTAAAGATGGAGAGACTGAACCTCTGGGAGAGAAATCTCCTTAGAGCTCTAATATACGAATTAAAATTTAGAGATATAGAGCTCGACCGTATACTTAGAGTTTCAAGAAAGCTGTCTAGCGTTAAACTGAATATCGATGATTTCAGAGCAGTTAGAAGGACATCTATTAAATCTCTGCTTAAGAGAAAACAGGGGTTAGAAAGATTATCGATTAAGTATTCCCAACCGAGATGGGTCGTAGAATACTTATTTAAAATCTTAGGGAGAAAAGAGGTCATAAAATTATTTAAGAAATTTAATGAAAAACCTGCCATATGGATTAGAGCTAATACTCTTAAAATCTCTAGGAGAAAATTGTCGGATATTTTAAGACGTAGAGGTCTGAAAGTTTTAGAAGACAAAGATCTTTCTGATGTCTTAAGAGTAGACACAAGCATGAATTTATCCAGGATACCCGAATATAAGTTAGGCTTATTTTATGTACAAGATAAAGCGTCAGTTCTAGCTGGACACGTATTGTCGCCTAAGCCAGGAGAATACGTATTAGACATGTGCGTCGCACCGGGTAGTAAAGCCTTACATATGGCAACTCTATCTAAGAATAAGTCTCTTATAATCGGCTTAGATTGGAAACCTGCAAGATTAAGGACTCTACTTGAAAGCGCCAAGAAACTCGGTGTATACTCGGTATTGGTGCTAGCCGCAGATTCACGCGTATTTACTCCACCCATGAAATTCGATAAAATCTTGCTGGATCCAGATTGTACTAGTCTAGGCAGACTCGGTCATAGTCCTGAGATAAGACTTTGGATTGAAAGAGACATGATATTTAAAATGAGGAAACTTCAATATGAGCTTCTAAACCACGGTATTAACCTCTTAAAGAAGAATGGTATATTGATATACTCTACCTGCACGTTGACTCTAGAAGAAAATGAACACCTTATTAGGCGAGTACTTGAGGAAAGGAATGATGTAGAAGTTGAAGAAGCTACACCCAAAGTGGGAATCGAAGGATTTGCTGGATTAGTAGAGACTCAGAGATTATACCCTCATATACACGATACTCAAGGATTCTTCATAGCTAAAATAAGAAAAATAAAATAAAATTCAAAAATATTAGCGATTATATAGTACTACGTATCGTGCATTCCTCCTTTTCTCAAATTTAACACGGAAATGTCTGCGTAGATATTCTTCCATATCACGGTAAAAGTATTGATTAGTAAAGCGTGAGGGGGGCTTAATCCTAGGCACCAAGCCCCTTATGGTGTTTAAATTTGTAGTCTTTACTATATAGGATACATAAGCATATTTTAACAAGGTTCTAAGCTTAATAGATATAGTCCTAGATCTAGTCCCCTTGAGAATTTCCGAAGCAACAAGGCGGACATGCTCCAGAATTCTATTCTTATGAATGCCTTCGGACATAATCCCCACTAGTAACTATGCATTAAAATTTATAAACCTTCCTTATATCACATAGTTATACTGCACATATTATGTAAACATGATAACTTAATAAGCCTCCTGCAATATCATATTGAGAAATGAAGTATTTCACATGGAAGAGGGAATATTGCTTAAAATGTGGCAAATGTTGCCTAGAGACAGAGATGATACTTTTAAAAAGCGATATTGAGAGGATAAAATCTCTAGGCTATGATGAATCCTTCTTCGTTAGAAAAATACATGGATATAAAGCTTTAAAAAATATCAACGGCCATTGTGTCTTCTACGATCCATCTACTAAAAAATGTAGGATATATCCAGCTAGACCTTTAGGATGTCGACTCTACCCGATAATATATGATGAAGAAAGAGGAGTTACTGTAGATTCCTACTGTCCTCTAGCCAATACTGTAACTAGAGACGAGCTTCGTAAAGCTAATAAGGTTATAGAAGAAATTGTCAGCGAGTTATTGAGAAGTTAGCTTATTAATAATTTTCTTATAGATCTCGAGCGGAATTCTATCTCTGTTGGATAAAGTCAGTTCTATTATTTCAATATCGTCTCGTGCGAGTATTTTTCTTCCAAAGCTATCCCTGTTGGCTTTCCAGTGGATTGTCGCCACGACAGGCTTTGTCGATTCTAAAGCTTTCCAAGTGACATCTTTAAATTTACTGGAAAAAAGTTCCATCGGTCCAATCTCATCTATAATTAGCACATCATCTTCTATTAGTGATTTTTCGAGCGCTTTGACTCCTACATCCTCAAATGTTTTTAAATCTACAGTGTATTTTCCTATTCTAGGACCATAACCGCCTCCAACTCTAGCAAGCCATCCTCTCTTCTCGCTCCGGAGATTTATTACTTCAAAACCTATCCGTCTACCTCTTTCCCTAACTTCTTTAGATATAAAACCGCCTACCTTATACCCATCTCTACGAAGCAACTCTACAACTTTAGAAACTGCCGTAGTCTTCCCTATGCCAGGCCTACCTGTTACCAAGAAATTTTTTATAGACATCGAGAACTCACAATTCTAGTTTTTCAAGTTGCTTTAACACGTATTCTCTTACAATGCTCGGCGGTTTGGGTTTTTCGATTATCCTACCCTTTTCTATCATTTTTACTAGTAGTGGCTCGGTTTCCCCGTTACATTTTGGACACTTAGGCTTAGGCTCGTCCTTAAGTCTAACCACGTCGACCATACAGTTCCAGCATCTATATACCTGTTTTATTCCCGAGAATTTGCCTCTCTTAGATATTGGAATCCACTTGCCATTCTTTTTCACTGCCACTATATCCATTGCTATATCCACTATTCTAGCATTGGCAATAGCTGCTCCAACTCCAAAAGCGTCGGCGCCAGCTTCAATTAATCTAGGTATAGTATCCTCGTCTATGCCTCCAGAGACTACGATTTTCACTCCATCGTATCCCAGCGCTTTAAGCTTCCATTTAACTTCTCTAATTATCGCAGCAAAATCTCCTCTCCTGCTTCCAGGAGTATCGAAACGCAGTCCCCATACTCTTCCATTTAATCTTTTAAGAGCTTTAATCGATTCCTCTACTTCATCGTCGAATGTATCTGCTAGTATGATTCTAGGCACTTCCGGCTCTACATGCTTGTCGAAAGCAATCCAAGCTTCGCTATGATCCCCTCTTATCGCTTTATATATTATCATTAAGCTATGAGGCATTGTGCCCGTAGGCTTTATTCCGAGGAACTCGGCTCCTTTAACGCATGAGACCGCGTTACAACCGCCTATATAAGCATAAAAAGCATTAAAGGGAGCTACCGCTGGATGAGTACGGCGGGCGCCAAAAGATAATACTAGTTTATCTTTAGCCGCTTTCCTGATCCTAGCAGCTTTCGTAGCTATGCCCGAGCCCATGGATAAAAAGCCTAGAATAGGCGTTTCATATTCTACGAATTTTCCATAAGGACCACATATATACATTATCGGCTCTTTTACTCCATAGTAATCGTACTTAAAGTATACGCTACCCTCGGGCATTGCGTAAACATCTACAGGTAGCCCTTTCAAGAGTTTTAACACGTCTCTTAGCCCGCCTAGAATAGCCCAGGAATAGCCACGAGGTAGCGCGCTGGTTGTAAGCTCGAGACATGCTTCCACGTTATCTAATTTCTCTTTTTCAAGGATCTTCTTAGTTCTGAAGAAGTATACATCAGATGTTAATGCTTTAGCTATCTCCTCCTCCGTAGGTATTATGAACTTCTCGTCTTCCTCCATTTACCTCCACCATTCAATAGAAAATTATCATTAGCGTAAAGCCTTACCCTGCTACCATCTCTCTCTTCTAGGATAAGCCCAACTCTTTCCAAAATTAAAATATGACTAGCTAAATTCCCCATCCCAATCTCTAGTTCCCGGGCTAGTTTACGGAGAGAAATTCCTGGTTGTTCTAAAATTTTTAAAAAGATTTTCCTTCTTAAGGGATTGCCTAAGGCATCGCTTATAGTAAGTATCTTGCTTGGCATTTGCTCATCCTCGAACGTCGCTTATACTATAGATGAGGCTAAATATTATAAGTGTTACTGGTACCTATTGAATACGTTAGAGAGATATTTCTACTCTAACTAAATCTCCATCTTTAAGGTTTAATTTCTCCCGGAGATTCATTGGAGCTATAATCTCAATTACGTCTGGTCCATAGTGAGTACGTTCTATAAGCAGTATTCCACCTTCCACTGAGCCGTTTATCAACGCTTTAAAGCATTTAACACTCCCATAGCTCCTATCTTTATTCATAAATCCTTCTATCAATATGCCTTCCATAGACTCAAGTCTTTTACGATTTTTCATGCTCTCTGGCGTTAACCTGATATTCAATGTGCCAGGATAAGGTTTAAAACCTAGTTTTTTAATGAACTGTCTCTCGTAGAATGGATGGGAAATATAATAAGCTCCTTCTCCTATACCGGTAAAAACTCTCCCCTCAAGTCTTAATATGCCAACTTCTCCCAGCAAAGCCTCTAGTTCATGGTGAAGACATCTCAACATATCCTCTCCTTTATGAGTTATCTTAATATACTGGCCTCTAGCTGTTAATCTCCTAGTTATCAATCCATTTTTCTCTAATTCTTTAATTTTCCTATGTACGCTCTGTCTAGAAATCTCTAGCTCTCTCGCCAGTTTCTTTGTAGATATAAATATTTCTTTTTTAAGTGCGCCGAGCCTGGCGAGATTCAATAATAATTCGATAGTCTCGTATCTCTTCATCCGTTCACCATTATATTCTCGGTAATAGTTCTAATGTTAATCTTCAGTAATCGTTTAAAAGATAAACGCTAGCAGCAATTACATATCCGAGAGTTCTATTTAATTCACTATGAGCAAAATTTACCTATTATATCAAATTAAAATCTCTCCCCGTTTCATAGAAGAGGTAATCGCTGAGCTTCTTAAAGTATATGATTTAGAAATCATAGCTGATGCTCTAAAACTAGAACCTCCTAAAGAAGCCTATAATAAATTGAGAAACCAATTCAACTCTAATATCCTGTTGAGCTACTATGCCTCCCACTTAAAAGCTAAAGAAAATGACAGAATAGCCATAGTCCTCGATGAAGATGCTTACGTTACCGGTTTAAACTTCGTATTCGGTGAAGCCTTACCGGGTTGGGGAGGAATAGTATATTTACCAAGGCTTAAACTTTGGATTTCGACTCAACCTTCTGCAAAACTTATAGTCGAGAGAACAGCAAAAGAAATAGTCCATGAACTCGGACACAGCTATGGTCTAACGCATTGTTCTAATCCTCGCTGTGTAATGTATTTTAGCAATTCAATACTCGATACCGACTACAAATCCATGTTCTACTGTGAAAGATGTAGGAAAATCTTAGACAGTAGAAGCTTAGGGCATATTTTGAAGAAGTATTAAAAGCCAGATAATTGTTTTAATATAGGAAATTCGTTAACCACATCTACCGTTACTAGATCCCATATAATACCGGGCGGCTTTTTGAATTTAGTATTTGTTCTAATAAGTCTGGAAGGAGTAGCTATTATATCTACTGGGACATCGTGTATTTCCATAGGTATATTTTCTACTATTTGACACTCATGAACTATAGTGGCTACAGGAGTATCTTTTTTGACTATTTTCATTTCTCTTAAAATTCCATATTCTAGATCAGAGAATCCTTTTCCTCTTCCTAACCTAGCTCCGTTTAGGGCTACTGCAACACTTCCTATAACGTATAAATCTACTTTGTGATTAGTACTCATCGAGATAGTTTCTCCATATCGGGAAACTCCTCTAAGAGAAACCGCTACTCTAATAGCTCTCGGATGGATCTTATCCGGGTCTAAGAGGAAGAATCCTCTCCTAAGCCTATAGGACGATGTTATGAGAAGTTTCCCACTTCTTAAAACTTCTTCACGAACATGTATTAGAGGAGGATCCTGAGCCACGTATATAACTTCAGCGTTTCTAAAATAGGAAGATCGGGAAAGCCTAGCAGCAGCATATCTACTTCCTACAAAATTGGGGACTTTATAGTAGCATGGACGGGGAGGTAATGCTATCTCGTTTTTCTCCATATACCTCCATATGTTCATCCTGATCTCTTCTTTTGTAGACATCTCATTAATTATAGTTTGTACGTGTTAAATAGTTTACTCGATACAGTAGTTTCACTCGATGAATTATTAAATTTATATAATGAAAAAAAGCTAACATCTAATTGTGAAATGTTATTTTCAGTTTGTCTTACACTAGAATGGACGTGTATACACATTCAGCTATTTAAACGACCTAGACTTAGATAATATTCGCCTTTAAGGGTGACCCGAGATGGCGATAAGACAGGATTACGTGAGAAGGATGAAGCCTAAGAGCAGGATGAAGTTAATATCACTGTGGATACCGGAACCTATGTTAAGAGCTATAGATGAATTAGTAGAGAAGGGGTTTTTCCCAAGTAAGAGCGAGTTGATAAGATATGCAATAGCTGAATACTTGCGGTCTATGCGGGGATACGGTTTTAACGCGCATCCTCGCATGTTCTTCGGGCCTTAAATCCTAAACATTTTTATTCTCTCCCTTTTTGTTATTTTGATGGCTATTTCCACTTTGGAGATGAGAATTCTTGAAGAAAACTCTGAGTACTTAGGAGTCTCTAAGCTTATGCTAATGGAAAATGCTGGTAGAGAAGTTGCGAATTTTTGTAGAAAAATTCTTGGGAAGAGGAAGGCGAAGGTTCTAGTAGTCGCTGGCTCCGGCAATAATGGAGGAGACGGATTTGTAGCTGCAAGATATCTGGCTAGAAACTATAAGGTAAGCGTTTATCTTCTCACAAGACCAAGTGAAATTAAAACTTCTGAGGCTAAGAGGAATTGGGAGATATTGGAGAAAATGAAACTTACTGTAGAGCTTCACTACAGATACGATTTTCAGAGTTTTAAGAGACTTGTGGAAAACGCGGATTTAATAATTGACGCTATATTTGGAACAGGAGTAAAAGGGGTTATAAGAGAGCCTTATAGAACTATTATCGAATACCTAAACTCTTCTGGAAAACCCATCGTAGCTGTCGATGTGCCTTCAGGTCTTAACCCGGATACCGGCGAAGTTCATGGAATTGCCGTTAGAGCTTCCTATACCGTAACCTTTCACCATGCGAAAAAAGGCTTGGAGAAAGGAAAAGAATACACTGGAAAGATAGAGGTTGTTGATATAGGAATTCCCCGAGATGCCGAATTAATAGCTGGGCCTGGAGATGTCATAGCTGTTCTTAAACCTAGAAAAGCTTATGCTAAAAAAGGAGATTTCGGTCGAATTTTAATTATTGGAGGCTCCAAGGAGTATAGCGGAGCTCCAGCTCTCGCAGCGCTCTCAGCTATGCGTACTGGAGCCGATATAGTAGTAGTGGCGGCGCCTTCTAGCGTTGCAGATGTGATAAGAAGCTTTTCCCCAACTTTAATCGTTAAAAAGTTGAGTAGAGAGAATTTAGTAGAGGAGGACGTGGAAACTCTTCTAGCTTTATCAGAGAAAGCGGACTCTATAGTTCTCGGGCCGGGGCTAGGACTTGGAGAAGAAACAAGAAACGCTGTATTTTCTTATCTCTCACAGGTAAACAAGAAACCGCTGGTTATCGACGCAGATGCTCTTAAGATAATAGCAGATAAAATGGAGCTGGTTAGCGGTAAACCAGTAGTTTTAACTCCTCATGCAGGAGAGTTTAGGATACTATTTAACATGAATGTACCGCGTAATTTAGCGGATAGGATGGAACTCGTCAAGAGCAGGGCTATGGAGAATAAAGTAACAATACTTCTGAAAGGTCATGAAGATATAGTATCGGACGGAGAGAAGGTTAAAGTCAATTATACGGGCAATCCCGGGATGACGGTAGGCGGGACTGGAGATGTTTTAACAGGTATATTAGCAACTTTTCTAGCTTGGAGTAATAATCCATTTTTCTCTGCGTCGGCAGCGGCCTATGTTAATGGTGCAGCTGGAGATTTAGCAGTTAAAGATTTGGGATTTCATATCACAGCTCTCGACGTTGTAAACAGGATTCCTCTAGTTTTGAGAAATTTTGATATCGAGGCTAAACCTTAACTAGGTAACATCTTTAAAGCCTTAAAATACATGTCTTCCCTATATTTCCACGCCTTATCTTCGCTGAAAAGCTCCACGGCTACGGGTCTCCAGTAGTAAGTCGACCGTCTAAGCATCGAAATTGTACAGTTTGTAATTCCACATTCCTTCGCTAACTTCTCTATAAGCAGAGGGATTGCTATATCAATATCTTCCACTGGCGCCTCTATCTCCATATATATTTTATGTCTTCTTATCTCTTTAGATCCGAAGAATGCATAGTGAGTATTTACTAGAGAAAAAGAGAACTTTTCCAAGCCTGGTAAATCCTCGAATTCTAGCTCTAATAGGAAGAAGTTAGAGGTGTGAGGTACGAAGCGAGGCGTGTACACTATATATTGATTTACGAGTTTACCAGCTACATGCGTGTCATAGTGGTATTTAACAAGCGATCTGCTCACCTTTCTTACTCTAGCAATTGAAGCGAAACGTGTCATAGCATCTTTCTGAAGCCAGTGAATAATAACTATATCCATTTTGTCAGCGTTGACTCTATAAGAATCGGGTTCATCGAAGCGTAGGCGGTCGAATCGGCCGCTTTGTATATCGGCTATATACGATTCTACATCGAAAACCCATATTTTATTTTTCACATCAAAGAAGTCGAAGTTGGGCAAGAAGAAATGGAAATTACTTACATAGCTTAAATCTATGTTTACTACAGCTCTGCTTTTCCTAAGCTCCTCAATGTATTTTTCGAAATTTTTAACTTTATCAACTGGTATTGTAAAATGAGCGTAGATCCCGTTCCTGTATCCTAATACTGAGTAGAGTCTAAAAAGATAATCGTGCAATTTTAAAACTTCAATCATCGAGGAAGAGAATTCTGGCTTAACATCTATAAACGTCAAAATATTCACTAGCCCTAGTTTATGAAAATTAGGAAGAGCATGAACGGAGAGTAGCCCTTCTTTTTTCAATTTCACAAATCTTGCATGTATTGTTCTTTTAGGAGCTTTTAAATTTCTGGCTATAAGTGAAAGATTTCGGGGTCCTTTCGAGTATACTTCTTTTATAAGCTTGATATTTAATTCGTCTAGATGACCAAGAGTACGAGCGAAGTATGATAAATCCTTCACCAGGGTTCTTCTTCTACGCATGTTTACACCTAGTTCATCATAAGAGGAGTGAAGATGAACAAATGTTTTAGTTTAAAAATGTAAATATCCTATAAAAACTTAAAGCTCGAGGAGCTATAGAAACTTTATATGGATAGATAATATTTTCCAAAGGAAAGTTTAATATTTCTATCATCAAACTTTATTTAAGAGCAAAAATTTACTAATAGAGGAGTATAAATGAGCAGAATGGAGTCCGTAATGGACATATCCAGTACGATACTCGACGATTTTATACTGTACATCCTTCAGAATAGAATAGATAAGATAGAGCCGGTAATATCTCCGGCTACAGGACCGATATATCCTAAAATCCAACCATTCCTTAGCAAGTACAGGATAGATGCTATGAAACTTTTAAGAAAAGCTGCTAAGATGGGATTACTCAAAAGAGAAACTTATGATAGAGTTATAACATGTCCTAAATGTGGCTCTTTAAAACTTATAGCTAGACTTCACTGTCCACGCTGTGAGTCTAGAAACATAGAATCCGCCCGAATTCTCGTACACGGCCTCTGTGGCTATGCCGGAATCGAGCTTGATTTTAAAAAAGAGGGAGAAGAAGAACTAGTATGTCCGAACTGTGGCCATCCAATAGGTGAGGATTATCAAATTATCGGAGAACTTTTCTCGTGTCTAGATTGCGGACATAGATTTCCAGTACCAGATGTGAAATTTGAATGTTCAGAATGTAAAGAGAATTTTGAAGCTCAAAAAGCTAGATATACACCAGTATATTTTTATGAAGTAATTCCCGAAAAGCTTGTAACTTTCGCTAAGCGCGTAGCACTTAGAAATGTCAGAGAAATTCTCATAGAGCATGGATATAAACTTGAAGAACCGCCTATCATCGCGGGTATTAGCGGCATCACACATCAATTCGATATGGTAGGGTTGAAAGGAGACAATAAAGTCGCTATCTCACATTATGATTCTTCAACAGGTGAAAATCTACAATCCCACATATTGAATATTCTAGGCAAATCTACGGATATTAGAGATGCTAAAATAATAGATTTGATAAGCGCTAACGCATCAACAAATGGACTGCGCTTATTCTCTACGAGCAAAAATCAATCAATAATAATATATAAGAACTTAGAGGAATTGAGAGAAAAGTTTAGAGAAAAAATTAAAAAATTGGAAAGTCTAAGCTCTCGAAACAATGACCGGAAATAGACCAAACCTCTCTATGCTCGGTATTACAAGCGCGAAGAATATTATTACTATGAATAGCTGGACTACTATATGTAAAACACCGGATTTTATAGACCCTCTGGCCATTTTACCCGCGATTAAACCGCCGAGAAGAGCTTCTATAAAAGCCGTATATAGTATCACCGCTTTATAAACTGGTATATCTACTAAACCTTTAAATATAGGGACTGGTTGGGCTTTTTGCAATGTTGTTAAAGGAATAAAGAATGCTTCTATCAGAATCATTCCAATGAATAGGAAAACTAGGAGAGAAGCATATATCGTAATCACGTATTGTCTTACGCTGGTCCTTCTTTCATAAGTATAAGACCAGAGAAGTCCATAGACTTTAGCCGCTGTATCCAAAACCTCGAAAGTTCTTCCACCACTCTCATGCGCTATTTTTAATATCTTAGCTGCTCTCTTTAATGAAGGTATTCCGTACTTTGCAAAAGTGGCATCTAGCGCATTTTCAAAGCTTAATCCTAAAGCCATTCTAGCCGCAACCATGTTTAGTAGCTTTCCCAACACGCTATACCCTCGTCTACCGACATCTCTTATGGCGTAAGGGAGCGTAAGCCCCGCTTGCACTCCTTCAGCTAAAGCCTTAAAGACATCTGGTAATGTCCTCTCGATGTCGTCGATGTATCTATCGTTAAAATATGTTATAGTAGCATAAGGTAATAATGCCGTAAGCGTGGCCACGAGTATTCCTATGTTAAAGTTTTCAGAGACTGGGAAATATATACCAGCTCTCGGTATATATAGGAAAACTTCGCCAAGATTTGTTTTGGTGAATAGTAAGTAAGCAATTAGAGAGATAAACCATAAGCTTATTGAGAAACTGGCAAGCAGGATTTTTCTAACTCTGGTCATGTGTATATACGGCATATTTTACACCTTTGAGAGGATAGAATCGAGCACTATCAAAAGAGAACATCCCATAGCTGGTAGTATGACTACTATGAATACGAAGATCAATAACATGGGATCCAGGCCAGCTATAGCTCCTCCTAGAAGAGTCATGACACTTAGCATTATCACGTATATTATAGGGAAAGCGACCATCATAGTTATGTAGACTTCGGCGATAATAGCTACTGAACTTACTATCTGCTTTAAGTAAGCTATCCTCTCGGATATTGCTCGTTCGAAGAAGAACATTAAATACTCCCATACAGCACCTCTGGTAGCTATAGTGGATTTCAATCCATCCATTAACATACTAAAAGTCTTGCTTGGAGTCCTCTTAGATGCCTGAGTTAAAGCTGTGATAGTATCGTATCCTAAGAGTTCTATATCAGCTAGTATACGCTTAAGCTCGAAGGAGACTTCTTTATTATCCTCCATCCCTGCTGCTATTTCGAGAACGGATTCAGGTGAAGCTCCTGCAGCAGCTACCGAGGCCATATAGCTCATAGTATGCAGTAATGCTGTATCTATCGTGGCGCCACGCTGTTTTGCCTTATAGACAGGATAATAGAGAACGAAAGTTAGAGAGATAAGAAAGGCTATTAAAGCTAAAATGAGAGAAGCCATTATGGCTACCAACAGGTTTAACTTTAATATTAAGAGATGAAAGTAAATTGCAGTCGAAAATACTCCTGTAAACGATAATACTGAGTATAATAGGCCAGTACTCATATAGACTATAAAAGAGGTTTTCATTACACATTTTTCATAGAATTCTCTGAAAGGATGAAGTTTATACATATATTTTTCGACTAATCCCTTGAAGAGCGCGTAGCCTAGCCCCTCTAGTATCATATAGCCCCTGCCTCTACGAGCCTATATGTAGTCTCAGGGTTAAAGTAGTAGTTTCTGATAACTTTAGATACCTGTTGGAAGGATCTCTGATTTCTGTGGACCATAAGCGATATCAGTCTTTCCCTCCTTTTCAATTCCGAGGTAAGAAAACTTAGTGATACGAATTTATCCTCGGCTATTTTTTCCAGTATTTTGCTGGTTCCAGCGAATATATAGGAATCTCTTAAGGAATCCCATTCGAATACTTTGTTCATTATGATTTCATCTCTCTCGCTATCGTACCCTTCTATCTCGTAGACATTTACTATCCTCCTCTCGATTTTATCTCCAATTTTTACTCTAGCTATATGAGCAAAAACGTTCATAACGGGAACTAGTGGTTTAGGAATATTCATTGGATGTATAGTCAATCTTTTAACAGCATAGTCTACGTTTTCTGCGTGCATAGTCGATAAGCCAGCGTGGCCCGTAGCGATAGCTTGGAATAGGGTATAGGCTTCTTCGCCTCTAATTTCGCCGACTATTATGTAATCAGGACGCATTCTTAGCGAAGCCTTGAGAAGATCAAAGAGCGTGACATTTTCCGCAACTGTGCTACGGGAAGGTCTAGTAACTAAAGGAACCCAGTTTTCGTGAGGAAGCCTTAGTTCTGGAGTTTCCTCTATGGTTATGATTTTTGCTTCGGGTCTTATCAGCATAGCTATAGCGTTTAGAGTTGTCGTTTTGCCAGCAGCGGTAGAGCCTAAAATCATGATGCTTTTCCCATATTCGAGAAGTATCCAGAAATAGGCGGCCATTAGTGGATTCATAGACTTTAAAATTACAAGGTCTACGACTGTAAAAGGTTCTTCTCTAAACTTTCTTATTGTAAAAGTTCCTCCTCGCCTTGAAACTTCGCCTAGAGTTAAGTGTACTCTATAGCCTTCTGGGAGTATGCCATCGACCATTGGATTGGCTATAGATATTTGCCGTCTAGCTTTATAAGCCAGTTTAGTGATGAAGGCTCTAAGTTCGTCCTCATTCTCAAATTCTATATTCGTGGGTATGGATTCATAGAATCTATGCCATACGTAGACGGGGACTCCAACACCATCGCAAGAAATATCTTCGATGTTTTTATCTTTCATAGGCACGTCTATCTTACCATAGCCGAGAATATCTCTCACGATATAATACTTGAGCTTATCGACGGCTTCTTTAGCTACTCTAATTTTGTATTTTTTAATTATCTGTTCTACTTTTTTCTCTAGGTACTTTCTGATTTCTCCTTTCTTCATCTCAACTAACTCTACATCTATAGTCTCTATTAGTAGATTCTTAATCTCTTCAAGCTTTTTCTTCTCCTCGTCATTGAGAGGAGGTTCGATTATTAAATATAGAAGCCTACCAGTTTGCCTATCCTCAACTATTGTGACAGCGCCGAATTTCGAATCCACCGGGTAGAAGTCTTTTACAATCTTATCTCTACCTAGCACCGCCATAGTCGTTCAACTTTCCTATAATATTTAATCAGAGAGGTTTAAAAATTATCATATAAAATAACTTTGACCTGTGACTAATTTCTTTAATTCTGAAATATGTTTACATTATATTCAAACTATAAAAATAAAGAAAAGTAATAACATGCCATGTATTAAATGAAATATGCCCTAAGTTTTATTCAAAAGTAAGGTTAATATCTAGGTAAATAGTAAAAAACGTGGTGAAATTATGAAGTTCAACAAAAGAGGAGTTTCTCCTGTAATAGCGGTACTACTACTCATAGTCATCGCGGTAGCTGCCGCCGTCCTCACATACCTCTGGGTCCTAGGCTACATAGGCACAGTACAATC